>Ga0315912_10001801_pt1 | contig 24647 bp, 16 predicted proteins | sample VfabasoilMG_FD_204469 | JGI IMG/M metagenome (GOLD analysis project Ga0315912, IMG submission 204469) | Garden soil microbial communities collected in Santa Monica, California, United States - V. faba soil | ecosystem: Environmental > Terrestrial > Soil > Garden | place: USA: California... | reverse complement strand
CTGGGTCCAGGCCTCGCGTGTGGCGGAGCCGAGGCGAATGTAGCGATGCGCGACCGGGACCACGCCCTGGAGCAGGGTCGCCGCAATGATGTCCGCATAGCTGAAGCTGCCCCGCACGTAGCCGGTCGGGGCGATCGCGGCGCGCAGCGCGTCGAGCGCCTCGCGCAGCACCCGGCGCGGCCGCTCGGTGTCGCTCAGATCGAGCGCATACTTGCGCGCAAACCAGACCATGCCATGACGCGTGACCGGGCGCAGCGCGCGCCGGATCAGGCGCGGGACCGCAGGCGGTAAGCTTTCGTCCAGGGCTGCGTCGCTCGCCAACAGACGGCCCACCGTCAGCACGCGCGCCGCCGTCATGGTGCGTTCACCCAGCTCATTCCAGCGCTGAATCTCCGCGAGCTCCGCCGCAGGGAGCAGTGGCGAACCGCTGCCCTCGCGATCGGCGTACACGGCGATGTCCCAGCTGTCGGTGAGCACCTCGCCACCGGCCAGCAGCACCGGCACCGTGGCCCGCGAGGTCCGCGCACCGACCAGGCGCCGCAAGCGGCGCTCGCCGAGAAAGGGAATGTGCTCGACCTTGCGGTAGCTGAGCCCGTGGTGATCGAGCGCCCAGCTCGCTCGCTCCGACCACGGGGACACCGGCAGTACGACCAGGCGGCGCTCGGCATACATGGGACGACGGCTTACTCGATCGGCGCGCCGTCGCACACCGCTCTCGGCTCTCCCTTCCTGCCGACCGAGTGGGGGGGGAGCGAACCGGTGCGCCTGAATCCGTAGCGTGCTTCCGACCAGCAGGCTCCGGCCGAGCGCGGCGAGCGGCGCATCTGGAGAGATTACCTCGCCTTACCGACGGTCGAAGCCAAATCGGTGGGGAAGTCCAAGGAGTCACGTTGGCGAGCAGCCCGAATCGAGTACGCTCAGTGGCGAGGCGCGTGATGGCTAGAGCACCGACTTCCCACACGCCTCAGTTCTCCCGCGGGGCCCGGCGCCCGCTCTGCATCCGCTGGGTGCGGATGCTCGCGGCTCTCTCTTTGTTGGTGCTCAGCTCGACAACCGCAGCGGCGGCTGATGTGTACGTGCGCCTGCGCGTCGAGGGCGTGATCAATCCCATCCAGGCGCGTCACGTGAAGCGCACGGTCGAGCGAGCCCAGAATGAGGGCGCTGAGCTGCTGCTCCTGACGGTCGATACCCCCGGGGGGCTCGTGGCATCGATGCAGGAAATCGTAGCCACGCTGTCGAACACGCCCGTGCCGATCGTCACTTTCGTCGAGCCTCGATCGGCGCAGGCAACCTCGGCGGGCGCGTTCGTGCTGCTGTCGGCCGACGTCGCTGCGATGGCGCCCGGCACACGCGTGGGAGCGGCGCACCCGGTCGGTCTCGGCGAACCGCTCCAGGGCGCGCTCGATGCCAAGGCGACGAACAGTCTTTCGTCTCTCATGGTGTCGCTCGCACAGCGGCGTGGCCGGCCGAGTGATCTCGCCGAAGCGATGGTGCGTGACTCCGTGAGCTACACCGCCGAGCAGGCGCACGAGAAGAAGCTGGTGGAGCTTTTGGCCAGCGACGAGGTCGAGCTTCTTCGCCAGCTTGACGGCCTTGAGCTGCGTGACGGAAAGAGGCTCGCGACGACGGGTCTCACGCGGATCGACGTGCAGCTCTCGGCGCTGGACCGCGCGCTCGATAAAATCGCCGATCCCACCGTGACGTCGCTGCTGCTGTCGATCGGCACGCTCGCGATCATCTACGAGCTGGCGACCGCAGGCGTCGGGGCGGGCGGGGCCATCGGCGCGCTCCTGCTCGTGCTCGGCCTGCTCGGTAGCTCGGTGCTTCCGATCGAGGCCTCGGCCGTGGCGCTGCTGGTGATCGGGCTGGTCGCGATCGCGCTGGAAGTGAAACTGCCGACACATGGCGTGCTCGGCGGAGCCGGGCTCGTGAGCTTGCTGCTCGGGTCGCTGATGCTCGTAGATCCGAGTGAATACTTCGGGGGCGTGGCACGACCGAACATTTTCGTGCTGGCGCCGGTGCTCGGCGTGGCGGCGATCGGGCTCTGGTTACTGGCGCGTGTCGCCCGGCGTTCGCTCGGAGCTCCCGCTCAGACTGGAATCGAAGCGTTGATCGGAAAAGGGGGTCGGGCCCGTTCCACCTTCGGCGTGCAGGCGCCAGAAGCCGAGGGGCAGGTGTTCGTGGACGGCGCGCGCTGGCAAGCACAGACTGCCGACGAGCTCATCCAGGCCGGAGAAGCGGTCGAAGTCGTTGCCGTGTCGACAGGCCCGATGCGCCTCTCGGTGCGGCGAAAACAATGAGGTGATCATGACAATGTTGTTTGGCTCGGTCTGGTTCGTATTGGCCATTGTCATGGTGCTGGTCGCCACGTCGATCCGCATCGTGAACGAGTTCGAACGCGGGGTGGTCTTTCGACTCGGGCGCGTCAGCTTGGACAATTTGAAAGGGCCTGGGCTGCGGGTGCTGGTGCCGTTCATCGATCGTATGATCAAGGTGGACCTGCGCACCGTCACCTACGACGTGCCGCCGCAGGAAGTGATCACGAAAGACAACGTGACCATCAAGGTCAACGCCGTCATCTACTTCAACGTGATGAACCCCATCGACGCGACCTTGAAGATCGCGAACCACAACATGGCCACCTCGCTGTACGCGCAGACCACGCTGCGCAACATCCTCGGGCAGCACGAGCTCGACGAGATCCTGGCCGAACGCGAGAAGATTGGGGCGTCGCTCCAGAAGATCATCGATGAGGCCACCGACGCCTGGGGAGTGAAGGTGTCGGCCGTTGAAATCAAGGATATCGAGTTACCCGAAGTGATGCGCCGAGCGATGGCGCGCCAGGCGGAAGCGGAGCGAGAACGGCGCGCCAAGGTCATCTCGGCCGAAGGAGAGTTTCAGTCCGCACAGAAGCTGCTGCAGGCCGCTGAAGTGCTCGCGCGCAGCCCCAACGCCATTCAGCTGCGCTACTTGCAGACGCTGATCGAAATCGGGGCCGAGCAGAACACGACCATCGTGTTCCCGTTGCCGGTCGAGCTGCTCGGCGCCTGGGCGAAGAAGTAGAGCCACAGGGCCTCGACGGCTTCGTCCTCGTCCGTTCCAGATTGCACCGCGGCGGGGACACGGAAGAGCCCCGAGCCGTGGCGAGGCGGAGCGCCGCCGGCTTGCGCGGGTGGCCCTGGGCTGTCACAAACATCGTGAGGTGCCCGTTTGGGTCGGCGCGGAACAAGAACCATCGCGGGCCTGGTGCTCCTCGCGGCAGCAGGGCTCTCGGGGGCCGCGGGCACCGCGGCGGCGGCCGAACTCGCGCTGGAAGAGCCGGCGGCGTGTGTCACGCTCGACGAGCTTTCGTTTCGTGTCGAGCGCTTGCTCGGTCAGCCCCTGGCCCACCTGGAGGCGATGCAACTTTCGCTGCGGGTCGACGCCGAAGCGGCGGGCTTCGTCGCTCGGCTCGAGGTCTCCAGACCCGAGGACGCCGAACACGGCGTGCGTTCGCTCCGCGCGGCCTCCTGCGCAGAGTTGGTAGAGTCGCTGGCGATCGCCATCGTCGTCGCGCTCGGCGACGTCGAGCCGCTCGAGCCCGCAGCTGCCCAGCAGCCCCGCCTGGCCCCGCCCGTGGCGGAGCACGAACCCGGGGCAGAGCACGAGCCAGCGCCGCGCACGGTCCCCGCCGCCGACACCGCCGCCCCCGACGGCGCAGGTCACGGCCCGACGCTGGCCGGCGCCGCCTGGCTGATCGGCGACTCCGGCACCTTGCCGGTGAGCACGCTGGGCGCCGGGGTGGGGCTCGAGCTCGCGTGGAGCGGCCTGCAGCTGCGCGCCATCGGCACGTTTCTGCCCGAGCGGGAGGGCACGCTGGTCGCGTCCGATCCACGTTCTCCCGGCGTGAGCGTGGGGCTGCTGGCGGGCGGCATGGTCGGCTGTCTTCCGCTGGCGCTCCGCACCGCGAGCCTCGGCCTGGCCGTGTGCGCCGGTGCCGAGCTGGGTCAGCTCTACGGGACCGGCACCCACGTCCTGGTCGCGTACCAAAGGCGAGCGCTCTGGGGAGCCGCACGCGTCGAGCTCGCCGCTCGGCTGGCGTTGCCCGGGACCCCCCTGGCGCTGGAAATGCTGGCCACGGCCCTGGCTCCGCTCACGCGGGACGAGTTTATCCTGAAGGATCTCGGCGAGGTATACCGCCCGGCCAGCCTCGTCGGGCGGCTCGGGCTGGGGCTCTCCGTCGCGGTCGAATAGTGCGCGCACGGTCAATAACGAGCCGTTCCTCCGGACACCAAGGGACAGTGAGGGGCGTGGTCGCGAGCAAGACGGTCAGCGGCGGGTCGCACCCGGCGGATCCCGCGGGCACGGCACCCGACATGCGTTCCACTTCGGAGCAGGGGCTCGGGAGCGCCTCGCTGCCGCCAGCCTCCGCCAATGCTGCTGCGCAGCGGGCTCCGTTGCCCGGAGCGTCGCTGGATTTCGAGCTCATCTACCGCGAGCACTTCGACTTTGCGTGCCGCTCGCTGCGGCTGCTGGGCGTGGAACCCGACGGGCTCGAAGACGCAGCGCAAGATGTGTTCGGGGTCGCCTCTCGCCGGCTCGCCGAGTTCGAGGGCACGTCCTCCATCAAGACGTGGATCTTCGCCATCGTGCAGCGCGTCGCCGCCAATCACCGCCGAACCCACCGCCGCAGGCAGGCACCGCTCGAGCCGCTCACGCCGGAGGTTGCGGCGAGCCCGAGCCCGAGCCCCGAGAGCGAGGCACAGGCGGCCCAGTCCGCCGCGTTGATCCGCGCCTTCTCGGACAGCCTGGATGAGGACCGCCGGGCGCTCTTGGTGTTGGGGCTGATCGAGGGCGTTCCCATGCGGGAGCTGGCCGACATGCTGGGCATTCCGCTGCAGACCGCCTACTCGCGCGTGCGCGCGCTGCGCCGCTCGCTCGAGCTTTACTTGCTGGAACACGAGGCAGATCATGGCTGAGCAATCTCCACGCGAGCGCGACGTCGTCGAGCACCACCTCGGGCGCGCCTGGCGTTCCTTTACCCCGGACGCGAGCCTGCAGGACCGGGTACGGGCACGGCTCACCAGTTCCACGGCGGCCACGCTGGCCCTCGGCACGGGCGCGGCGCTGAAGGTTCGACCGGAAGGCACCTGGGCGTCGCTGCAGACGAGCAGCAAGCTCGGCACGGCGCTGGTCGGTGCAGGCCTGCTCGGCATGGGCCTGCTCTCGGGGTATCTGCTCCGCGACGCTCGGGACGAGCCGCCTCCCCCGGCAAGGCTGACGCCGAGCACCCTTGGCGCCCCGGCGGCAGCGCTGCCAGCCGCGTCCCCCCCCGATCTGATGCTGGAGTCGAGCGCGCCAGCGGCCCCGGTGCGCGAGGCACCGGCAGCCGCCCGCGTGCTGCGAGCAGCGCCACCGATGCAACCGCGGGCGAGGAGCGCCGCGCCCCCGAGTGAGGCGCCGAGCGCTACGCTCGAGACGGCGGAGCCCCATCAGGAACTGGCGCTGCTGCGCCGAGCCGAACGCGCCGTGCGCAGGGATGACTCCGCGCTGGCGCTGGCGCTGATCGGTGAACTCGAGGAGCACTATCCGCGATCGAACTTGCTGGAGGAGCGCCGGGCGGTCGAGTTGCTGGCGTATTGTGTTGCCGGAGCCAGCGACGCTGTGGCTCGGGCGCAGCGCTTCCTGCGCGAGCACCCGCGCAGCGTGTACGCGGGACGCATCGCCGAGAAGTGTGCCGATAGCGGCGAGCTTTCGCCGGCGGGGCGCTGATAAACGGCTCGTGCCGCGGACACGAATGGGCTGAAGGAGCCAACATGATTCAACGCAATGTCATCCTGCCGGTGGCCGCCGTCTCTCTCGGGCGAGTGCTGAGCGCGGCCGCGGTCGGCCTGTGCGCGACGCTGGCCTGCTCGGACGAGAGCCTCAACATGGGGGAGGGCGTGCCCGGCGTCGAGACACCGGTGCTGCCGTCTTCCTCGCGCTGCCGGGAGAGCCCCATCCTCGAGGGCGAGGTCGTCGTGCGCACCCAGGAGGAGGTGGACACGCTCGAAGGCTGCGAGGAGGTCGACGGCGATCTGTATATCGGGGCATTCCAAAACGCCCAGTTGCGCGCGCTGCATGCGCTCACCAGCGTGAGCGGGCTGCTCACCATCGGGGGGACACCGTATGCACAGAATGATGTCATCGATCCGCCGGGGTTGAGCGAGACACAGAAGCAAGAGTTCGTAGAGCGCGGTTGGCTGCCGTCGCTGGAGGGCCTCGAGGCTCTGGAGAGCGCGGGCAGTCTGACGCTGCTGGGGCTCGCCTCGGAGGACCTCGCACCGCTCGGCAATCTCACGACGCTGACCGACGGGCTGTCGATCTGGGCCGCACCGAATCTGAAGAACTTCAACGGTCTGCAGAAACTCGCGGAACTCCGCATGCTGAGCATCAGCGCTGCGCTGCAGCTCGCGAGCTTCGATGGCCTCACGCTCCCGAGCTACGTGGGCAACATCGATCTCACCGACGTCGACCTGCGTCAGCTCGATCCGCTCGCGGTCAGCTACATCGGAAGCCTGCATCTCGAGGATACCCAGCTGCACGATCTCTCGGCATTTGCCAACCTCAGGGGTGCCGATGCCATCCAGATCGTGGCCTGTTTTCGGCTCGAGTCCCTCGCGGGCCTGGAGAACCTCGAGAGCCTCCAATCCCTCGATCTCGACTACAACGGGTATCTCCTGGAGGTTCCCGACTTCGACAAGCTGTACCGGCTCAACGCCTTGCGCATCACCGGTAGCCCCTCGCTCGCACGGCTGCCCGCCTTCGCGAACCTTCAGGTCCGGCAGAACTATGTGCCCAACCCGCAGGATTTCATCCTCTCCCGACCGGACGTGATCGAGCTGGATGACCTGGGGGTGACGACGTTCAGCCTACCTGCGAGTTGGTTGAGCGCATCGGTGGTCAAGATCACGAACAACGCCGCCCTCACGCGCGTCGACTTCACGGGGCAGAGCTACGTCGACTATCTGTCGATCCAGGGCAATCCGCTGCTGGAGAACGTGAGCACCGGCGCGCTGGACAAGGTCAATGTGCTCGAGGTCGTCGATAATCCCAGGCTCTCCCTCACCACCTTCGACAGCGTACGCCACCTCGACATGACGGCCTCCGGCAACGCCGACGCGCCGTGATGCCTCTGGGTCCAGAAAGAGCTTCGGCGGCCCTACCGTGGCAGGGCCGCCGAGTTTGCGTGTAGCTCAGGGTACGGAGGCTTACTCGCACGCCTGGGAGTCGGCCGGAACGCACACGGCTTCACCATCGCGCTCGACACAGACCGTGCCGACGAGGCAGCTGGCCGCCGCACATGGATTGGTCGGCTCGGAGTCGGCCGGGACGCACACGGCTTGACCGCGACGCTCGACGCAGACCGTACCCGTGAGGCAGCTGGCCGCTGCACACGGATTGGTCGGCTCACCGTCGCTCGCGCAGATCGCCCGGTCGTCCACGACCTCGCAATGCGTGCCGGCACGGCAGCGCACCGTCGCGCAAGCATCCACCTCGGGCTCCGTAGGCACGCACGCGCACACCTCGGGGGAAGCGTCGAACGCGAGGCCCTGGATGCACAGGGCCCGGATGTTGCACTCGCACACGCCGCCGCAATCGGCGCCGCCGCGATCCGGATCACAACCGTCGTTCGGGTCATCCACGCAGCTGCCGGCGCCGGGGCACTCGAACGCTGCGATGCCGCCGCAGAACGGACCCTCGGGCTCGATCGGGTTACAGCGGGCCTCGCCGTCAACGACGTCGCAGGTCGTGTTGGTGGGACAGAGCACCGCGGCGCACGGATTGGTGGGCTCTTCCGGCACACAGGCGCAGACGTCCGGCGAGTCGTCGAACGGCGTGCCCGCGAGGCAGGACACGGCCGCGCCGCTGCACTCACACACGCCGCCGCAATCGGCGCCGCCGCGCTCGGGGTCACAGTCGTCGCTCGGATCGTCCACGCACACGCCCGCACCGGGACACTCGATGCCGGCAATGCCGCCGCAGAACCGACCCGCAGGCGCGTCCGGCACGCAGCGCGCGCGGTCGCCCTCGGCTTCACAGTGCGTGCCCGCGCGGCAACGCACGGCCGCGCACGCGTCCGGCTCCGGCTCCGCCGGCACACAGGCGCAGACGTCCGGCGAATCGTCGAACTGGGTGCCCTGGATGCACAACACCAGAGCACCGCTGCACTCGCACACGCCGCCGCAATCGGCACCGCCGCGCTCGGGGTCACAGTCGTCGCTCGGATCGTCCACGCAGCTGCCTGCCCCGGGACACTCGATGCCGGCAAAGCCGCCGCAGAACTGCGCGCTCGGCGTGGGTGAACCACCGGACTGGGCAGGCGTGCAGGTCGCTTGCCCGTCGATCACCTCGCACGTGGTACCGACGAGACAGGTCGCGGCTGCACACGGATTGATCGCGAGATCCTCGCTCGAGCCCGCCGCTCGCAAGCTCTGCGCAAGGGTAGTGCTGGTGTCATCGGTCACCGGCACGTCCGGCGTGACGTCATTCGACGGGGTGTCCCCGTTCGGCTCGGCCCCGCCGCGCGCGGCATCATCAGACGAGCAGCCCGCGGCGAACGCCAGCAGACCCGCGAGAAGGCTGGCCCCAAGTATTGATTTCATGTCGATCCTCCTATGGCGCGAACTCTCTCGTCGCCTGCGCCCCGTACTGCAGACCTCGTGCCAGCGGGCGAGCGCCGCGGGACTCCGCCACCGCCCGGCTCGGGCCCTGCTCAGGAAAATGCGCCAAATTGGATATAGGAACAATACTTCCTATGGTTCGGATTCAGCTCCTGGGGCGCGGCTTGGCTCACCTGCCCCTGACAGCGCTGCCAGGGTTTGGGCCAGGGTGGCTCAGATGGGCAGATTTGTTCCTACGGGTCGCGCGACCCGTCGAGCCCGGACGCGGCGCGCCCCCCCAGTGCTCGTCGGGCCCGGCTCAGTAAGCCAAACCTCAACGAAATCGCTGAGATTACGGCCTGGCGGCGGCTCGGTCGACGCAGCGCCCACGCGGGGGCAGTGGCTCGGACGGCGCCGCGTCAGCGGCAGCTCCCGCGTCCGGCAGGGCGCCCACCGCTGCCCCAGCGTCGGCCGGCGCCGGAGGCGGACCTATCGGTCGCGTATCAAAGGACCCGCCGTCGGAGCCAGCGTCCGAGGAGAGCCCACCGTCCACGGCAACGCTCACGTCGGGCGCAAACTCGCAGCGGCGAGTCGCTCCGCAATCGGCATCCACACGGCAGCCCGCCGTGAAAAAGTTCGTCTCCGTGGCGTTCGGCTGCGGTTCCTCGCTGCTCGGCGCGAGCACGGGCCCGGGGCTCCCCTCGCCCGCTCCGCTCACTGGTTCGCCCTGGGCGCCGAGCACGGGCGGGGAACCTGGCGCACCTGTGCCACCGGGCGCCGGCGACGGCGGCTCGGTCTCCGGCGCTGGCTCGCCATACGGCGTGGCGCCGCTGGAACACGCTGCAAGGCTCAGCAGGGCCGCACCAGCCAGCAGGGCCGCACCAGCCAGCAGGGCCGTGAGACCTGCTGCCGCAGCGACACGACGCGTGGCCGAGCAGGCTGTAGAACCGTTCCGCATCACGTTCTCGTGGCCTGATAGCACGGGCGGAAGTACAGTTCCATGTCGGCCGCCATCCGGGGCGCGAGCCAATCCGTCGCCCCGCGGGGCCCCTCCACATCGTGTCAGAGATAAAAACGGCACAGCTCCGGCTGGTGTACTCGCTGCTCAAACCCGCAGTGGCGATGGCCGCGCGCTTTCACGTGCCGATGCGCACCTTCGCAGAGCTGTTGCGCCTGAGTTACTTCGAGATCTTGCGGCGTGAGGGTCTGTCGCAAGCGGCGGTGGGGGAGCGGCTGGGACAGACGGCGCGGCACATGCGTACGCTGGCCAGCAAATTGAAGAGCGACTTTTTTGCAGCAGAGACCGAGGTCGGCGTGGTTCGCGAAGTGGAGAGCGAGATCGCCCGCACGCGCCCCACCCTCAGGCGCCTGCACGAGAGCCTGCCGGGTTGGTCCGCGCCGGAGCTGGAGCGCGCGGTCGAGGTGCTGCTCAGCGAGGGCCGGGTGCGGCGCGACAAGAATCGGCTGGAGCCGTCTCGCCGCTACTCGGTGCTGAGCTCGGAGAAATTTCATCACCGGGTGGATGCGCTCAATCACTTCCTCGGTGGTGTGACCCGTGCCGTAGCGCAACGCTTGATCTTCGAGGAGCGGGAGGAGTCCATGATCAAAACGATCAGCTTTGTCGCCCGCCCTGCCCGGCTGCAAGAGTTCCTGCGCACGCTGGAGGCAAATCTGCGACGCGAGATCGCGAGCCTGGAGGAAGACGCGCAGTTCGAGGGCGAGGGCCGGCGCTATGTGCTCGGCCTCTATGCGGCGCAAGAGGCAGCGGAAGTCGTCGATTCATCGAACGATACGGCTTGACGCAGCGAAGCAAACCGGGAGACCACTGGTGTGGGGGTGGACGTACGGGGGCCGCCCGGCTATCGAGGATCCTTCCCCCCGAAGCCGTTGCCGAGGCCATGGCCAAGGCCATCGCCAAGGCCAGTGCGCAAAGGAGAGCCCGTGCCCGATCGTACAGAAGAAGCGCTGGTGGAGCTCTCGCCCGAGCTGCGGGTGCTCGGGCTCAACCAGAGCGCGCAGAAGCTGTACGAGCTGGAAGAGGGCGCCGTGCGCGGGCGCCCTCTGGCAGAGGTGCTGCTGACCGATAGCGGCCCGATCGACTGGGCGCAGCAGTGGGAGAAAGTTGCAGCGGGGCAAGCATCGGAGCAGCTGATGTTGCACCGCAGCTGCAGTGGGCTGCGTGTCTGGGTGCATTGCCGGCTGCACGCAACAAAGACCGGCGCCGAGCTGCGCGTGGTCTGCGCCAGCGGGCGAGAGGTGCTGGCGCAGCAACCCGGCGGCCTCGGACGAGCCATCGCGCGCATGCTGGAAGTGGGCGCGGTCGGTCTGTGGATGGACGATCGGATTAGCGACGAGTTCGACTGGTCGCCACTGGCCCGCGCGCTGCACGACCTCCCGCCGGACACCGAGCCCTCGCCGCAGGTGCTCTTCTCGCTGATGCACCCCGATGATCGCGCGCAGGCAGCGCGCGAGATCCAGCGCGGCATCGCCGAGAAGATCCCCTATGACGGCGTATTACGCATCAAGCACGGCGAGTCGGCCTATCGCCATCTGCACGTGTTCGGCGGCACCACCTACGACGCCGAGGGTCTGCCGTTGATCTCGGTGGGCGGCGTGCGCGACGTCTCGGCGGAGCTGGCGCTGCGCAGGCGCGTCACCGAGCTGGAGGATCAGCTGCGCGCGGCGCAGCGCGGGGATGTGGTGGGGCGGCTCGCAGGTGGTATCGCGCACGACTTCAACAATATCCTCACCGGCATCCTGGGTTGCTGCGAGATGCTCGGGGACCGGCTCGGTGCGAGCGACGCCCAACGCGACGTTGAGCAGATCCGAGCGGCCACGCTGCGCGCCGCAGATCTGACACGCCAGCTGCTGGCGTTCGGGCGCCGCCAGGCCCTGCAGCGCCGCGCGGTCGCGCCGGCCGCCGTGCTCCGCGACGTCGTCAGCCTGCTGCGGCGCACGTTACCCGAAAACGTCGAGATTCAGATCGATCCCAGCGAATGCCCCGGTCGCGTGCTGGTGGACGTCACGCAGCTGCATCAGGTGCTCACCAACCTGGTCGTCAACGCCGCACAAGCCATGCCGGACGGCGGTAAGATCGAGATCAGTGCAGCGCAGGTGAGCCTGCCCGAAAGCAGCGCGGCGCAGCAACGCGCGGGTGAATACGTGCGCTTCGCCATCGAGGACACGGGGCCCGGCGTTCCGGCCGAGCTGCAATCGAGAATCTTCGAGCCGTTCTTCTCGACCAAGGCGCCGGGTCAGGGCAGCGGGCTCGGGCTGAGCGTGGTGCAGGGCATCGTGGAGCAGCACCAGGGGCAGATCCGGCTGCGGTCGGCGGCGCTCGGTGGGGCCCGCTTCGAGGTCTACCTACCGGTCACCGATCGACCACTGGAACAGGCAACGGAGGCGCCGACGGCCGCCGTCACCGTATCGGGTGCTGCGCTGCGGGTAATGGTGGTCGAGGACGAGAAGATGGTGCGCGAGCTCACCAAGCGCATCCTGGTCGGCGCCGGCTTTCGCGTCTCGGAAGCGGCCGACGCGGAAGAGGCGCTGGCCCGCATCACCGATGATACGTTCGACGTGGTGCTGACCGACGTGGTGCTGCGCTCGATGAGCGGGCCCGAAATGGTGCGCCGCCTGCGCGAGCGCGGGCTCGCTCTGCGCGTCGTGTACATGTCCGGGTACCCCGCCGATTTCGTGGAAAGCCGCGTGCAACTCGCAGCCAACGAGGTGCTGGTGCACAAGCCGTTCACCGCGGCCCGGCTGATCCAGGCGCTGCGCCACAGTACGTAGGTGATGCCCCCACTCGCTCGTCGGCGGGCACGCGCCGTCAAGCTACTGGCTGCATAAGCACAGCGGCCGGCGCAGCCTCGGGGAGCAGCGGCACGATCGCGCCACTGCGATACACCTCGGTCTGCTTCGAAACGCGGACGAGTCGGCGCGCCGACCCCTCGACTTCGTCTTAACCGACGTTCCTGGTGTGCTCCGCTTAGCCGGGCAGCAGCCCATCCGTAGCTTCCTCAATCCAACTGCATGGGGAGCCATCGCGTGAGGAGCAACTGCGTGGGGAACTGCATGAGTCGTGCTTCGAGTGCTGCGGGCGTCGCGATCCGCGCGCGTTCTACCGTCCTTCGCCATTGCGCGGCAGCCCTGCTGCTCGGCGCGACATCCCTCGCGCTCGGCGCGTGTGGACAGGCGGAGTCTTCGGAGCCGGGAGGGGTGCAACAAGCCCTGGAACTCGATCCCGACTTCGCTCCGGACAATCCTCTCGCGCACGCGCTGCCGGCGAGCGACTACACGTTGTTCGAGGCCGACCCCGTGCGCCCCGTCGCCGTGCTCGCCGACAGCGGGCTGGTCGCGGTCGCCAACACCGTCGACGACTATCTGGAGCTGCTCGCGCCCACCGCGAACGGCGTGAAGGCCTGCGGCGCGGTCAAGGTCGGGATGCGACCGGTCGCGGTGGCGGTGGTCCGGCAATCTCGCACGGACGCCGAGCTGTGGGTGGTCAATCACCTGTCCGACAGCCTGAGCATCGTGCACATCGACGTCGCGGGCTGCGCCGGGGAAGTCACGGACACGCTGCCCACGGGGGACGAACCGCGCGACATCGTGGTCACCAAGAACCGCGCGGGCAAATCGCGTGTCTTCGTCACGACCGCGCACCGCGGCCAGCGCCATCCACTGCCGAGCGCGAAGAGCGGCCTGGACCTCACCCTGCCCGCCCAGGAGAAGAAGAACGCGGGCCTGGCCGACGTCTTCGTGTTCGACCCGCAGCGGCCGAGCGCGGCACCGTCGGTCGTGAACCTGTTCAGTGACACGCCGCGCGCTCTCGCGGTCGGCAATGGTGTCGTGTACGCAGCGGGCTATCGCACCGGCAACCGCACCAGCGTGGTGCACGCCGAGCGCGCCGCCCAGCGCGGCGTCGATCGCTTGAGTGAGCTGCTGGCCAAGGACGCCCAGGGGCAGTTCCTCGAGCGAGACGGCGAGCTGGTCTTGAACGTGGCCGCACGCGGGCGGGAGCGGATGGAGGGCGGTATGCCGGCGGTGGTCGGCAGCGGGCGTTGCGTACCGGATCCGCGTCCCGACTTCGCGGACCGCTTCGTCCAACAGGTGTGCGTGGCGACCGATCGCAAGCAGCGCGTGGAGCACGTGTACGTGCAGGAAGCCGGTAGCGTGACGCCCGGCTGCCAGTGCACGAGTGGCAGCGGCGCGCTCCAGGCCACCACCTCGGTGATCGTCAAGTTCTTCGAACGCCGCACCGACTGCGGCGCGGACTATACGACCTTCCCGGACGGCAGCCGTGGCTGCTGGCTAGACGCCGAACCGGGAGGCGTGCGCACGCCCGCCGCTCACGCCAGTGAGCAGGCGCCGCCGATGGCCTGGAACGACGACGTCAAGCTCAGCTTGCCGGACACGGACGTATTCGCCATCGGGGTCGAGGACCTGCGCGTCTCGCGCGCGTTCTCCGGCGTCGGCACCGTGTTGTTCGGCATGGCGGTGCAGCCCGACACGGGGCGCCTGTTCGTAACCAACACCGAAGCGCAGAACCTCACCCACTTCGAGGGCGAGGGGCAGAGCTCGAGCAGCACCGTGATCGGGCACCTGCACGAGAGCCGCATCACGGTGATCGATCCGGCCAGGAACCGCGTGCAGCCGGTGCACCTCAACGGTCACATCGATTACGGCCGCTGCTGCAAACCCGCGCCGCGCGAAAACGAAAACAGCCTGGCCTTCCCCACCTCCCTGGTTTTCTCTCCCGACGGGCAGAAGGTCTATTTCTCCGCCCTCGGCTCCGACAAGGTCGGCATCGTGCGCTCGGACATCGTCGTGCCCGGGTTCGACAATCTGGGCGCGCGCCGGCGCAAGGAGCTGAAGGACATCACCCTGGGCGAGCGCATCGATGCGCCGTCCGGGCCCGTCGGGCTCGAGCTGGATGCGGGACGCCGGCGGCTCTACGTCAAGACCCACCTCTCCAACGAGCTGGTGGTGATCGACACCAGGAGCGAGCGCGTCACCGGCCGCGTACGCCTGCACACGCCGGAGCCCAGCTCGATCCGTGCCGGCCGGGACGTCTTCTACAACGCCCGGCTGACCTCGTCGCACGGCGATTCCGCGTGCGCCAGCTGCCACACCTTCGGCGACTTCGATGGCCTGTCCTGGGATCTGGGCAACCCCGACGGCGAAACCGTGCAAAATCCGGGACCCTTCGCCCTGCCCAGTGAGCTCATCGCGCTCAGCGGCATCGCTCGCGATCCGCTCGGCGTCTCGCCGCTGAACCGCCCCGAGGATCCGAACTTCCGCAGCAACAAGGGGCCGATGAACACGCAGACCCTGCGCGGCATGGCCAACCATGGCGCGCAGCACTGGCGCGGCGATCGCACGCGCAACTTTCAGGATCAGACGGGCCATCAGCCCAACTTCGGCTCGCTCGACGAGAACAACTCGTTCAACGAATTCGACGTGGCCATCCCCGGTCTGAACGGCAACGATCGTGCGCTCAGCCCGCAGCTGTTTCAGGCCTTTACCGATTTTGCGCTGCAGCTGACCTTGCCGCCCAATCCCGTGCGCGCACTGGATGATTCGCTGACGGAGCTGCAGGGCGAGGCTCGCGTGGACTACTTCGGCTGCGCCAGCGTCAGCGACGAACAGCTGGAACGCCGCGAGTGTGTGGCCCTGGATGGCGCGCTCGTCAGCATCGACGAGGAGACGCAACGCTGCGCCTGCGCCAGCAACCCGCTCGTGATTGCACTGCACGAGACACCGGCGGTCGCCGGGCTCGGCCAGCTCTTGCAGGCGCTCTTGTCCGTTCCAGAGCTGCGTGCTGCCTTCCTGGCCGCCGCGGGCGACCCGACGGGTCTCTCGCCCAGCGACGCGGCCGGGCTACCTGCGCTGGTGGAGCGCTTGTCCGCCAGCATCGATGCCCTGCTCACGGCCGATCTCAGCCCGGGCGACAAGGGGCTCTTCTCGGCTCCCGCGTCGATCGCGCTGTCCGGATTTTCGGGCTCGACACTCGCGATCGTACAGCTGCCGCGCAGCACCGCCGCCGCCACGCTGACGCTGGACGTGCTGTTTGGCGCGCTGCCCGCCGACGCGCCCTTCCCCAGCACAGCAGCGCTCGCCTCCGCGCTGGAATCGGCGTTTGCGCTCTCCAACCTCAACCTGCGCACGGTACAGGACGAAGCCGCGCGCGGCGGCAGCGGCTTTCACAATCTGCTGCTCGGCTGCGACCCGAGCCAGGAGCTCCCCGAGTGCCGGCTGCGCGTCACCGACGGCTTCCACACCTGCAACGGCTGCCACACGCTCGACGCCCAGGGCAACGCCGAGTTCGGCGTCTACCGACCCGGCTTCTTTGGTACCAGCGGCGAGTACTCGTTCGAGAACGAGAGCCAGGTGCTCAAGGTCCCGCACCTCAGAAACCTGTATCAGAAGACGGGCATGTTCGGCACGCCCGCCGTGCAGTTCTTCATCGACGAGTCCGTGCTCGGTCCACGCCGCGGCGGCTTCTTTGCGGCCGATTCGAAGTTCCAGGGGCCGCAGGTGCGCGGCTTCGGCTTCACGCATGACGGCAGCGGCGACACGCTCGAGCGCTTTCACGGTACGTCCCTCTTCGCAGCGCGCCCCAAGGGCTTCCTGGGCGCCGGCGATCCCGGCAACGTCGGCGGCTTCGACGCCGTCTTTCCGGAAGCAGAATTGCGCGCGGCTTGCGTCGGCGTGTTCCGCGAGGGCTCACCGAGCGTGCTCGGGCCGCTCGATCCCGGGCTCGCTGGGGCGCTGGCCCTGTGCTCCGAAACGAGTCCCGTGCCGGACGTCTGCTTCCTCGATCCGGCAGCGCAGAGCTGCCAGCAGGCGCTCGCCGCGCTCGGCGCGGCGCTGGGGCAGCCCGCGTTCCCGCAGACGTTCACAGCCCAGATTCTGCCGGCGTGCTTTCAGTTCGGCTCGATGCTGGAGGGCGGCGCCCCCGACGGCGTCTGTGCGCCGGGCGCCCTGCACCATCGCGCCGAGATGGAAGCGTTCATGTTGGCGTTCGATTCCAACCTGAAGCCCATGGTCGGGCAGCAACTCACGCTGCACGGCACGAGCGGCAACGACGCCTTCCTGCGCCTGCTCTTGGCTGCCGCCGCTCGCGGACAGTGCGATCTCGCGCTGCGCCAGAGCAATCGCGGGCTGCTCGTGACAGGCCCAGATGCCAGCCGCCCCGAGCGCAGCGTGGTCTCCCCGGCGCGCGGCCGCTCCACCACCCTCGGTCAACTGCGGCGCGACGCGGCCCCCATCACGCTGACCTGCTACCCACCCCAGGACGAGCAAGCCGAAGCCCGCCGCTCCGCCTTCGACCATCGCTAGCGATACAGGCGCGCTGTCACGCTGCGCCCACCGGCGCCACTTCGATGATCTCAAATGGTGGGTCGTCATTCTCGGCCCATTCCTGTTGACGGTACACTTCGCGGTACCGCAGCGCGGAAGCCACGTCGGGGAACAGAACGGCCTCGTTGAGGGCGTGAAGCGACTCGGCCAAGATCGGCACTGCTGCTGTCGATGGAGGATGCCAAATGGGCCAGAGGACAGCATCGCAGAGGATGGAGAAGTTACCCGACGCCCACCATCCAACATCGAATCCGAGCGCTGGCGCTGCTGTGCGCGAGGGGTAGCGCGCCACCTCGACGAGCTCGTACTCGGCCTTGTCATCCAGAAAGGACGCGACGTGCGCCGCGCTTGCCAGGCTGGGCAACAGCCAAGGACCATCCATCAGCCAGTCTTCCTCGCGCCATACCCCCTTCTTGAGGTCCAATGCCTCTGCCACCGCCAAAGTACCTAGTTGGGCTCGGGCGTGGCGCTGGATCTTGTCCCACTGCCAGCCAGGATTCGCGTAGTCGTAGTCTGCGTTGAGCGGATAGCGGCCAATACCGCGGTAGTTCGCTGCTGCTACGCGGGGCAATGCAGCTCGCAACTCGCTCAACAATCCGGCTCGGGCGACGGCTACTGGGCTGGCGTCGTACGCCGTCGCTAGCACGCCAGGTGTCCTCATGAATGCGAACCCGTGCGTTGGTGTCGTCATACGAGCAGCGCTCATGCCCCCAGGCGTTCGATCTCCCAGCCCAGGAGCACTTGCAGCTCGCCCGCTGCGGAGTCAGCCTGGCCGCGCACCCAGGCGGCCGGATCCTGGAGGCCGGCCTCGATCATCGGTAACGCCCTCTCATCCAGCCGCCGGTGCAGCCGCGCGATGTGCCCGAAGCCGAGCATGGCGTTGCCGCGCACACCGAGGTCAGGATGTTCCGCGAGCCTCGCGCAGGTCGCGAACGCTCGATCGGCGTCCGGCTCGTGCAGGGCTACCGCCAGCGCCACCAGCTGCAGTTCGTCGGGCGCGTTCCGCGCCAGCGCCTCTTGCAGCTCCCGCTCCGTCACGGGTGCGATGGCTTCATACTGGGGAGCTCTGCTCGTGACTGGCTCGGCCTCGGGCTGAGCCCGCTCGCCACGCATGCTGATGACCTGAATGGAGGCGTCACCCAGAGCTCTCAGCTGGACGGCGACCCCCGGGAGCACGAGCAGCTGCGATAGGGGCCCCAGATGGAGCGTGCGCTCCGCCAGCCGTGCTTCCACCGTACCGCTCAGCCCGGTCAGGACGAGCACCCGTTCCGACAGCTCGTCCGCAGGCGAAAACACGTCGCCCTCTCGCAGGTTGAAGATCTCACCCCGGACATCGCCGTGCGGCTCCGCAAAGATATGAAAGGAGCGCTGATCGCGCCGGGACGCTGCCTCGGTATCCAGTTGAACCCAGGCAAATTGGTCATCCGAAATGATCGGTTCGCGCACACGAGTCCTTCCGACGCGCGTAGTTTACCGATCCTCGTGAGCATGGCAAACGCCAATGCGGCGCGCGGCGCAGACCGCTCGCACGAGCACCCACCTCCGCTGCGAGGCGGTACTCTCGGCGTCCCGGACGCTACCTTTCGAGCTTTTCGTCGAGCTTTTCGAAGAGGTGCTCGATGTCGTAGCGGGCCACCTGGCTACCCAGCTTCTCGGCGGCATCCTGATCGTTGCGAAAGTGGATGCCACCGTACACGCGAGCGTCGGATACGTCCCGCACGCTCTGGCTGTGTTTGCCTGACCGTCGAGGTCATCGCTGATTCGGACCGCGTGAGGTGCTGCACACAGCGTCCTCTGTGCATTGCTCAACCACCTCGAGCCGGGCGATCTCGTTTCCGAGATGAGATACTCTTACCAAGAGACCGTCACGGATCGTGCCCCGGGCGCCGTTCGTTTGGTTGAACCCCGCCGTTATCGTAGAGTCCGAGTACGAAAACCGTACTCCACAGACGCTGAAGCTTTCCTTCTTATGCCCGCCGAATGGAGCTGGAGTAAAATCCTCGACTCGGCCAACCGTCGTCTGAATCTGTCCGGTCAGTAGCGCGTGGCGAAGTGTTTTGTAGTGACTCGGTCATGGCCTCAGCTCACCTGTAGCGCACTAGCGCTTCGAGTCTCGATAGAGGAACCAAAGAGAAACAGGCAGCGCAACCGTTGGCCAGTCGATCAGAAAGCACCAGAGCATGTGCGGGCTGAGGCGCCACAAGATGCAACCCAGTCCCAGGCTCAACAGCGCGGGCCCAAAAAACGGAACACTGGAGACCTGACGCCTGCTGCCTTGCGCGGCCAGGCGGGTATTCCACGGAATGGTCGCCCAGTTGAACCCAACGACGTACGCGCCCATCAGCGCGAAGGCGCCCCCCAAGACCCAGCGCAAGACTCCGATCCATCCCGGCAATAGTAATGTCACAGGCTCGCCGTGCGGCGCCAGACCCACAGGCCCTCGCCGGAATACAGCGCGAGCGCGAGCCAGATCAGCGCGTAGCCAAGCACCTTACTCGGCTGGAAGGGCTCGTGCCAGACGACCACGCCGAGCAAGAGTTGCATCGTGGGCGCGACGTATTGCAGCACCCCCACGAGCGAGAGCGGGATGCGCCGCGCGCCCGCCGCAAACAATAGGAGGGGGATCGACGTGAGCGGCCCCGCAACGACGAGCGCCCAGCGCTGCCCGGGCGCGCCATCGTAGAAGGTGCTGAGCCCCGAGCGGGCAAGCCAGATCAAATAGGCGAGCGCCAGGGGGAACATCAGCCACGTCTCGAGCGCGAGCCCCTCGAGCGCACCCAGCCGAGCCGTCTTGCGGATCGCGCCGTAGCTGCCGAAGGTCGCCGCGATCGCCAGGCCCACCCACGGTGGCTGACCAAATTGCACGGTGAGCCAGAGCACGCCGAGCGCCGCCGTGGCGAGCGACATCCATTGCAGCGGGCGCAGCGTCTCGCCGAGCAACACCACGCCGAAGATCACCGACAAGAGCGGCGTGATGAAATAACCCAGACTGGCATCGACGACGCGCTCGGCGCCGACCGCCCAGATGTAGATGAACCAGTTGATGCTGAGCAGGCCCGCGCTGCACAGTGAGCCGAAGAGCAGACGCGGGGAACGCAGCACGCCGACCAGCCACGCCCAACGCCGCTGCACGGCGCTGATCGCCAGCAAGAACAACGCCGACCAGAGGATGCGATGCACGAGCACCTCGAGCGGGCTCGCGCGCAGCGCCTTGAAGTAGAGAGGAAAGAGCCCCCAGCAGGCGTACGCGCTCAGGCTGGCGATCACGCCGTTGCGGCGGGCCACGGCAGAGTCGTGCGCGCCGAGAAAGCTTTGCGACATTGTCCCCGGCGCGGTGCCACGGACCGAACCGATGCGCCAGGACTCGCTCGGGACGGGCTCGACAAGTCACTCGCGAGCTCGGGCGGCCCGAAAGCCGGCCCAGCTGCCGTTTGTCGGCCTTGGGGCTCACAAATCTTGGCAAGCGCCCCCGGAAGCCGCATGCTGCCCGGCCCCGCCTCGGCCTGGAGGCGGATTCCCTGCCAGGGGGCCGCTAACATTGACAAGGCGCGAGCTGACCGACTATCGGCGAAGCCGACGGCGCTTGCCCCGAGCATGGGCCATGCTCTGCGACTTCTCGGGCCGCAGCGTGGCCGCCGAGGGCGCGCCATGTGGTGCCCGACGAACCCATTCAGATCGACAAAGCCATGACTGACCTCAGCAAATACCGCAACATTGGCATTTTTGCTCACGTGGACGCGGGCAAGACCACCACCACCGAACGCATCCTCAAGCTCACCGGCAAGATCCACAAGATCGGCGAGGTGGACTCGGGCAACACGACGACCGACTTCATGGTCCAGGAGCAGGAGCGTGGCATCACGATCCAGTCGGCCGCGACGACGTGTTTCTGGAAAGACCACCGCTTCAACGTCATCGACACGCCCGGTCACGTCGACTTCACGATCGAGGTCTATCGCTCGCTGAAGGTGCTCGACGGCGGCATCGCCGTGTTCTGCGGCTCGGGCGGTGTGGAGCCCCAGTCGGAGACGAACTGGCGCTACGCCAACGACTCGAAGGTCGCGCGCATCATCTACGTCAACAAGCTCGACCGCCTGGGCGCCGACTTCTACCGCGTCGTGGGCCAGATCAAGACCGTGCTCGGCGCCAAGCCGCTGGTCATGGAGCTGCCGATCGGGATCGAAGGCGACTTTGTCGGCGTCGTGGACCTGCTGACGCGCAAGTCCTGGATCTGGGACGACACGCTGCTCCCGGAGAACTACAAGATCGGTGAAGTGCCCGGCAACATGCGGGACGACGTCGAGAAGTACCGCGCCGAGCTGATCGAGATGGCCGTCGAGCAAGACGACGATCTGATGGCAGGCTACCTGGACGGCAAAGAGCCGAGCATCGAAGAGCTGAAGCGCTGTATCCGCAAGGGCACGATCGCGCGCGCCTTCTTCCCGACCTTCTGTGGCTCGTCGTTCAAGAACAAGGGCGTGCAGCTCGTGCTGGACGCCGTGGTGGACTACCTGCCCGATCCGACGCAAGTGGAGCCCCAGCCCGAGATCGACCTCGAGGGCAACCACACCGGCGAATACGCCATCGTCGATCCGAACAAGCCGTTCCGCGCCCTGGCGTTCAAGATCATGGACGACCGGTTCGGCAACCTGACGTTCACGCGCATCTACTCGGGCCGCCTCACCAAGGGCGACAACGTGCTCAACACCTTCACGGGCAAGACCGAGCGCATCGGGCGCATGGTGGAGATGCACGCCAACGACCGCACCATGATCGACTCGGCCCAGGCCGGTGACATCATCGCGATCGTGGGCCTGAAGAACGTGCGTACCGGCCACACGCTGGCGGACGAGAAGAACCCGGCGACGCTCGAGCCGATGGTGTTCCCGGACCCGGTCATCTCGGTGGCGATCGTGCCGAAGGACAAGGCCAACAGCGAGAAGCTGGGCACGGCGCTCGGCAAGATGGTGGCCGAGGACCCGTCCTTCCACGTGGAGGTCGATCAGGAGTCGGGCGAGACCATCCTCAAGGGCATGGGTGAGCTCCACCTCGACATCAAGGTCGACATCCTGAAGCGCACCCACAACGTGGAAGCCACCGTGGGCGAGCCCCGCGTGGCCTACCGCGAGACGATCACGAAGAAGGTCGAAGACACCTACCTGCACAAGAAGCAGACGGGCGGCTCCGGTCAGTACGCCAAGATCGAGTACTCGGTCGAGCCGATGCCCCCGGGCTCCGGCTACGTCTTCGAGTCGGAGGTGGTCGGCGGCAACGTGCCGAAGGAGTTCATCCCGTCCGTCGAGAAGGGCTTCAAGATGATGATGGACAAGGGACCACTGGTCGGTTACCCGCTCGTCGACGTGAAGGTCACGCTGCTCGACGGCGGTTACCACGCGGTCGACTCCTCGCAGATGGCGTTCGAGGTCGCGTCCAAGGCCGCCTTCCGGCAGACGATGCCGAAGGCCGCGCCCGAGCTGCTCGAGCCGATCATGAAGGTCGACGTGTTCGTCCCCGACTCCAACGTCGGCGACGTCATCGGCGACCTGAACCGCCGCCGCGGCATCATCAGCGGCCAGGAGCCCACGCCCACCAACGTGCGCATCCGCGCCGAGGTGCCGTTGTCCGAGATGTTCGGCTACATCGGCGACCTGCGTTCCAACACCCAGGGCCGCGGCCAATTCGCGATGGAATTCAGCCGCTACGCCGCGGTGCCGAAGAACATCCTCGAAAAGGTCAAGGAGCAGGTCAAAGAGCGCGAAGCCGCGAAGAAGTAACTCTCTTCCCTCGCAACGTATCCGCGCCAGCGCGGCTGTCTCATTGGTCCGCGCCAGCGCGGATACCGGAACGGCGTCTTCTTCGGAGGCGCCGTTTGGCTTTTGTCTACGGCTTCCAGAGGGTGATGCCCCCACTCGCGCGCCCGAAGACGGTCGCGCGTATCTCCCCCAAGGCCCGCGCTCGCGCGCAGCGCGCTGCGCGCGGAGCCGGGGGAGATGGCCCCGACTCAGCCCTTGCGGCGCCGGCGGCGCGCCACCGCACTCATGATCAGCAAGGCACCCAACCCCGCCGCCAGCGTCGAACCTGCAGCTCGCGGAGGCCGAAGCGCGAGAGCGCACCCACCCCCGCCGCTGGAGACCGAGGCAACGTCGGGCGTGGCGTCCTCGGTCTGGATGGGCGTTGCCGCGAGCGCCGTGTCGCGCGCCCCTGTTGGGCGGTAGAAATCCGCATCCGAATTCGAATCGGCAGTGTCGTCCCCGAGATCTATCAGGTGGTCATCCGGCGCGGGCGGTGCCCCACCGCCGGGGCAGGTCACCTCGACCTTCAGGCGCACGGGCGCGGGCTGGGTGACTTCACCCACGATGGTCGTGCGGGCCTCCACGGTGTGCACGCCGGGAGCCACTGAATAGACCACGCCGCAGGTGTCGATCTGGGTTTCCGTGTACTCGGGCTGACAGCGCGCCGAGACCTCCACCACCTGCTGGCCGTTGACCTCGCCCAGGCGGGCGGGCAGGCCATCTACCGTGAACGTGTGCGTCATCAGGGGAGTCGCGACGCCGTTCAGGTCACCCGGGAGGTGCCGGACGCGAACGAAGCTCGATTCATCGCCCGGGACGCCCGAGTAGGCAGTGCCCTGTTCGAGAAGCTGCAGCTGTGCTGGGTCTAGCTCGATCGGGCCGTGCGGCTCCGCGAGAATTTCATACGACCCTGGCACGCCCTCGAGCGAACAGGGCGTCGTCATCTCGAGGACCACGGAGGTGCCCGCGGCGATCGGCTGCTCGGGAGCAAAGACGCGGTCGTTGCCGATGGTGCGGATGCTGGCGGCGATCGGCGCGCCCTCCGCCGTGCGCAACGTGAGCACGCCCGGATCGGCGGCGAGGACCTGGAAGTAGAAGTGGTCCCCCGCCATCCGTGCACCCGTAGGCAGGCGCAAGGGAGAGGTGCAGAACGGGGGACTGCACGCCTCCGCCGGGGCCGCCAGCTTCAGTACGGCACAGCCGAGCAGCGCGGAGCCAAGGAGGCGAACTCGTCGATGAAAAGGCATGGCACAACATCAGCAAGGATCGGGCCACACGGAAGAATGCCGCGGCCGTGGCGGAAGCGCCGCACGATTCTCGGCGCTTGGCACACCTGGCACAGCCCCCACCCCCGATGTTTTGACGTCCGACCAGACCTCCGAGGAGCCCGCATGGGGCTAGCGCGAGCCAGGACTCCGCGGGCCCGGGGACGCCACCTCTGCGCCCACGAAACGCTTCGCGACCGCGCACCCGTCGAGGCATCACCATCATTGTTGGCGCTGCGCCGTGCCAGTACAAATGCCGAAAGCCTTGCGAGTGGAGCACATGGTCAGCGAATGGACACGGGGCGAGCACGTGATCAGCACCGCTCGGGAGCGGCTCGATCTGGACGTGATCTACGACTTTCTGAGCACCTCCTACTGGGCGACGGGGCGCCCACGCGAGCGGGTGGCGTGCGCCATCGAGCAGTCACTACCGTTTGGCCTCTATCAGGGCCAGGAGCAGATCGGATTTGCGCGCGTACTGACGGACTATGTCACGCTGGCCTTTCTCGCCGACGTGTTCGTGCTCCCGGCCCACCGCGGCCAGGGCCTCGGCACCTGGCTCGTCGAGGTCGTGACGAGCTACCCGGAGCTGGCTTCGGTACGCCGCTGGC
>Ga0315912_10001800_pt1 | contig 24665 bp, 19 predicted proteins | sample VfabasoilMG_FD_204469 | JGI IMG/M metagenome (GOLD analysis project Ga0315912, IMG submission 204469) | Garden soil microbial communities collected in Santa Monica, California, United States - V. faba soil | ecosystem: Environmental > Terrestrial > Soil > Garden | place: USA: California... | reverse complement strand
ATACAGCTTCGGGCTCGCGCCTCGCCCTCGGGCCGCAGCCCCGCGCCTATCACGGAACGAACTTCCGACTTGAGGCACTAGCCGTAATCCGGACGACGAAGTGCTCGTGGTGTGCTGCGGCAGCTTTGCTACCGCGTAGCAAGCGAGGGTTTGTGAGCGTCCCTTGCGAGACTACAACAGCACTTCGAGTCGACTGCGGTGCTCGAGGACGAGCTCGCTGTTCGCAATGTCGCCCGCTTGGAACGGCGTAGAACGGATCCTGCTGCCGTCGATCCGCAATGCGTTCGCGTCGGGATCGAGACCGAGGGTTCGGAGGTACGCGATCTCGAGCCGCGCTTGCCCGCTGTCCTCGAGCACGCAGAGGATCTCTTCACCGACGATGCTCCCGTCGCGCATCGGTGTGATGCGTAGCGTGATCGCGTCGTCTCCCCTTCGGGGCCAATCGAGAATCAGCGCTTCGTCGGAACGGTCGTCCACATGCGTGTCCTGAAGCGAAAGTTCGATGGCCTCCGGCACGGTATCCGTGACCGAGAACGGTGGCATCGCATCGTTGCGCGAACCTTCCGCCCGTACGATCACCACGGGCGGCGTTGCTTCGGTGACGATGTCGTCGCCCTCGTAGAGGTATTCGACACCAGACATGTATGGAAGGAGATCGGGAACCAAGGCGAGAGGAAGCCGGATCGTCTGGGCACCGATCTGCATGGAGAGCTCACCCGCATCCACGAGGATGAGCTCCTGGAGCTCGAGTGGTTCGGCGCGCTCAGCATCGCTGTTGCCTACGGCCAGTAGTGCTTCGGTGGAGCATTGTCCGGCTTCCAGGAGATCTGGGAGTAACACCGGCATGTCGATTCGCGCTCTCGCGAAATCCTCTTCCAACCCGCGGACGAAGGCAAAGCGGGCAGAGATCTCGAGCGGGCTATCCGTGGTCTCGACGTCCTTCGGACGTAGGGTCAAATGGATCCGACCGAGACGAAGGGTTTCCGTCGGTTCTTCGTCGGGCCTTGGAGCAGGACCTTCGGCGCAGCCAGCTAGGGTCGCGGCGACCATCGCCGCCCGGCAACAGTGCCTGTCCGCGGTGCGGGTCATGCGTCGAAGCACGACCCGGAAGGTAACTCGACGCGGAGGGGCTGTCACGGCGCAGCTGTGGACGAAAACGACCCCCGTGTGATCGCTCGCGTTCCATCGGGCCATCCCCTCGAGTTCGAGTCGAACGTCTTCGTCGGGAATGCCGCCTAGCAGGGAGTTCCTCCAGTCCCTGCTAGAGCACGGACCCATTTGTGGCGCATCCGAGACCACGGTCTGACATGCTGCTCCGACTTCGTTGGCTCACCGTTCGGAACGTGCTCGACACCGCTTTGCCGGGATGTATCGCCGAAAAAGGCCGCTCACCGCGTTCGTGGCTGCGCGTTGAGTGCGGGCGCACGGCGCGAGCTACATGAGCTCGGGACACCGCAAAAAAACGGCCATTGGATCGTTTGAAGATCCACTCGAACTTCGGGACGCGTCGTCGTCCATCGAACGAGCTCCATCGTTCGAACCCCACTCGAGACGCAACTCCCCTCGATGTGCCGAAACACCACGAATCGGCCGTACGCGGCGGGGCCGAGCGTTGCGTAGCCTTCGATATCGCCAACCGACCGATTCGAAGTCGACGTGCACGAACACCAACGTTTGTCACGGGTCGTCACTCGCCGTAGCGGGCGGCCAGCGACTTCCGAATCCACATCGCACCGGTCATCATTGATCCGTTCGGTCTGCATGTCGCACCACCGAACCATCGATTGCGCCTAGAACGAGGATCGCCGAACACGAAGGTATCCGTCGCGGCTCGGTCGGTAGTAGAGTCGAAGCTCGAGGTCGCGGCATCGCGCCTGTTTTATTTTTCGCTACCGGGAAAAATCATCGACATGTTCAAGCCCCTGAAGTCCGCTGCGGCCCTGTTTTGTTTCGTCATGGCCACTCCGTTCGCAGCTTGTGCTCCACCGGAAGCGTCCGATGACGACGACGAAGAGACCGGGAACGCGATGGCGGAGACGACGGGTGAGCCGATCCCGAACGTCACGAGTGACACGGGAGACGACCCGCCAGAAACGGGCTCGGCTGCCAATGACGACACCGCCGGGGAGACGGGGGTGCCAACATTGGCAGGCGCCGTAGGGGCTCCTTGTGAGTCGGACGCGGATTGCCCGACGGACGGGACGGTCACGATGGTTTGTCTGGCGGAGAACGAGACGGAGCCCTTTGGTGGCGGTGGGCCGCAAGGGGGATATTGCAGCGTGGTTTGTCGGGACGCGGACGATTGTGCGGCGGTGGATCCACTGTCTGGGTGCTCGCTGTTCGATGCCGACGGCAATGGTGTTTGTCTTGCGATTTGCCAACCCGGCGCTGGAGCGGGAATGATCAAATGCGGCGAGGATCGAGCTCAGGTCTGCGATCCCGTCGATACCCAACCTGGCCTTGGGATCTGTGGTCCACGGTGCACGAGCGATGCAGGCTGTGGCGATGGGTTCTGTGATGCAGGCCGAGAGGGTCTCTGCCGGCCCGAAGCGCGCGCAGGCGGCGGGATCGGGGCCCCGTGTACACCGGAGACCGAAGCCGCCGATTGTGCCAGCAGCCTGTGTCTTCAATTCAATCTCCCTGACGCACCCGTGCCGAGGTCGTTCTGCAGCGGTAGTTGCACGCTCGGCTCCGTATCTGGATGTGGATTCGAAGCGGGGTCGGGCACTCCGGACACGGCCTGCACGACACCGCAGAATCAAGGAAGCACCGTGGGCGATATCGGATTTTGTTTCGAACTCTGTGACGTCGCGACGGACTGCAGTCAAGCCGACTGGATCTGCAATCTATTCTCGGATGCTGGAGCCGAGTTGTTTGGTCGCCCAGGAAGTTGTGTACCGCCAGAGGTCATCGCGCCGTCGGAAGTCGATTCGCCGTTTGGCTTCCGCTCAGAAGTCACGACGAATGGAGGTTCACCGAGTGCGAGCTTCGATTTGCGATCGATGGAGAGCGACCTGCTCGTAAGCGATGTCCCCAACGTGAGCGCCACGCGATAATCAGTTCGGCGCTGGCGGATTCGCGACGTCCTCCTCGGGGCCATAGGTCAGGAGGGCGTCGGCTTGGCTCTGAAAATCAGCCACGACCCACGGCGGAGGTTGCGGTGAGGTGAGCCAACGGACTTCGTCGAGCTCGCCCACGAACCGACGTTCGTTGTTCCCTGGTCGACCGAGACGCACCAAGGCCGACGCGTCCACAGCCGTGGTCTGTCGCCCATCTGGATCCTCGATGGGCACTGCGACGGGCTCACCATCGACCCAAAGGAAGGTGACTCCGCTTTCGTCCCACGATGCATGCACGTGGTGCCATCGATCGTCGATCCACTCTCCCGTTTGCGTCACGGTCCCGCCCGCCCCATTCCGATCGGAAGGCATCCAAAGGTCGACACGCTTGATGTCCTCGTCGATGTCGAGGTTGATGTGCATCTCGGAGCCCGTGTCGAACAAGATGCCTGGTGCTTCCCCAAAACCATCGCCATCCTCGATGTTCGCCACGTAGAAGAGATGTTGAATCTCTTCGCCATCGCCACGGGATCGAAACCAGAAGCTCACCGCTCCTTCCTCGAGATCGAGTTCCACACTCGGCAGATCCACGTGCGTGTCGCCGTCGAACGCTCGACCATCGCCGATCTGAGCCAGCGTGGACTGGGTTCCGGCGTCGACCGCATGACCGCCTGCCGCGGTCGAGTCCATGAGGCTGGCATCGAGGTGCCACACGCCCACGAAGGCTTCACTCCAGACCGAACTCGGCAAGTTCGACCCATCGTCGAGAGCGACCGCTCCGTAGTACATCCAAATGTGATCGGTCTCCGCATCGATGTGGGGTACGCGAACCCAGACCTCCGCGTCCACGTCCGACCACCGCTCGATCTCATATCGAAGGGGCGTGAGATCATCACTCGCGTAGAAGCGCAGAAACTCGCCCTCTTGGCCTGCGAGGTCGAAGTCGATGCGGCTTGCGTCGAGCCGCACCCTCACGGGGAGTTCGTCGAACGCCGACGTCGTGGACGGTAGTGTGAAGGTCAAGCGACGTCGACGCGTGACAGGTTCGTCACCCGTCGTGGACTCCGACGAGATTGCAGGATCGCCTGACGTCGATGGGGTTCCTTCGCCTTCCGTCGAAGGGTCGACGTTGAGTGATTCCTCCGACCCCGACGTAGGGTCTTCGTCCATGCCGACCGAAGTGACGATTGGACCCGCAGGTTCGATCTCACCTCCCGTCGTCGCGGCCAGGGCCTCGCCAGTACCGGTCACGGCTTCTTCGTCCACGCCCAAACCTGCGGAATCGAACTGACACGCAACCGCAAGCAGGACGACGGGCCATTGACGGTACATGGCGCATCGTACCAGGGTTTGAAGGGGACACTTTGGGAAGTGCAAGCGCATACACTGCGACAGACTGTTCGCTCGACGTGCACTCGCGTGCCGATCGCGCGCTCAACATCGACGAAATCGCTACGGATCGCTGAGCAGGCCGGTGAAAAATGGGCTTGGAACGAGGTGCGCTTCGAGGAGGTGACAGGTCGTACCCGTTCCGACCTTGAACCTACCGAGCCGGTTACAAAGCCGCTCGAGTGCGATTCACGCTAATGGCTGCTCTGGGCTGAATGGCTTCACGCCCCCTGGGCTGAATGGCTTCACGCCCCCTGGGCTGAAATGGCTTCACGCCCCCTGGGCTGAAATGGCCCGGCCGACGACGAAGGTTGGCATTGCTCGACGCCAAGCAACGGGCATACTGGGGCTAGAATGCCGTGCCTTCTTCCCGCGTTTGCATTGGCGTCGCTCATCGGCCACAGCAGCGAGAACGAACTGGACGTTCGGGTCGTGCAGGCGTCCACCGACGTGCTGGCCGAACCGCCCGCACAGATCGGGGGCACGGTCGATCCCGGTCTCGACCATGGGGAGGAGGGATCGCTCGAAGGTCCATTCCCGCCGAACAGCAATATGGTGTTCTATACGGTCGAAGGCGCGCTCTATCCCCTCGCGTGCTTCAATCGGGACGAGCGGCGGATCCTCTGGGGCCGTCCGTGTCAAGACATGGTTCCGCGTGGCAGTCTCGTGGGCTTGAGTTCGATCGATTCGATCTACACCAAGGTTGCCGGTGATCCCGTCGAGCCCCATTGTCTGCTCGGATCCGATCAACGCGTCGGTGTGGGCGTCGAGGGGATCAACAGCGGTGCCCATTTCGTTTTCGGGACCTGGCCCGCGTCGACGCTCTCCGCGATCCACTACGTCAGCGACGAAAGTCGGGGTCCAGCGGCGACTCGTCTCGACCCGCAGGAAGCACAGAAGTTGAAGACGGCGGTCAAGACAGTGCACGGTCAGATCAATAAAGACATGAACGTGCATCAGGTTGCATCGATCGATGTCGATGGCAACGCATTGCTCGAAAAGGTCTACTCGATCTATTTCCCGGATCCGACACAACCCGAGGACTATCTTTGGAGTGGGATCTGGATCGCCCCCGATGGCGACTTGGCTCGCTTGACGCTGCTCGAAGAGTCGACGACGAAGAAAGATGTCTTCGAGGTTCGCGGCACCATCGATCTCGACGGCGACAAGACGGCCGAGCTCTGGATGCATATGGGGTTCGAGGACGGCGGCGGTGACCGCCTGATGACCCTTGCAGGTGGTACGCCGAAGGGCCTCGGCGAGTGGTCTTGTGGTGCATGAACTTCGGGTGACGAGCGGTTCCGCGTCCTCATTTGAGAGTGTGTGATCGCGCGGCAAAAAGCGCCGCACCGAGTTTTTTCACACCGGCTTCGAGTTCGTGCGATTCATAGAACGCGCACGACAGACGAATGTGATGAGGCCATCCGTTCGAGATCGAGCAGCGGGAGCCGGGGCAATAGCCAACCCCATGGTGGGTCCGTGCCAGGTCGAGATAAGCCGTCGTATCGAATCCGTTCCCAAGGTCGACCCAGGTAAAGTATCCGCCCGTCGCCGCAACGAATCGTGCGAACGGCAAGTGTTCGCGGATGGCTTGCGCGAGGGCAAGAGAGCGCGCTGCGAAGACGCTTCGCAGTCGATCCACGTGAGCGGCGAGGAATCCGTTCACGATCGTCTCGTGCACGAGTGCGGAGACGATCGGGTTGAGCCCACCTCCACTGCGGATGACCGCATGAGCTGCAATGCGTTCGACCAGGGGCGGGCTTGCATGCACCCAGCCAAGTCGGAGTCCGGGCCCCAGCAGCTTCGCAAAGCTGCCGAGACCGAGCACGCGACCGCGACCGCGGTCGAAGGACATCATGCAAGGCGGGGGCGATTCATCGAAGTGGAGGCATAAGTATGGTTCATCGGCGACGACGATGAAATCGTAGCGCTCGGCAAGCACGATCAACTGCTCGGCCCGCGCGGGCTCGAGGTTGACCGCGCGGGGGTTGTGAAACGAAGGCAAGCAGTACACGAGGGCCGGCCGCAAGCCGCCTGCTAGTGCATGCTCGAGGATATCGACGCGCAACCCTCCTTCGTCGACTTCGATGCCGAGCATCCGTAGGTGCTGCGATTCGAAAATGCCCCGGGCGAGGAAATACGTCGGATCGCCGCACACCACCACGTCGCCGTCGCGAGCGAAAAGTTCGGCGACGAGGCTGAGCGCGCCCGAAATCCCCTGCGTGACCAGCAGCTCACCCGTGGCGACCGGGAATCGATATCGCTCGGTCAAAAAACTCGCGAGGTCGGCACGGAAGGATTCGTAGCCGTGAACCGCACCATACTGCATCAGCAGGGGGTCGGCGGATTCGGTGAGGCGCCGAGTGGCAGCCCGCCCAAGCTCGGCAAGCGGCAACAACCGCGGCGAGGGCTGCCCGATCGCGAGGTTGATCACGTCGGCAGTTGCCGGCGTCTGCGGATACTGCCCAGTCTGGGTGGTCAACACGAGGGCATTGTGCACGGTATGATCGCGCACGTCGTGGAGGAACTCATCGCCCTTGCTGTTCCGATCCTCACCTCGGTGTGGGTCTACCTCGACGCCAAGCGCCTTGGAATGCGCAGCGGGTCGATCCACGCGGCGCTCGTGTTCTTGATGCTCGTGGCTGGGCTGCCGCTCTATCTGTGGCGGCGACGACGGTTCCGCACCCGGGATCGGCTCGCGCGACGTGGTTCGAAATGACCCAGCGTTCGTCCAGTTGACGTCGGGTGTCGTCGCCTCCGTCGGAGTCCCCACACCGATTGCACCACGATTCAGCGAAGGGACGCTTCCTCGCAAAAGCGGTCATTCTCGAGTGGATCATGTGCCCCGTTGTGGGTTGGAACTCAAGACACCGCGTCGAGCCGACGATGGGCCGCCGGTGGAAGGCGATGACGCGGGAGACGGGTTCACGATCCACGCCGCCCGTGAACGCGATCGCAGGCTTGTCGAAGCGCAGAAGCTCGAGGCGATGGGGCGCTTGGCCTCGAGCGTCGCCCACGAGGTCAATACGCCCCTCCAATACATCGGGAGTCACTTACGCTTCCTTCGTTCGGCGTGCTCGCGACTCGGGTGTGCCACCACGTCTGCGCTGGAGGGCGAAGCCCTGGTGGCAAGGATGCTGGTCGCGCTCGATGAATGTGCTGAGGGGGTAGAATCCGCTCAAACTATGGTCCTCGCGATGCGCCAGCTCGCGCATGGGCAAGCTGTCGTCATGGGGCCGGTCGACCTCAATCAAGTGACGCGTAAAGCCGTCACCCTGGTCCAGCCGCTTGCGCATGGGATCTGCGATCTCTCGGTCTCGCTCGGCGATCGGCCGCCCATCGTCCGTGGTCACGCGGGCGCCTTGCAGCATGCCGTGCTCAATCTGTTGACCAACGCCTTCGATGCGGTCCAAGAGCGCTCCGGTGAGCGACGGATCATGATTCGAACGCAGACGGACGTTCCGGATGGCGTGATCGAGGTCGAAGACACGGGTCCGGGAATTCCTGTCGAACTGCTCGAACGAGTCTTCGAACCATTTTTCACGACCAAGATCGTCGGCAAAGGGTCGGGGCAGGGGCTTCCCGTGACCCGAGCGATCGTCGAACGGCACGCCGGGAGTATCGCGCTGACGAGCGAGCCGGGATCCGGAGCCCGAGCACGGATCCGCGTACCGCTCGCGAACGCGTGAGGTTTCCCGATGCTGCGACGCGTACTATTTGTCGACGACGAGCCGCGGGTTCTCAACGCCTTCCGTAACGAACTCGAGGAATACACTGCCGTCATTCGGCCATCCTTTTGCGAGAGCGCGACGTCGGCGTTGGAGCGATTGGGCTCGAGTCCCTACGACGCGATCGTCTCGGACATGAAAATGCCGGGCATGCCTGGCAATGAGCTCCTTCATCGTGTGCAGAGTTTGTTTCCTCGCACCGCCAGGATCGCTCTGTCCGGTCATCCCGAGTACGAGCGTTGGTTGAGAACGAACCCGGTGGCTCATCACTATCTGCTCAAGCCGGCGCAGATGGACAAAGTGGTGGAGCTCGTGATGCGCACGACTCGGGTGCAGCAGATCGTGGGCGACGCGGAAGTGGTGCGTACGGTGGGGGGGACTGCGAGCCTACCCCCGGCCCCGCAGGTTCTCGTGCGTCTCCGCGAAGAGTTCGCACGCCCCGATCCACGCTTGCGAGTGGTCACCGACATCATCGGCGAGGATCCGGCGCTCGGAGCCAAGCTCCTTCACATGGTCAACGCGGCAGCATTTGGGTTGACCCAGCGCGTCACGACGGTGGAGCGTGCGACCGCGTTGCTCGGCCTCGACGCCGTCCATCAGCTCACCGTGTCGGTCGCCGCCTTCGATGCCATTGCCAAGCACCTGTCCGTTCAAGGCTTCAACATGGACAAGATCGCACGACACTCCGCCCAAGTGGCCGAGTTGGCGCGCCGATTGGTCGACGATCCGAGCGTCGCCGAGACGACATTCCTCGCCGGCCTCCTCCACGAGATCGGTCAGATCGTGATCGCTGTGAGTTTCCCGTCGGAGTTCGTGGAAATCCAGCGTCGCGCCGCCGCGAGCAATCGGGCGCGTTACGCCCTCGAGATGGAAGTGCTGGGCACCACGCACGCGGCCATCGGCGCACTTCTGCTCGACTCGTGGGATCTCCCCGGCGAAGTCGTCGAGGCGGTTGCCCATCATCACTCACCGCGGGACGTGGTCGGGAGCCGATTGAATCCTTCGGCCGCGGTGTGTCTCGCGACGGCTCTCGTGGCCGAAGGATCACCCAGGGCCTCGACCCACATCGATCGCCCACTCCTGCGGCGCTATGGCATCACCTATGAGCGACTCAAGGAATGGCGCGCGGCGACCAAAGGGGTTCTCGCGTGACGGGCGGCGGTCGCCCGTAGCATTTCGCGCGCCCGTGCAGTCCTCCCAGAGGGGGAATGCGTAGAGCTTACTCGCGGCGTGTAACCCCGCTTGTTCGGATTCCGCAGGGATCGTCAAGGGTGATCCGCCGATGAACATCGGGTCATTGGACCAACGGAATAGTGGGGAATCTGCAAAAATCGATCTGCGAATGAATCATCCCTTGTACGTATGGATCGACACAGCGCCCGTCAGTCGCAGTTGGGGCGTGAAGCGAATCAGGCCGATGGCGTGATGAAGCGAATCAGTCCGAGTGGAGCGTGAAGCGAATCAGCGTCGGTGGGCATAAGTCAATTTTGGAAGGCACCGCCCTGACCGCTTGACAGACTTCGCGTCGTGGAACAGTGTGAGCTCGGTAGCCCAAAACCGGCCACCTGGACCTGAGGGCTGCTCAAACGCATCCGAACGACCTCGATGTCGTTGAGCCCGGTTTCACCCTCGGTGCGCTCGTGCGCTTCACGTGTCCAAAAGGCTTAGAGCGATTCACCACTTTCCTCCCTATCGGTCACGAATGCACGAACGTGTGACCAGATTGAAACAAATGGCACGCAGGGAACATTCGGGATCATGGATCGCGATCCCTTCATTTGGAGACCTGAGGTTGTCGCTCGGGTGGGGCGTCGTGTTGATGTTCGCCGTATCGGGCTCGTCCCCAGCCAATGCTGCACCGGCGGAGACGGAAACGGCGAATCACGAAACCGATGCTTCGACGGCCGAGGAACGAGCGGCCGAGCGGCGAGTCGAAGCCGAGGCGTTGTTCAAGAAGGGCGATTTCGAGGGGGCCCTCGCAGCCTTTCGGGAGGCGCACGAGCTCGCGTCGGATCCGACGGATCTGTTCAATCTCGGTCTCATCTACGAGGAGATGGGGCAGCTCCGACTCGCGCTCGAGCACTACGAGGCGTTCGTCCAGCAGGGCCACCTCAGCCTCGAAGAACTCCGCGCGGGGGCCGAGCGCATCGAAATCCTTCGCGTCCTCGTACCGGCGGCGGTCCCTTCGGTCGCGTCGTCGTCGGGCGAAACGGCTGAACCGGATGCAGCTCCGTCGAAGCCCTCGGAGCGCACGTCTCCGAACTCGGACAGAACTTCGGATCCCGACGTGGGCATGCCCCTCATTCGTGCGGGTGCGAGTTTGCTCGGTATCGGCGTCGCGCTCGGAGTTGGAGGCGGTGTTGCGTTCGGGTTGCTCGCGACCCGAAATAGTGAGCGCGTGGAACAACTCGAAACCGGCGCGAACCCTCGACGCTTATCGCTCACCGAAGCGGAGGATCTCGACGCTCAAGGGCGCGGCTACGAGGCACTGCAGATCACCTTCATTACGAGCGGTGCGGTTCTGGCCATCGTAGGCACCGGGCTACTCGCAGGCGGTGTCGCCAAACGGAAGCGAGGGCGCCTCGAATCCGTCAGCGCATTTGCCACGCCGAAGACTGCGGCGTTTCAAGCGCAGTGGAGATTTTGAGCCATGCGTGGACGAACGGTGACCTGCCTGATTACGCTCGCCGTCGTCGGATCGGGCGGGTGCTACGAGGCCGACCTCGATCCCACGATGCCTGGTGTTTTCGTCTGCGAAGCCGATATCGATTGTGCCCTTGGCACCCGCTGTATCGAAGGGCTCTGCGAGCAAGATTTCGAACAGGTCGAAGGGCCTGCCCTTGGCATCGAAAGCCCCGCTCCGTTGCAGATCTTCCGCCTCGGTGAGGTCGCAAACCTGCCTCTCGTCATGGTTGGTCAAGGCCTCGTGTTGGAGGCCTCACGTTCCTCAGGGGCTGGTGGGGCCCAAGGTGGCGACGACTTGGACTCGGGGTACGTCGAGGTCTTTCTCGACGGTGCGATCGCCGGAACGGTCAGCGATGGCGACCTCGAGTCCGGAGTCGCCGTGGATTGGGCGCTCATCCCCACACAACCGGGTCTGCATCATGTGACGATCGGGGCGAGACGGACCTCGGGCGAAGCGTTCGAAGGTCCGAGCGCGACCGCATCGGTGGCGTTTTGGGTCGACGACGGCCGTGAGCAAGTCGGGATCTTGGAGCCTCCTCCAGGAGCGAGGATTCCATTCGGGGCAGGTGGTGAGTTTCGCGTGGAAGTCGCGAGCCTCAACTTCACCTTCGTCAATCCGGGGTTCATCGCTCCCGAGGAGTTCGACGTTCGCGGGGAAGGCTACGTGCACCTCTACATCGATGCCGACGTTCCGGGGTGCCTCCCCGCCTGCAACTTCGATTACCAGTCTTCGATCATTCCTGCAGGTCTCAGTCGGGTGAATCGGATCATCGTGGAGCGGCCAGTCCTCATTCCCGACGATCTCCGAAGTGCACGGATCCAGATCGTCGCTCAGAATCTCTCGCACACGCCGTATCTACGGGATTCCGAAGCCGCTGGTTTCGTCTATCACGCCGTCCCCGTTCAAGCGTTCCTTCAGGTGAACCCGTGAACGTACTGTGGCGATCGAAGAACCTTTCGGGCGTCGTACTTGGCTTGTTCGTCGGATGTGTGGATCCAGACCGAGCCGAGCGGGCCTCGGCATCGGGGGCGGACGACGAAAGTTCGGACGACGGCCCCGACATCGACGAAGCCGCCATTCTCGACGAAGTGATGGCGTACCAGGATCACCTGGTGCGAACGAGCGGTGGGCCCGAGCGGTCCGAAACTCACGCAGATGCAGCGAGCGTGTGGGTTTGGGCGAGTGAGAACGCGCTCGATCCGTTCGTTTCCATCAACCCCGAGGATCCGACGCAAAGCGTGGCCTTCGATGAGGGGTCGATCTTGCTCAAAGAGCATTTCGATGAGAACGGCACCAAAATCGGTTTGACCGCGATGTACAAAGGGCCCGAGGGCTACGACGAGCGTGGCGGTGGCTGGTATTGGGTGCGAGTCCGCGGAGAACGAGTTACCCACCAAGGTCAAGTCGATTGGTGCATTTCATGTCACGAGGCCGCTCACAATAGCGATTTCGTAGTCGGCTTCGACAAGAGCAACTAGCGTCGACGGGAGTCAGCATGTCACCAGTTCATGAAAAGTTGGAAGTGCGGGCTCCCGTCGGTGCGGTCGTCGAACAGCGCTATCGCATCGAGGCTCGAATCGCTCAAGGTACGATCGGTACGGTGTATCGCGCGATCGATGTGACGCTCGGTCGGCCGGTCGCCATCAAGGTGTTTCGTCCACGTCCCGACTCGGAGCGTGGGCGTCGGCCTTCCTTGCAGGAAGCCAACATCCTCTCGCTCCTCGACCACCCCAACATCGTGCGTCTGCTCGATCGTGGACACACCGGGGAGGGCACGCCGTTCACCGTCATGCAGTACCTCGACGGCAAGCCGCTGGCCTCGCGAACGAAGGCTCCCATGCCACCGGAGCGAGCCGCTCGGATCATTGGCGACATCTTGCGCGGCCTCGCTCACATGCACAGCAAGCGCGTCATCCATCGAGATCTGCGACCTGCGAACCTCTTCCTCGTCCGCGAAGATGGTCGTGAACTCGTCAAGATCCTCGACTTCGGCGCGGCCAAGCGGCTCGAGCTCGAGCGAGATAGCGGACCCGTGACGCTATCGGGGCTCATGTCCGGGACGCCCGCTTACATGGCACCCGAACAAGTGATCTCGGCCGATGTCGACGAACGCACCGATCTCTATTCGGTGGGGATCATCTTTTACGAGTTGCTCACCGGATCGCAGCCTTGGGACGGGGACGATCCCGTCTTGCTGCACCACCAGCTGCATGAACCGCTCCCTGCTCTGCCGGAGTCTTCCGGGGCACTCGCGGGTATCGTGCGCAAACTGACGGATAAAGAGCGTTCACGGCGATATCCCACGGCTCGTGATGCGCTCGAGGACCTGCAGGCGTACCTCGCAAGCTGCGAACGAGAAGATCGCGATGACCTGCCCGTCGATGAGCCCGTTCGACCCCGCGTGGCCGCGTGGAAGATTGGACTCGCGGCAGGGGTCGTCAGCATGATCACCGCAGGGACGGTACAAATGTCGCGAACGGCTGCGTTTGCGGGTGGGCTCATCCCCGTTCGCAAACCGACGGTCGTCGACCGCAACGAGCTCGATGGATTGAACCGGGGGGGGATCGGAACGCTCGCGATCGATACGACCCGGTCCGTCATCGCTGGTTCCGGGCAAGGTGAGGCTTCGCTTCCGCGGATCTCTCCGTATGGTGATGCGAATGCGAAGCCGACCCAGCCTCGCGTGTCGAAGAAGCGAACGAAGCGAGAGCGACGGCCGAAAACCACCGTAGGTGAAGCCCAAGCTGCGGACCTCGGATCACCGCTCGGGGCGAATGCGCTCGAGCCCGTCCCCGCACCGTCCATCCCACCTCTCGTCGAAGAGGTGGTCGAACCGACCGTCGCCGGATCGGAACCTGCGGGAGGGCTCGTCGCGGGGGCCGCAGAGTCGGTCTCGGAGGGTCCTGGCTTGCTTCGTTCGAGCGAGACCCATCGTTCGTCGCTCTTGCTGCACCCCCGCAACCGACGACCCGAAACGAAGTTCCTACCCACGGACGACTAGAAGAAGCTTCGCAACGTCCTTTCAAGACGAGTACTCAGGCGTCAGGGAGGCGCTCGTTTGGGGTGTGCGGAGGCAGCTTCGCTGCCGTAGCGAGGGGCCTTTGCGAAAGGCCCTTCGAGGACTAATTCGGGCCGACGAGCGAGGCGTCCAGCGGCTCGCCTTCGAGGGCCTCGATGAACGCGATGAGGCCGTTGCGCTGGGATTCGTCGAGCGCGAGCGGACGAATGAGTTCATCGCGCGTTCCGTCGAACGTTTCGCTCACCGCACCACCACTGTCGTAATGACGGATGACATCGTCGAGCGTGGCCAAATTTCCGGTGTGCATATACGGCGGAGTCAAGTTCACACTGCGCAATGAAGGTGTCTTGAAGGCCCCGAGTTCGCCGGTGGCGGGGTCGAGGCCAGCGACGGAGCAAGCCGATTTGTCGGGATGATCGCTCCAGATCCCTGCGCAATTGTAGACGCTGGCGAGCACGGTCTCGATTCCACCTTGTCGACCGCGATCCATGGGCTCGATGTTGGTTCCGGTCTGCGGTACGCCGATATTGTGGAATTGGCCGTCGGTGAAATTGGGACCACTGTGGCAGCCTAGGCAGCGGCCATCGCCGATGAACACACGAAGGCCTTCCTTCGCTTCGTCGGTCATGGCGTCGCTATCCAACGCGCCGTCGGCCAGATCGCGATAGAGTTCGTCGAACGCAGAGTTTCGGCTGACGAGCAATCGTTCATAGGCCGCGATCGCTTTGCCGAAATTGACATATACGGTGTTGATATTGGTTCGAACCTGTTCGGGGAGCGCATCCCAGCCCTCGACTCCTGGTCGCAAGGTCGGATCGGCCATCGGTGTCCCGTCATCATTGCGAAGCATGGGCAGGGGGCCAAATACGGCTTCATAAGCGTCGAGGTACTCGTCGGCGATGAGTAGCGCGATTTTGGTTCGCGTTCCGCCCATGGTCACCGCGTTTTCCGGGGGACCGAGAGCTTGCGCCCACTGACTGTCGGAGCGTCCATCCCAAAGCTGCCAATTGGTCTCGTTCTCGGAAGCAGACCCATAGGCGCCATTGAGGAGGCCCATCGAGGCCCGAGGCGTCAGTTCGATCCCTTGGGATACGTTGGCACGCGAGTCCCCAAAGCCGTCCTCGGGTTCGTGACACGTCGCGCACGAAATTTCACCGTTTCCGCTGTAGCGCGGATCATAAAAGAGGTCTTGTCCCAACCGAGCCGCGAGCGGATCGTCGGCATATGCGTTGCTCGGATCAGGGGGAGGTGTTTCGGGGAGCGGGCCGAGCCAATCGAGGATCGTCTCGATCTCTTCGGCAGTGAAGAAACCGTCCGCCTCGGTCATCGATTCCGCTGCCGCGTTGGTCTCCGAACTTGCGGCTGGTTGTGGATCGTCGCTTTCGCACCCGGCCGCTGCGAAACCGGTGACGATGAGGACCCAGGATCTCGAAGCGAGACCGATCCTGACGGAAGCGATGCCCCGACGCAGAGACGTACGCACGACGTCGAGAGGATAGACCAAGGGCGTCGCTGGATCGCGACAAATCGAGCCCGCGTGGGCTGACACGAGGGAGGCGCGAAGCACGAGCCAAGCCTGCAGCGCAGCAGGTCTAGCGACATGCTGCGGTTGTTTCCGCGAGGAGACGGGAGGGTTGCGCATAGGCGAACGGTCGCCGGTCGGGCTCCTCGAAGCAGAAACGCTTCGGTTGGACTTGGATCGCCATCTCGTCGGCTCCGGTCGCATCGAACGGAATGAGCACGGAATAGTGGGCATCTCCGTTCGTCGACGCCACGTCATGCAGAATCGAGATGTTTTCGTCGTCGGAGATCATGGCGACGCCTTCGACATCGTTGTTCGGCGCAAGTCCGAGTTCAGAGACCATGTGCCGGCTGTCACCAAACGCGACCTCGAAACGAATGTCATCACGTCCGGGCACCCGGCCGAAATCGTTGACATAGTTCCAATCGATCGATACGTAACCCGCGCCAGGTTCGGCTGGATCGCAGTGAACCTCGACCTCGGGTTCCGCTTCGAGTCGCTTGGGGATCGGACACTCGGTGATCGCCGGTACCGTCGGTTCACCTTGACCGAACATCTCGAGGAAGGTGTCTCCGCCACCCGCAAATGGAGGCATCCAACCCGTACCAGGGACCATATCGGCCGCCATCATCGGTGACAGGTAGTGGCTCGCGCTCTGCATGCCCAAGCTATCCATCGCCAACTTCGTGAAGTGTTCGTTGCCGACGGCGTGACAGCCTCTCGCGCAGCTCGTTTCGTTCGGGACCAAGAGCAGACGATCGCGAAAGCCGAGTTGCCACGACTCCGGTCGCGTGCCGGTGCGTACAGGTGTGAATCCCTTGGCCTCGTTGTCGACATAGCTCGAGCCGACAGCGCGGTACTGTCGGTGGAGCAGACGTCCGTCGTCGCCGAAGATCTCTTCTTCGGTCCACGCGGACCGACCTTCGGGGGGTTGCTCGGGCAGCAGGGTTTTGCTCGCGGGATCCGTGGACCGGATGAACCGAGCCGCGAGCACGTCCTCGAGCACGACATTCTCGGGCAACTGCAATGGATATTGTGGATTCTCGAGGACCGTGCGCATGTAACTCGGTTGGAGCCACGGCGTGAGCACCCAAGGGTCGTTGTTCGGGTGGCACGACAAGCACGAACCCGGCATCTCTCGAGGGGGGAGCCACGGCTCGAGCGCGTCCGATGATTCAGCGTCGCTCGTCAATCGCGGCAGCTCGTAGGGGGCCTCGGGCTCAGGGTTCTTCCCGAAGAAAAAGCACATCTCTCCAGTCTGGGAATTGGCACCGATCAGGCCGTTGCCGATGAAGCGGTCATAGCCCGGGTTGTCGTGTTGAACGCCGCGGCAGAGCCCGACCCATTGCACGTTTGGATTCTCGGCATCTTCGTAGTGGACGAGCGTCGAACCCACGGTGCACGGAAAGTCGCCTCCCATGCTCGGGAAGTCACACTCGTAGTGCGAATCGGCCGATCGAGCCGCAAACAGCTCTTCGTCGTCTTCAGGGCCGTCGAATCCAAGCAACCGACCGCCGAGGAACACAGGGATTTTGGTGACATGGGTACCGGGGGCCGGATGCTCCGGATCGCAGCTGATCTGCGGAATTTTCCCCAATACCGATTCGCATTGCGCGACGTAATCGACGAGCTCGTTGGCGTCATCGATGGGCGCTGGCTGTCCGAAGTCGAACGAAGGCGCTTCGATCGGCACGTATTCTTCGCTCGAATCATCGGCTCCACATGAGGCTACGAAGGCCAAGGTGGCAAAGAGTTGCGAGCGGTACAGCGTTCGACGGAGTTCCAAACGGGGCGATGGATCGGTGCCAAACCGAACGCGCTGGGGGATCGAAACGATACGAGTGGTGACCATGGTGTGACCAACATCGCAGAAAACGACCCGAACAGGGTTCAACCTCGCCCGTTCAAGTGTCGTCTTTCGCCGTCCGACGATGCCGTCGGTATACCTTCATGATCGCATGCACACTGTCAATGCGATAAGTATCGACTGTCCGTTATGACAGTCTGCAAATTTTACGATTCGTCGATGATCGAGCTTCCGGAATGCGCAACTTCGATGAGTTCGCGACGAATACGTTGCCTTGCCCGTGCAGCCCTGACACAAACGTTACCTCGGGATATCCCGAGCTTCGCTGCTGCCTCGCTGGGGCTGAGGCCTTCGATATCTCGAAGGACGAAGGCTTCGCGCAAATGCGCGGGCATCTCGTTCAGAACCGCCCATATTGCCCGCGATTCCTCGAGTTGATGGTGGATCTCGTCGAGATCTGCTGCGCGATATCCCCCCTGCACGACGCTGAGGGACAGGCGAACCTTCGCAATCGTTCGTTGCGAACGCCAATGGTTACGCACTGCGTTGAGCACGATCATATGCAACCAGCTCGAAAACGTCGCGCGACCATCGAATGAAGAAATTTTGATCTGCGCCCGCGCAAAGACTTCTTGGGCTAAGTCATCCGCGCTTGCATCCGACGTTGTCAGACATCGAGCCCGGCGTTGGATCGTGCGATAAAATCTGCGGCAGAGCTCACTCCACGCTGCCGGATCTCCGCTTCGGGCGGCTTGCACGAGCCCTTCGAGGTCGATGGGGCTCGGGGTTCGAGCGAGCGCAGCCATGGTTCGTGCTTCCCAGGCGCGCCAACCAAACAGAGTCATTGGCGCACGTGATGTATGTGGGAGCGATCCGTGGTTCGCGACGTTCCCTGTTGGGGCGCCGCCGACCGATCCCCGGCACGGTCGAGGCCGACCCTTTCGCCCAAGCCACCGTCGCGGACCTTTTGCCACAACTCCCCGCGGTTCGACCTCCGCCCCCGCAGGCCACCCGCTCAAAGGCTCGTCTAGCGAGGTTTCTCCAACGAATCGTCGGCGCTGCGCCGAAGGAACTCACCCACAGAAGCAACCGAGTGCTCGATCCACAAGTCGCGTTTCGGGGTGCGAAGGCAGCTTTGCTGCCATAACGAGGGGCCTTTGCGAAAGGCCCCTTGAAAACTAGTGTACGTACTTGTTTTCGGAGCGACCGGTCTTGGCGAGGAACTCCTCGTACGCCCCGGGGAAGAAGTCGAACCCGTCACGTCCTTTGAGTTCGAGGATGTGCGTGGCCACGTCGGCGATCATGCATTGGTCGTGGGTGACGAAGACGAGGGTTCCTTCGTACTTCTGCATGGCTTCCGTCAACGCCCGGATCGACTCGAGATCGAGATGGTTCGTTGGCTCGTCGAGCACGAGCAGGTTGTCGCCGAGCAGGGTGAGCTTGGACATCAAGATGCGGGCCGTCTCACCACCGCTCAACGCTTTGACCGGCTTTTCGGCATCTTGCGACGGGAAGAGCATGCGGCCGAGCAGGCCGCGGATCTCCTGCACGGTGACCTTTTCGTCCCACTGGTAGAGCCATTCGAACGCGGTCTTGTTGTCGGCTTTGCTCACGCCTTCTTCGTGCTGCTGAGGCATGTAACCCACCGTGACTTCGTGCCCGCGGCCGAGTTTACCTTTGCTCGGCTCGAGCTCGCCCGCGATGATCTTGCAGAGCGTCGTCTTGCCGATACCGTTCGGACCGACGACGGCCAACTTCATCCCCCGCGTCAACGTGAAGCTCACATCGTTGAGCACATCGGGGGTGTCCGGGTAGCTCTTGTACAACTTCTCGACCTCGAGGACTAGTTTGCCGCTCGGCCGTTTGACGTCGAAGCGAATGAACGGTCGCTGAATGTTCGAGCGTTTGAGGTCGCTCAGCTCGATCTTGTCCATCGCACGGCGACGCGATTGTGCTTGGCTGGCTTTCTTGGCGTTCGCCCCGAATCGGCGAATGAAGTCCTGCAGGTCGGTGATCTTTTTCTTCTTGGCCGAGTTCGACTTCTCCTCACGGATGCGGAAGTCGACCTTCTGGCGCATCATCATGTCGTATCCGCCGGGATAGACGATGATGTTTTCGTAGTCGACGTCGGCGGTGTGGGTGCAGACCTCGTTCAAGAAGTGGCGATCGTGGGAGATGACCACGAGCACTCCACGATATCGCAGCAAGAAATCTTCGAGCCAGCGGATCGAATCGATGTCGAGGTGGTTCGTGGGCTCGTCGAGCAGGAGGATGTCCGGCTCGCCAAACAGGGCCTGGGCGACGAGGATGCGGAACCGCAAGCCGCTATCGAGCGTGGTGAGTGGTAGCGTATGCTGCTCGAGCGGAATCCCGAGCCCGAGCAGGAGCTGTTCGGCCTCGGCTTCGGCGTTGTAACCGTCCTCTTCCGCGATCGTGACCTCGAGCTCGCCGAGTCGCATGCCGAGCTCGTCGTTCATCACGCCCGATCCGAGCACTTGTTCTTTTTCGGATATCGCCTGCCAAAGCCGGGCGTTCCCCATGATGACCACATCGCGGATCCGGTCATGCTCGTGACGATAGTGATCCTGATGGAGCATGCTGAGCCGGGTTCCGGACGGTGTCGTCACGGACCCTTCGTCGGGCTCGAGGAGTCCGGCGAGGATCTTCATGAACGTCGATTTTCCCGCTCCATTCGCTCCGGTGAGTCCGTAGCGCTTCCCCGCGTCGAAGGTCGTCGTGACTTCGTCGAACAAGATCTTGCCACCGTAGGCCTTGCGGACCTCCGCTACTGTCAACATGCGCGTCTCCTCGCTCTCGGGGTAGGCTCCGCAGCCGCCGGCCGTGCCCCTGCACACGTGTATTGCAACCAACTCCATTTGGCCAGACCCACTTGGGTGTGCGCCTTTCCCGCGGTCATGACCAACCGAAACCGGAGTAGCGGCTTGCGTCATCCTGCAGTCCACTTTTACGGTGCGCGAAAGCACGGGAGGTCTACCGATGTCCCTCGGTCAATTCAGTGTCCCAAGTCCCGTCAATGAGCCCGCCTTCGGATATGAGCCCGGGACTCTGGCCCGGACCGCGTTGGAAGCGGAGCTGCGACGACAGGCCCAGACCTACCGCGAAGTCACCCCGATCATCGGCGGACAGCGCGGAGCCACGACTCCGATCACGCCGATCACCATGCCTCACGCTCATGGCCGCCGCTTGGGTGGGTGGTCTGGGGCGACCCCCGACGATGTGAAGCGTGCGATCGAGGCTGCGCTCGCGGCGAAACCATCTTGGATGGCCTTGCCCTGGGAAGAGCGAGCCGCCGTGTTTCTGCGAGCCGCCAATTTGTTGCGAGGCAAGTATCGCGATCGACTCAATGCCGCGACCATGCTCGGCCAGTCGAAGACCGCGCATCAGGCCGAGATCGATTCGGCTTGTGAGCTCATCGATTTCTTCACCTTCAACGTCCACTTCCTCGGTCGCATCATGGCCGAGCAACCGCATTCGCCGGTCGGGCAGTGGAACCGCATGGAAGCCCGTCCGCTCGATGGTTTCGTCTTCGCGGTCTCGCCGTTCAACTTCACCGCCATCGCTGGCAATCTTCCCACCGCACCTGCGCTCTGCGGCAACACAGTCGTATGGAAACCGGCTTCGACCGCGATTTGGAGCGGGGCCGTGGTGATGGAGCTGCTTGAGGAAGCCGGGTTACCACCCGGTGTCATCAACTTTGTGCCAGGCCCTGCAGCCGAGATTTCTTCGGTCGTTCTCGCTTCGGAACATTTCGGCGGGGTGCACTTCACCGGCAGTACCGACGTGTTCCAATCCTTATGGCATACGATCGGTTCGAACCTTCGCCAGTACCGACAATATCCGCGGATCGTCGGCGAAACCGGAGGCAAAGACTTCGTCTTCGCGCATGGCAGTGCCGATCTCGACGCGCTCGTGGTCGCATTGCTCCGAGGTGCCTTCGAGTATCAAGGGCAGAAGTGTTCCGCGGCTTCGCGGGCCTACATTCCAAGCGATCTGTGGCCCGTGGTCCGCGAGCGACTCGGTGATCTGTTGCCGCAGATCCGCGTCGGCGACGTGGCCGATCTGCGCAACTTCATGGGGGCGGTCATCGACAAGCGCAGCTTCACCAAGCTTCGGGATGCCATCGGCGAGGCCAAAGCCCGGGTTGGCCAAGGCGTCGGCGAAGTCTTGGGTGGCTTCTGTGACGATCGCGAAGGGTGGTTCATCCACCCGACCGTCATCGTGGCCGAGGATCCGCACTATCGAACCATGCAGGAGGAACTGTTCGGTCCGGTACTGACGATCCATGTCTATCCAGAACGGGAATACATCGAGACACTCGAGCTGTGCGAAGCGAGCAGCCGCTATGCCTTGACCGGGGCCATCTTTGCGCGCGATCGCTACGCGATCACCCAAGCCGCCGAACGGCTGCGTTTCGCCGCCGGAAACTTCTATGTCAACGACAAGCCGACCGGCGCCGTCGTGGGGCAACAACCCTTCGGCGGGTCGCGGGCGTCGGGAACGAACGACAAAGCGGGATCGCTCTGGAACCTCGGCCGCTGGATCTCACCCCGCACGATCAAAGAGAACTTCATGCCTCCGACCGAGTGGCGATACCCGTTCATGGGATAGCGCCACCCGAACGAGTTCGGGCCCGCGGCGGCACCGACAACCTATGGATCGCGCACGAAGATGAACGCCTGTTCCTTCATCCAAGGAACCTTGAAGTCACCGTGCTGCTCGAAGAAGTCGAGACGGAAGCCCAGCGATCGGACGTGCGCGATGAGATCTTCGGTCTTGATGCCCCATTGCGAGTACGAGTGGCGGTCGCGTTGCTTTCGTCCCGTCTCGGGTTCGATTTCATCGTGCTGATCGAACCACCGATCGACCGGGGTCGTCGGCTTGAGTGGAATGTTCGCCTTGTACCATTCGCGACCCTGGTCGACGAAACGAATCGTCGGGCCTTCGCGCATCCACATTTGATTGTAGATCACGAGGGCCTTCGTTTTCGCCGACCAAAGCGTCAGGAACTCATCCCAATTGGGAGCAACCTGATGGAGTAGGATATCATACATCAAGAGCGCGTCGACGTTCGGCACGCTATTCATGACCGCCTTCTCCCCGAACAATCCAGATACAAAGGATAGTTGCGGATACTTCGTTCCACGCTCCCGAGCAAGATGGGTGACAGTGACGTCGACCACGAAGGCTTTCTCGATTTCGTTCTTGGCGAGCAAGTCGAGCGTATAACCAGCATTGACGCCCCAACAGGCGCCGAGGTCGGCAAAGCTGCGAAGCTTATGCTTTCGGATCGCACGATTGGCAAGCTCAGCCTTGTTGGGCCGGATGGGATTGTCGAGTTCGTTAGGCATGGGAAAAGAATTTATGGGGTTGGTCGGATGTTTAGGTGACCGACTCAACCACGATATCGGACCCGTGGGGGCACTGCAACCGACGGAAGCGTGTGCTCTCAGCCATAGCGCCACGACGCTCGCTGGGGCTGGAGAGCCGACGAACGGACTCAAGGCCTCGGCTCGATGCTGGCGTGAGGTGATCACTCGAGTCCGTCGTATGGGAAGGGCGAACCTCGTCGCGGCCGATTGTAGCTAGCTAGCACTACTGCGACGGATTCCTCGTGGGCTGGAACGCCGTCAACGTCCGCGCTCGTAAGGGGCGAGGCCGAAGCTGTATCGGGCATACCGAGAGCGCCGAGCAACAAAGCCAGTGTGGACGGGGGCGGTATTCCAGCGTGCGAGGAAACCGTCGCAGTACTAGGTAGAGTTGTAGGCGGCGCCGAGAGATGGTCCTGGAGCGAACTTTGGCCCCACGTTGCGCGGCCTCGATCGATGCCCTCGACGCGCCGGGTATTCGACGGTTGCAGCACGAGGTATCTGATGACCTGTCATACGCTGTATGATGAATGTCACTCCTTTGCGCTGCCTCTCGCTCTTGCGGCGAGGCTTGGGGTCCAGGTCCGCTCGACGTGCGTGGATCGTTGGATGCCGCCGCGTTCGATCTCGAATCGATCCTTCACAGCTACTCGACGCTGGGACAAGATGGATCTCGGGATGGGTCGGGCACGACCTCTCCGTCGGATCCGTACAAGGGGCACGAGCATTGGATCCCGCCGTAGTCCTGATAGATCGTACCGTCGAAGCTGTAGTGAGCGAAACTGCCTTCCATTCCTGCGCACCCACCTTTCCACCATGTCTCGACATCGTGGAGACCGAAGTGCGTCTCCGCCAAGACCTGCCACATCGCGCCCGCGAGCTCCCCACCATACCGCGCACAGCCGCGATGGGAGAGATACAGGAAGAAGGGACAGTTGCCGGTCGCTCCGCAATGGCTCATGCATGCCAGCAGGGTTTCGGGAACCCCATCACCATCGAGATCGTCGATGGTGTCGCGATGGAGACCTTCGCTCCCCTCGATCTCCTCGCCAAGGCTTCGGCAGCGCATGACGGCATCGGGCTCGATCGAGACCGTGCATTCGGGGAACGGTGGTGAGGGAGGGGGAGTGTTCGCCTCTTCGACCGTCGGTGCCGTCTGCATGCTCTCGGCCTTCGATCCCGCCGCGCATGCCTGCATCGAGAACACGCCGCATGTCACCGCGACGGACCACGCCATTCTGTAGCCGGCGCTCCTGCGAGACCTCGGTGGGTTCACACGTGTTTTTCGCTCCGTTCGGCTCCCGGATGGAGCCTGACCAACCCGGTCCGAGTTTGGATGGAACGAGCGGTGTGTCACGGTGTCGGGCAGTATAGGCGGTGTCCGACGAGCGACGTTCGGGTCATCTACCGAGGACTCTGGCCGGACAGCCCACATCGCCACGACGTCTGAACTCCGCTCATTCGTTCCACGCGCACACCGATGTGGAACCCTGCCCGATCCATGCGGCCCTTTCATCGTCAAATTAGCCGTCATTGTAAAACCCACTACGTCAAAAGCAGAGACGCTCTCACTCGAGACTCTGTGCTCGCGACCCGCCATGCGTGAGGCGACATCGACGAGCTCCTCACCTTCACGTCCAATCGAGGTCGCATCATCGCCTCGTTGAGCGAAGTGACGAACGGGCATCCTGCACAAACGACGAAACGCCCATCGTGCATCGCAGCAACGAAGGGCGTCGTGAACGTATCGAAGGCGAACCGAGGCGATAGGCGAGCGTTTGGGGAGTGCGAAGGCAGCTGGGCTGCCGTAGCGAGGGGCCTTTGCGAAAGGCCGCAGTGGTTCAGTGTGGCGAACCGAGGCGATAGGCGAGCGTTTGGGGAGTGCGAAGGCAGCTGGGCTGCCGTAGCGAGGGGCCTTTGCGAAAGGCCCCTTATAGATTACTACGCTCCTCGACCGCTGAGGACGGCGGGCACGGTGCGCAAGAGCAACATGATGTCGAGGCGGATGCAGCGAGATCGGATGTACTTCAGATCCAACTCGACCTGTTCGGGAAATGGGAGGTCGGCG
>Ga0315912_10001799_pt1 | contig 24672 bp, 21 predicted proteins | sample VfabasoilMG_FD_204469 | JGI IMG/M metagenome (GOLD analysis project Ga0315912, IMG submission 204469) | Garden soil microbial communities collected in Santa Monica, California, United States - V. faba soil | ecosystem: Environmental > Terrestrial > Soil > Garden | place: USA: California... | reverse complement strand
TGCGCTGTATGAGCACAAGGTTGCGACGCAGGGGGCGATCTGGGGGATCAACAGCTTCGACCAATGGGGCGTGGAACTGGGCAAGGAACTGGCCAACGGGTTGTTGCCGGTGCTGATGCCGGGGGCTGACGTGGGTCCGCATGATGGCTCCACCAGCGCGCTGATCCGCCGGTTCCGGGAATTGCGCGGGGAGGCGTGATGGGCACCATCCGGCTTCTTTCCGAGGTCACGGTCAATCGCATCGCCGCGGGCGAGGTGATCGAGCGGCCGGCGGCGGCGGTGAAGGAGCTGGTGGAGAACGCGCTGGATGCCGGAGCGCGTCGGGTGGGTGTGAATATCTCTGACGGCGGCATCGCGCGGATCGAGGTGACGGATGACGGCATCGGGATGGATGCCGAAGATCTGGCGCTGGCGGTGCAGCGGCATGCGACATCCAAGATTACCGACGATGATGACCTGACGCGGATTGGTACCCTGGGGTTTCGGGGCGAGGCGTTGCCCTCCATCGGTGCGGCGGCGCGGTTGGCGATTACGTCGCGGACGGCGGCCAGCGACGCGGCGCATGTGATTCGGGTGGAGGGCGGCAGCCTGACCCCGGCGGCGCCGGCAGCCGGCGGCGTGGGCACGCGGGTGGTGGTGAGCGACCTGTTCTTCGCTACGCCAGCGCGGCGGAAGTTTTTGAAGCAGCCGCGCACGGAAGCCGAACGTGTGGAGGAGACGGTGCGGCGCCTGGCGCTGGCCGCGCCGGCGGTGGCGTTCCGGCTGGAAGTGGACGGGCGCGTGGCGTTCGACCTGCCGGAGCAGGACCGGCGGGCGCGGTTGGTGGCGCTGCTGGGGGCGGAGGCCGCGGGGGCGTTGATCGAGGTGGCGGAGGAGCGGGACGGGATAGCCGTCGCCGGCTTCATCGCCGCGCCCAGCCTTTCCCGCGCCACCGTGGCAGGGCAGTTCTTTACCGTGAACAACCGGCCGGTGGCCGACCCGGTGCTGCGGACGGCATTGCGTGTGGCGTATCGGGATGTGATGGCGCATGGGCGGCACCCGGTGGCGGCGCTGTGGCTGGAAGTGCCGGCGGTAGATGTGGACGTGAACGTGCACCCGGCGAAGACCGAATTACGGTTCCGGGACGCTGGAGGCGTGAGGGCACTGGTGATCGGGGCCGTGGGCCGGGCGCTTGCGCGGGGCGCGGGGGAGGCGGTGGCTGCCGTGCCAGTGAGCGTTGGCGGGTCCGTGGGGCGGCCGGGATTGCAACTGGTGCATTCACGCCCGCCTTCCGGGTGGCGGATGCCGTTGCCGGGGGGGACGCCAGGCTTCGCCGAGGCGCCGTTGCCGCTGGCGGCCGTGCCGACGGCGCGGGCGGTGGCGGCGATGGAGCCGGCGCCGGAGCATCCGCTGGGGGCTTCCGTGGCGCAGGTGCTGGATACCTACATCCTGGCGGTGGCATCCGATGGTGCGCTGGTGCTGGTGGACCAGCACGCGGCGCATGAGCGGCTGATGCAGGAGACGATTCGGGAACAGATGATGTCCTCCGGCGTTCGGGCCCAGCCGTTGCTGTTGCCGGCGGTGGTGGACATGCCCGCCGGCGACGCGGCCCGGCTGATGGCGCGGGCGGAAGAACTGGCCCTACTGGGGCTGGAGATCGAGGGTTTCGGCGCCGGAGCGGTGATGGTGCGGGCGCTGCCGGCCGTGCTGGGCGCGCCGGAACCGGGGCCGCTGCTGCGCGACCTGGCGGATGAACTGGCGGAGATGGAGGAGACGACGGCGCTGATTTCCCGCCTGGACGCGGTGATCGCGCGCATGGCCTGCCATGGATCCGTGCGTGCCGGGCGGCGGCTGGGGCAGGCGGAGATGGATGCGCTGCTGCGGCAGATGGAGGCGACACCGCGCGCGGCAACGTGCAGCCATGGGCGGCCGACGTTTCTGAAACTAACGAAGGCCGACCTGGAGCGGATGTTCGGGCGGCGGTAGGACGGAATAGAGCAGCGTATTTCGCCAACGCACCTGTCGGAAGAATCAGGCCAGTTCGAACCAGAAATCCAGCACGTCCCCGGTGCGCTTTTCGGCGAACTTTGTCATCACGCGCGTGCCGATAGCGAGCTTTTCCGCCGCCTTTGCCGGGTCGGCCAGGTCCACGCCCTTGAAGTAGCCGCCGATGGCGGTATCCGCGCCGTCCAGCAGCACGTAGCCGAAGGCGTAGGGCGGCGGGGGCAGGTTATTGAACTGCTCATAGACCATGGTGAAGGCCTCGATCTTGCCTCCCGGGCCGACTTCCACCCACTCCGTCGTGGGTTGCAGCGTTTCATCGGAGAAGGCGCGCGGCGGGACCAGCACCTTGCCGGACTTGGCGCAGCGGCGGCCGAAGATCTTCGCGTTGTCGCGCAACTGGACGTAGAAATAGCTGGCGGTTTCGCCCAGCGCGTGCGTGTAGGTGATGTTCCAGGTTTCCTGGCGGCTCATCAGTTCCATGGTGATTGCTCCTTAGGCTTCCAGGACCATTGTTCCGAAAATCTGGTGATCGCCGCCGTTGCCGCTGGCGATGCCGAGCTTGGCGCCGTTCACCTGGTGCGCGCCGGCTCGGCCCCACACCTGCAGGGCGGTTTCCGCCACGCGCGCCATGGCGGTGACGGCGATGGCGTTGGTGCAGAGTGTGCCGCCGGAGGTGTTCACCGGGATGCGACCGCCGAGTTCGAACTCGCCGTTACGCATCATTGCGATGGACTCGCCCTTCTTGCACAGGGCCGCGGCGTCGATGGAGTGGTATTCGGTGTTGCTGAACGGAGCATAGAGTTCCGCGACATGCACCTGCTTCGCGGGGTCCGTGATGCCGGCCATTTTGTAGCTGCGCTGGAAGCTGCGGGCGAGCGCGTGGGCGTCGGCGTGTTCGGCGGTGGGGTCCGCGCCCATGCGGTCGCCCATCCAGTAGGTTTCCGCCACCGTGGCGAGGCCGGTGATCCAGACCGCATCCAGCTTGTTGTCGTGGATGTATTGCTCCGACGCCAGCACCATAGCGGCGCCGCCGGAGGATTGCGGGCAGCAATCCAGCAGCTTGAGCGGCCAGGAGATGATGCGCGAGGACATCACGTCATCGATGCTGACAATCTTGCGCAGATGGGCGCGCGGGTTCAGCGCGGCCTGCTTGCGGTTCTTCACCGTCACGCGGGCCATGTCTTCTTCTGTCATGCCATACATCTTCATGTAGCGCACGGCAGACATGGCCAGCATGTTGATGGTGCCGAGGGGGAGCTGGCGTTCGTAGGTGGGGTCCCAGATCTTGTTCAGCACGGTCTGGGAGTCACCGCATTCACCGACCTTGTCGGCACCCGCCGTCAGTACGACGTCACAGGCGCCGGAGGCGATATGGTAGTAGGCCGCGGTGACGGAGGAGATGCCGGTAGCACCGCCGGTGTTGATGCGCAGGAAGCGTTTGGAGCGCCCGCCGACCGCGTCCACGCCCAGGCGCTCCGCGTTGCCGATGCCGACCATGGCATCCGGCGAGAGCGAGTAGACCACGCCTTCGATCGCGTCGAAGTCCAGCTTGGCGTCCGCCATGGCCAGCACTACGGCTTCGCGAACCAGGTCGGGGTAGGACGCATCGTCGCGGCGGGCGCGGAACTCGGACTGGCCGATGCCGATGATGCCGACGCGGTCGCGGGAGGAGATGATGTTCATGCGCGCGCTCCCTGTTCCGCACCGAGCACGATGGCGGCCTGGTATTGCATGGCGAAGCCGCTGCCGGCGTGCGCCAGGCCGAGGCGAGCGTCGGGGTGCTGGTGCGCGCCGGCCTTGCCGCGGACCTGATTGGCGATTTCCGCGATGCGGATGAGGCCGGTGCAGAACACGGGATTGTTGGCGAGCACGCCGCCGGAGAGATTGACGGGCATGCGGCCGCCGCGGGCGAAGCTGCCGTCCGACAGGTGGGTAGACCAATCCTGCGGGGCGCAGAGGGACAGCGCGTCATACGCCAGCAGTTCGGCGTAGGGCGTGGCGTCCGTGATTTCCACCACATCGAACTGCGCCGCCGGCGCAGTGATCGCAGCTTCCGCGTAGGCCTGTTCGGCCGCGGCGCGCAGGGCAGGGGCGTCGGCCAAAGCGCGATCGCCGAGGAAAGAGGCTTCCGTGGCCCAGCCCATGCCGCGCACCCAGGCGGTGTTCTTCAGGCCGCGTTCCGCGATGAAGTTGGCGTTGGCGAGGATGAGGGCGACACAGCCGCTGACGGGTGCACTTGTCATTTCTGCTGACAGTGGCCAGCGCGCGATACCGGCCGGGTGGGCGGAACCCGGGCAGGCGATGGCGGCGTGGGCGCGGTTTTTCGCCGCCACGGCCAGCGCGGCCTGGCGGGCGCCGGGCACCTTCGCCTCGATGGCGCCGGCTTGGAGGGCGTGGGCGGAAAGCTCATCCAACGGCAGGGCACGGTGGTAGTAGGGGTCGGCGCCCAGGCGTTGCGCTTCGGACAGGGAGCTGGCTTCCGTCGGGCTCCACGCCATCACCAGTTGCGTGCGGTAGTGGCCGGAGGCGACGCGTAGCGCGCCCATGGTGAAGGCGTGCTCTCCGGCAGAAGGGGTGGACAGGATGTCCCGGTCCACGCCGCCGGTGGGGCCGGAGGCCATCATCACGGAGATGGCACGGCCATCGAACTGGTCGTTGGCGCCGACGACGATACCATCAATGTCATCGATGGTGAGGCCGGCATCGGCCAGCGCGGCCTGGCCGGTTTCGTAGATAATTTCTTCCAGCGACCGCGCATTGCCGGCAATGGCCGGGCGAATGGCAGTGCCAACCACGCCGGGTTGCACCTTGTAGGGCATTGTTAGTCTCCAGTCGTTCTACAGCACGGCGATTGGGGCGATAGGGCTGCCGGTACCGCCGACCACGGGGAGCGGGGCGGCGGCGAAAAGGAAGGCACCACGGCCGGCCTGGGCCAGCGCGTCAGCGAGGGGGCGTAGCACGAGGCCTTCCAGCAATGGAATGCCGAAATCGCGGATCAGCCTTTGGTGCACCGGGAAGACGGTGCCTTCCGGGAAGGGCAGCTGTTCTACCGCGAAATTGTCGGCGCCGACGATGGCGACCTCCGATTCCGCAAGCCAGAGGCCGGCTTCCAGGTTGATGCCGGGTTCTTCATTGAAGCTGACGCCAGGTTTGATGCGTTCCTGCCAACCGGTGCGGATGAGGACGATGTCGCCCTTTTCCGGCTTTACCCCGGCAACCTGGGCGGCGCGATGCAGGTCGTCCAGCGTGATGGCCGCGCCATCCGCCGGCAGGGAGCCTTGCAGGCGGACGATATCGAGCAGGATGCCACGCGAAACGATGGGGCCCATCTTGTCGATGCCGCAATGCGCGGCTCCGGATGTGGAGCGGGTGGCGGATTGCGGGAAGCCGTTGAACAGCTGGTCGTCGTACCAGGCGTGGCACAGGGCATCGATATGGGTGCCGATATGTAGCGGAAGTACCACCGTATCTTCCGCGAACTGGAAGCCGCCGGGGCGGCGGGCACCGGCGGCGTAGTCCCCGCCATCGCGGCCCATGAAGTGCTGGATGCCGTGGCGATGGGCGGGGACCGGGGTGCGGGGAGACAGGGATTGGGCGAGGGTGAGTACTTCGCCGCTGGTGACCAGGGACGCGGCGCGTTTTACCTGGTCCGGGCCGATATGGTTCAGCGCGCCACGTTCGTCGTCCGCGCCCCAGCGTTTCCAGTTGTCCTTGGTCATGTGCGCACCAAGGATACAGCCTGCTTCTTCAGTTCGCGGCGGAGAAGCTTGCCGGTGACGGTGACCGGCAGTTCGGAGGGGAATTCCACGAAGTCCGGCACCTTGTAGCGGGAAGCGAGTGCGCGGCAGTGGGCGCGCAGGGCATCGGCGTTAGCGCTGCTGCCAGGTTTCAGCAGCACATAGGCGGCGAGGAGTTCGCCCTGTTCGCGATCCGGCACACCGACGACACCGGCGAGGGAGACATCAGGGTGGCGCATCAGCACGTCTTCCACCTCGGCGGGGGAGATGTTGATGCCGCCCTTCTTGATCATCTCCGTGCTGCGGCCGATGAACTGCATGTCGCCGTCCGGCGTGAGTTGGCCCATGTCGCCGGTGCGGAAGTAACCGTCCGCCGTAAATGCGTCCGTGTTCTGATCGGCGCTGCCGCCGACATAGCCGGGCGTGAGGTAGCCGCGCACTTCGATAGAACCCGGCTCACCCGGCGGCAATGCGGCACCGGTCTCGGGGTCGGCGATGCGGATGGTGACGCCGGGCAGTGGCGGGCCCTGGCAATGGGCGCGGCGTGCCAGCGGCCAGTGGTGCCAGGACACGCAGCAATTGCCGTAGCTTTCCGTCTGGCCATAGACGTTGCAGATCTCCGCCGCGCCCAGCACTTCGGAGGCGGTGATCACGTCCTGCGGTGCGCCGATGGTGAGGCCAGTGCGCAGACTGGCAGTGCGTTCCTTGCGGAAACTGGCATGACCGATGATGGCGGCGGTGATGGCGGGCAGGGTGTACAGTGCGGTGCAGTGATGGCGCTCGATGAGGTTGATCGCCTCGGCGGGATCAAACTTCTCCATCAGCACCAGGGCGCCGCCATGCGTTAGCGTGGCAGACATGGCGTTGGCACTGCCATAAGACCAGAACAGCGGCGGGGCCAACAGCACGCGGTCGTTCGGGCCGTAGCCCTGGCGTTCACCGATGTTGAAACCGTTCTCGATGATGCCGTAATGCGCCAGCGGCACGGATTTCGGCCGGGCGGAGGAGCCAGAGGTGTAGATGATGATCGCATCATCCACCGCGCTGGCGCCGATGCCGGGCGGCGGAGGGACGGTGAGCGGCGTCGCATCCAGCAGTTGCCGATAGATCAGCCAGCCGTCGCCGGCGCCGTCGCCCAGCAGGACGATATCGTGCAACGCCGGGAAGCGTGCGGAATGCCAGGGCGCGAGCTTGTCCGCTTCCGGCACCATGTCCCGGAACATCGCGGCGAAGCTCTGGCCAGCGAAGGCATCCATGGTGATCAGGATCTTGATACCGGAATCGGCGACCAGGTACTCCAGTTCGTCCTTGGTGGACCAGGTGCTGAAGGCCACCGCGCGGGCGCCGAGCATGGTGATGCCGAAGAAGCTTTCCAGCCATTCGGCGCGGTTGTTCATCAGCAGGCCGACATTATCGCCGCGTCCGATGCCGCGCGCGGCGAGGGCGGCGGCGATACGGGATGCGTTCTGCGCCAGCGTGGCGTAGGTGAGCACGCGGTCGCTGGCGAAGGCGGCCGGGGCGGCGCCGTAGCGGGCGCCCTGTTCCAGCACCAGTTCGCCAAGCGTGCGGCTGCGCGGGGGCATCATGCGCTGATCTTTCCTTCCTTCAGCCAGGCGCGGAGCGTGGTCTTCTCGATCTTGCCAGTGGGACCGTGCGGAAATTCCGTCAGGCTGGTGATCGCGTCCGGCAGCCAGAATTTCGGCACCAGCGGTGTCAGATGCTCTGTCATCGCGGCGGCCGAGACGGATTTTCCTTCACGCGATACCAGCAGCAGCAGCGGGCGCTCGCCCCAGCGCTGGTGTGGAATGGCGAGCGCGGCGGCTTCGGCGATGTCCGGGTGGCGGCAGGCGGCTTCCTCCAGCGCGGGGGACGAGATCCATTCGCCACCGGACTTGATGACGTCCTTGGCGCGATCGACGATGTGCATAGTGTTGTCGGGGTCAATCACGGCGACATCGCCGGTGATCATCCAGCCGTCTTCGGTTTCTGCCGCCACGTCGTCGCGGCGGAAATAGGCGCCCGCGATCCAATGGCCGCGCACCTGCAAGTGGCCCGGTGTCTTGCCGTCCCGCGGCAATTCCGTGTCGGCGTCGTCCACGATACGGATTTCATTGCCGTAAGCGGGCTTTCCCTGCACGCGCATCGTCTCGATGGCCTCGGCGCCGGTCGCGGCATGGGGGGTGAAGGAGAAGGTGGAGCCGTGCGTCGTCTCCGTCATGCCCCAGGCATGGTAAGTGCGGATGTTGTAGTGCAGCCAGTAGGTCTCGATCAGCGCCGCACTGGGGGCGATGCCGCCGGTATACAGGCGGCCAAGATGGCCGAGGCCGTGGCCGGTTTCCTTGCAGTAGCGCAGCATGTCCTGCCAGATCGTCGGCACGGCGGGGCCGACGGTGACGCCTTCCCCCACGATCAGCTTGTGAAGGAACGGCGTGTCCATGCGCCGCCCGGACATGACGAGCTTGCAGCCATACATCGGCGCCAGGAAGGGCAGCGCCCAACCATTGCAGTGAAAGTAGCCCGGTAGGGCGATAATCACGTCGTCCGCCGAAAGTCCCCAGCAATTGCCGCCGCCGGTGGAAAGCGCGGAAAGGACAATGCCGCGATGGCCATACAGCGCGCCCTTGGGCAGCCCCGTGGTGCCGGAGGTGAAGCAGAGGGCACAGGCCGTGCGCTCATCAAGGTCCGGCCAGATATATCCGGGGTCGCCGGCTTCGATCAGGTCCTCGTAGCAGATCACGTTGGGCAGGCTGGTAGCGGGCATGCGGTCCCGCGCGCACATCATCACGTAGCGCCGCACGTGTTCCAGGCGGTGGGCGAGGCTTTCCGCCAGTTCCACCGTGTCCGGGTCAATGAACAGGGTTGTGTAGCAAGTGAAATTGATGCTGTACGCAATATTATCAGGCGACAAACGTGGATTGGCGGTGTGCAGCGCCGCCCCGGCGCCGGCGACGCCGTAGAACAACTCCAGGTGCCGGTGCGTGTTCCAGGCAAGCGAACCGACGAACCGCCCCTCCCCTACCCCTTCGGCGCGCAGTGCACTGGCCAGGCGGCGGGCACGGGTGGCGATGTCGCGCCAGGTCAGGCGCGTTTCTTCCCCCGCGCAGTGGGATACCACGGCGACGTCGGCAAAGCTGGTGGCTGCGTGATCCAGGATGGTGGAGAGCAGCAGCGGGAAGTCCTGATGGAGGCCCTGCATGGGAGACTGTCGTGTGAGGTTGATTTTCTTCCGGCGCAAGCTGTGCCAGCCTGCGGAAGAGGTCAACCGGGCGTAGCCGAGGAGAGAACGCGTGGCAGGATTGTTGGACGGCAAGGTGATCGTGGTGACGGGCGCGGGCGGCGGGATCGGCCGCGAGATCGCCATTATGATGGCCGATGCCGGGGCGAAGGTGATCATCAACGATATCGGCGCGTCGCTGTCCGGCGAGGGAAACTCCACAACGCCGGCGGAACAGACCAAGGCGATCATCACCCAGCGCGGCGGCCGGGCGGAGATCAGTACTGAATCCGTGGCCGGGTGGGAGAGCGCGCGGAAGATCATCCAGGCCGCGCTGGATCATTTCGGCCGCATCGATGGCGTGGTGAATAATGCCGGCGTGCTGCGCGATGGTATTTTCCATCGCATGACGGCGGATGACTGGCAGACGGTGGTGAATGTCCACCTGAATGGCAGCTTCTTCACCTCCCGCGCCGCGGCGGAGCATTTCCGCAAGCAGGAAAGCGGGTCGCTAGTGCACATCACCTCCACTTCGGGCCTGATCGGCAATGTAGGCCAGGCGAATTACGCCGCGGCGAAGCTGGGGATCACTGCGTTGTCCAAGTCCATCGCGCTGGACATGAAGCGCTACAATGTGCGGTCCAACTGCCTTTCCCCCTGGGCGTGGAGCCGGATGACGAGTTCCATCCCGAACGAGACGCCGGAACAGAAGGTGATTGTGGACAAGCTGCGCGCGATGGGGCCGGAGAAGAATGCGCCGCTGGCGGTGGCGTTGATGTCCGACGCGGCGAAGGACGTGTCCGGCCAGGTGTTCGGCACGCGAATGCATGAGCTTTACCTGTTCAGCTCGGCCCGGCCGATCCGTTCCATCCACAATGAACTCGGCTGGACACCGGAGCGGATCGCGGACATCGCGCTGCCGGCATTGCGCGGGGCCTTCATGCCGCTGGATACGTCGGAAGAAGCATTCCTCTGGGATCCAATGTGACGCGCTGCGCCTGACGCATGAACTTGTCAAATGACTGACACACCCCATCTGGATCAGTGCCGGCGCAGTTTGGCGCCGATCCAGATGAAAGGGGTTTCTGGCAATGTCAGGGTTCGATCGCCGTCGCGAGGGCTATGAGAGTAAGTTCGCGCTCGACGAGGAACAGAAGTTCAAGGCCGTGATGCGCCGCAACAAGCTAGTTGGGCTATGGGCGGCCCGGCAACTTGGGTTGGCTGGCGCGGCAGCGGATGACTACGCCGTCAGCGTCGCCAAGGCCGACCTGCAGGAGGCCGGCGATGGCGACATCATCCGCAAGATCGGCGGGGATTTCGCCCGCCGCGGGATCGGGATCGGTGACGATGTTATTCGCGCCGAGCTGGACAAAAGCTGGCATGAAGCGGCGCAACAGGTTCTCGGCCACGCGTAGGCGGGCGGAGGACCGGCGGGCCGCTCAGGCGGCCCGCTTCATGGTTCCCTTCAACATGTCCGCGAGTTTCTCGCCGACCATGATCGCCGGAGCATTGGTGTTGCCGGAGATCACCGCCGGCATGATCGACGCATCCGCCACGCGCAGGCCCTGGACGCCGTAGACGCGCAGCTCCGGGTCCACCACCGCCATCGGGTCGATGCCCATCTTGCAGGTGCTCGTGGGGTGAAACACGGTGCCACCGAAATTGCGCGCGTAGTCCAGCAGTTCATCGTCCGTGCAAACTTTGTCCCCGGGCACGAACTCGGATGCGATGAATGGCTGCATGTGACGGGTCGCGAGCAGTTCACGGCCCATCTTCAAGCCATCGACGATGCAGCGACGATCAGTCTCCGTCGCCAGGTAGTTGGGATACATCGCCGGCGCGGCCATGGGATCGGCGGATTTCAGCCTGATCTCGCCGCGGCTTTCCGGGCGCAGCTGATACACCAGCAGGGAGAAGCCGGACCAGGGATGCAGCCCGTCCTGCGGGCGATCCGCGCTGAAATTGGCGATGGAAAACTTCACATCCGGCGTCAGCAGTTCCGGCCGGGTGCGGGCGAACAGCGCCACCTCCGCGGTGTTGAGCGTGAGCGGTCCGCGCTTGAACAAATAGTAGTCCAGCCCCGCCTTCAGCATGCGGAACTTAGAGAGCATCACGTCGTTCACCGTGATGGGCTGTGTGCATTTCAGCTTGATGGAGGCCGAATAGTGGTCCTGCAAAGCCTGGCCGACGCCGGGCAGATGATGCACCACGCCGATGCCATGCTCGTTCAGATGCGCCTCCGGCCCGACGCCCGACAGCAGGAGGATGTGCGGCGAGCCAATGGCCCCGGCACACAGGATCACCTCCCGTCGCGCACGCACGGTGCGGCTGGCGCCCCCCTGACGGAAGGCGATGCCGGTAGCACGCTGGCTCTCGAACGTTACCCTCTCAGTCGTCGCGCCAGTGATCACTTTCAGGTTCGGCCGGTTCGTCGCCGGGTGCAGGAAGGCGACGGCGGCGGAACAGCGCTTGCCGTTGCGCGTGGTTGTCTGGTGATAGCCGACGCCTTCCTGCGTGGCGCCGTTGAAGTCCGGGTTGTCCTTGTGTCCGGCTTCGATTGCAGCCCGCTTAAACGCCTCGCAGATCGGGCTCTTCTCGATGATGTCGGAAACACCAAGCGGGCCGTCCGTGCCGTGCCACTCGTCCTTGAAGGTCTGTTGCTGCTCCGATTTGCGGAAATAGGGCAGCACGTCGTCGAACGACCAGCCAGTGTTGCCCTGCTGGCGCCACATGTCGAAATCTTCCGCCTGACCGCGGATATAGACCATGCCGTTGATGGAGGACGATCCGCCGAGCACCTTGCCGCGCGGCCAGAAGATCCTGCGCCCGCCCGCACCCGGGTCCGGTTCCGTCTCAAAACACCAGTTAACCGAAGGGTCGGCAAAAGTCTTGCCGAAGCCGAGGGGAATGTGGATCCAGCGATTGGTGTCCGCGCCGCCGGCTTCCAGCAGCAACACGCGAACCGAAGGGTCCTCCGTCAGCCGTGCCGCCAAGACGCAGCCGGCCGAACCCGCGCCGACGATGACGTAGTCCGCTTCCATCGTCTCAGACATCGCGTTCCCCTCAGACCAAGGCGGCGCTGTGGTTCACGCGGACGTTGCTGATGGCATTGTCCAGCATCTGCCGGTCGAATTGGGGTTCGACGCCATGATAGCGGCAGGCAACGAGAATCTGGTCGATTATGAACTTGGCGTGGTAGCGCGCCAGGCGGATGTGCTTGCGGGCGGTGAGTTCGGTAAGGACGTAGTCAAAGATCTCGTCGGTCAGGACCAAGCCAGCATTGTCGGCGGCCGCATCAAAAATTGTGCGGAACTCCTCACGCGAGGGGCCGGGGACCTCCAGCTTGTAGGGAATACGGCGCAGGAAGGCCTCATCCATCAGGTCTTCCGGCTGAAGGTTGGTGGAGAAAATCACCAATTCCTCGAACGGCAGGGCGATGGTCTTGCCGGTGTTCAGCTTCAGGAAGTCGATGCGGTTTTCCAACGGCGTGATCCAGCGGTTCAGCAACTGGGCGGGCGTGACCATCTGGCGGCCGAAATCGTCTACCACGATGCAACCGCCCTGGGCTTTCACATGCAGCGGGGCCTCGCAGTAGTTGGTGTGGCCTTCATAGCGCAGATCCAGCATTTCCAGCGTGAGTTCGCCACCGGTGATGACAAAGGGACGCTTGCAGGGGATCCAGCGCGAATCGAAGGCGTCCCGGCGGATGGGCGGAAAGGTGCGCATCAGCCGGTTGGCCGGTGGCGCAGGAAGCGGTTCATGCAGGGCGGGATCGAATACGCGCATGACGCTACCGCCGACGCTGACCGCATAGGGCACGTACACGGTTTCGGAGAAGACGTGGCGCAGGCGCAGCGCGACGGAGGTCTTGCCGTTACCGGGCGGGCCATAGAGCAGCATGGTGCGGCCGGAGTTCACCGCGGGGCCGATCTGGTCGATGAACAGGGGGGAGATGACGAGGCCCTGCATCGCCGCCTCGATGGCGGTGTGGGTCACCAGTTCGCGGCTGACCTTCTGCATCTCCGTGATGCGCTTGTAGTCCTCCAGCGAGACGGGGACCGGGCCGACATATTGTGATTGCTGCAGGGCGTCGTTTGCCCAGTTGCGGCCGGCCTCGCTCAGTACGTAGCGAACATCCGCCAGTCCGCCGGGACCGGAGGTGCCGGTGGCAGCCATGAGGCCTCGCTGGGTGGCGATATCCAGGATCTGCAGCAGCACGACGTAGGGCAGCTTTGACGCCTCGATGAAGGCCGAAGTGGTATCCACGCCATCCACGTAGATCAGCTTCATCAGCAGATTCAGCAACTCGGCTTCCGAGAGGCCGGATTCGGCCATGTTGCTGGGGGCTTGCGGCACACGGTCCAGGAAGCTTTTCAGCGTCCCGGCGTCCACCGCGCCCAGGGCGACCAGGTTTTCCGCCAGCGTGGTTGCCTGCGTGCCACGCTGGCGCTGTGCCTCGTGCAGGCGTTGCGGGCTGACGATACCCGCGGCGACGAGAAGATCCCCGATCTGCATGCTATCCTCCCGCGCTGTTGGCGATGGCTGTCAGATATCCAGCGTGCCGGCCTTGGCGGCGGCATAGCGCTTCGCCACCTCGGCCCAGTTCACCACGTTCCACCAGGCGGCCAGGTAGTCGGCGCGGCGGTTCTGGTATTTCAGATAGTAGGCGTGTTCCCACACGTCGTTGCCGAACAGGGCGCGCTTTCCATCCATCAGCGGCGTGTCCTGGTTCGGGCGGTTGAGGATGGCAAGCTTGCCGTCCTTGTCCACGGTGACGAAGGCCCAGCCGGAGCCGAACTGCGTCAGGCCGGCGCGGTTGAAGTCCGCCTTCAACTTGTCCATGCCGCCCAGGTCGCGTGTGATAGCGGCGGCGAGTTCGCCAGTGGGTTCGCCGCCCTTCCCGCCCATCACCAGCCAGAACATGGTGTGGTTGGCGTGGCCGCCGCCGTTGTTGCGGATGGCGGTGCGCACGGCTTCCGGCATTTCCGGCAGCTTGGCCAGAATGTCCTGCAGCTTCATCGCTGCGACCTGGGAATGGTCTTTCACCGCCGCGTTCAGGTTCGTCACATAGGCCGCGTGATGCCGGTCGTGATGGATCGTCATCGTCTGCGCGTCGATATGCGGCTCATTCGCGTCCGCCGCATAGGGCAGCGGGGCAAGGGTGAAGGGGCCCGCCGCCGGCTGGGCAAACACCTCCCGCGTGAACAGGGGAGACGCGAACAGGGCGGTTGCGCCCAGGATGGCGCGGCGACGGGAAAAGCCGGTCATACGATGTTTCTCCATTGGGTTGCGGAATTAAAGCAAAATTCCCGCGACCTTGCCTAGCGATATACGCCCAGCAGTTCCTCCCGCGGCGTCAGGGCGAAAGCGGCGGTCATCAACTGCTTCGTGTAATCCTGTTTCGGCCGGGCGAAGATGTCGGCTGCAGCGCCTTCCTCCACCACCCTGCCGTGGCGCAGCACGATGATGCGGTGCGCCATGGCGCGGATCACCTTCAGGTCGTGGCTGATGAACAGGTATGCGAGACCGTGCCGGGCCTGGAGGTCGCGCAGCAGTTCGACGATCTGGGACTGCACGGACATGTCCAGCGCGCTGGTGGGTTCGTCCAGCACCATGAAGGCGGGCTTCAGCACCAGGGCACGGGCAATCGCAATGCGCTGGCGCTGGCCGCCGGAAAATTCGTGTGGGTAGCGTTCGGTGATGTCGGGCGGAAGGCCGACCTCAGCAATGGCCTCGCGCACGCGGGCGGCCTGCTCCGCGGCCCCCAGGCCGGGTTCGTGCACGCCCAGCCCCTCCGCGATGATACCGCCAACGGACATGCGGGGAGAGAGGCTGCCGAACGGGTCCTGGAAGACGATCTGCAACCGGGCACGCAGCGGCCGCAGGGTACGCTGGCTCAACGCGCCGATATCCTGGCCCTGGAATACGATGCGGCCGGTGAAATCCGTCAGGCGCAGGGCGGCGAGGGCGAAGGTGGTCTTGCCGGAGCCGGACTCACCCACGAGCCCGATGGTTTCCCCGGCACGCACGGCGAGGTCGATTCCGTCCACCGCCTTGACGTAGTCGATGATACGGCGGAGGACGCCCCGGCGGATGGGGAAGTGAACCTTCACATCCTCCGCCGCCAGCACCTGGAGGGCATCGGGGGCAACAGGTGCGGGCAGACCCTTCGGCTGGGCACCCAGCAACATGCGCGTGTAGGGGTGGGATGGGTTAGCGAACACGTCGGCCGCCCGGCCGGCTTCCACCACCTCCCCGTCTTTCATCACGCAAACCTTGTCCGCATAGCGGCGGACGATGCCAAGGTCGTGCGTAATGAGCAGCAGGGCAAGGCCGCGCTTCTGCTTCAGTTCCGTCAGCAGTTCCAGGATCTGGGCCTGGATGGAGACATCCAGCGCCGTAGTGGGTTCATCGGCGATCAGCAGGGCGGGATCGTTGGCGAGCGCCATGGCGATCATCACGCGCTGGCGTTGGCCGCCGGAAAGCTGGTGGGGGAAGGCGTCCAGCCGGTCCGCCGCGTCGGCAAAGCCGGCATGGCTCAGGGTGGCGATGCTGCGTTCCCGCAATTGCGCGGATGGCAGCGGCTTGTGCAGCAGGATCGCCTCCGCCACCTGGCGGCCGATGCGGTGCAGCGGGTTCAGGCTGGTCATCGGTTCCTGGAACACCATGCCGGCCAGTCCACCGCGAGCCTGTTGCAGTGTCTCCGGATCGGCACCAACCATCTCCTCCCCGTTCAGGCGGATGTGGCCAACCGGGTTGTGGCCGCCAGGCGGCAGGAGTTGCAACAACGACAGGGCGGTGACGGATTTGCCGGAACCTGACTCGCCGACCAGGGCGAGGGTTTCACCCCGATCCAGTGTGAAGGAGACGTCGCGCACGACCTCTCGTGTGCCGAAGGCAACCGACAGGTTCTCGACCTCTACGAGGCTCATCTGCCAACACTCATCAGCGGGCGCCGTTCGGGTGCTTGCGCGGGTCGAACGCATCGCGCACCGCTTCGCCGACGAAGATCAGCAGGGTGAGGACGACGCCGAGCACGCAGAAGGCGGTGATGCCGAGCCAGGGGGCGGCGAGGTTGTTCTTGGCCTGCGATACGAGTTCACCAAGCGACGGCGAACCCGGCGGCAGGCCGAAGCCGAGGAAGTCCAGGCTGGAGAGGATTGTCACCGAACCTGACAGGGTGAAGGGAAGGAAGGTCAGCAGCGCGACCATCGCGTTGGGCAGGATGTGGCGCCACATGACGGAAAGGTCGCTCACACCCAACGCCTTCGCCGCGCGCACATATTCCAGGTTGCGGCCACGCAGGAACTCGGCGCGGACCACGCCGGTCAGGCTCATCCAGCTGAACAGCAGCAGGAAGATCAGCAGGATCCAGAAATTCGGCGTGATGATGGAGCCAAGGATGATGAGCATGTACAGCTCCGGCATTCCGCCCCAGATCTCGATGAAGCGTTGGAAGATCAAATCCACCTTGCCGCCATAGAAGCCTTGCACCGCGCCGGCGGCGATGCCGATGACGGAGGCCGCGATGGTGAGGGTGAAACCAAACAGGATGGAGATGCGGAAGCCATAGATCACGCGGGCCATGACGTCCCGCGCCTGGTCATCCGTGCCCAACGGGTTGCGCCAGGAAGGTGGCGAGGGTGCCGGCCCCGGCAAGTCCTTCACGTTGGTGTTATAGGCGTAGGGGATGAGGGGCCAGAGCATCCAGCCCTTTTCGTTGATGCGCTGCACCAGCGTCGGGTCTGTATAGTTCGCCTCGATCGGCAGGAGATCGCTACCAAACGCGTCCTCGTTGTAGTCCTTCAGCACCGGGACGTACCAAGCGTCATCGTAACGTATAAGCAACGGGCGGTCATTGGCGACGAATTCCGCGAACAGGCAGAAAACGAACAGAACCAGGAACAGCCACAACGAGACGTAGCCGCGGCGGTTGCGCCGGAAGCCGGCCAGGCGGCGGCGCGTGAGAGGAGTCAGCGCCATTCAGCCGCGCGCCTCGAAATCGATGCGGGGGTCGACGATGGTATACATGAAGTCGCCGACAATCCGCATGACCAGGCCAAGCAAGGTGAAGATGTAGAGCGTGCCGAACATCACCGGATAGTCGCGGCGGATCGCACTCTCAAACCCCAGCAGGCCCAGCCCGTCCAGCGAGAAAATGATCTCCACCAGCAGGGACGAGGTGAACACCACACCGATGAAGGCGGCCGGGAACCCGGCTACGATCAGCAGCATGGCATTGCGGAACACGTGCCCATACAGCACCCGGCGCTCGCTGGCGCCCTTGGCCATGGCCGTCACCACATACTGTTTGCGTATCTCATCCAGGAAGCAGTTCTTGGTCAGCATCGTCAGGCTGGCGAAGCCGCCGGCCACCATCGCCACCGTCGGCAGCACCAGGTGCCAGAAATAGTCCAGCACCCGCGCGGCGAACCCGGCATTCTCCATGCCGCTGCTCGTCAGGCCGCGCAGTGGGAACCACTGCACGAAGCTGCCACCTGCGAACAGCACCACCAGCAGGATCGCAAACAGGAATCCCGGAATCGCGTAGCCCACCAGCACCACGGCACTGCTGGCGACGTCAAATCTCGAACCGTCATGCACCGCCTTGCGGATGCCGAGCGGTATGGAGATCAGGTAGATCAGCAGCGTGGACCAGAGGCCGATCGAAATACTCACCGGCAGCTTGTCGCGCACCAGGCCGATCACCGATCGATCCCGGAAATAGCTGTAGCCGAAATCGAACCGCAGATAGCCCCACAGCATCGTGCCGAACCGCTCCAACGGCGGTTTGTCGAAGCCGAACATCTTCTGGAACTCGGCGAGAATCTTCGGATCAATCCCCTGCGATCCCCGATACGACCCCTCGCTCGGCGTCGTCGCCTCGACCCGGCCTGCACCCGTCAGGCGCGACGTCGTGTCCCCCTTGCCGCGCAACTCCATGATCAGCTGTTCCACCGGACCACCCGGCGCGAACTGAATGACAAAGAAGTTGATCGCAATGATCCCGAACAACGTCGGCACAATAAGCAGCAGCCGGCGAATCACATAGGCGGTCATTGTGCCAGAGCCTTGGGGGCCTTGCCTCCAAACCCCCACCAAGGGGCGCTGCCCCCCCACCTTCCATTGGGAACCCATCCAAGGGCGCAACGCCCTTGGAACCCGCCCGTTAGCCTCTCTTGCAAGAGGGGGCCGACATGTTGGTGGCAACCATAGGGTAGGCCCCCTCTTGCAAGAGAGGCCAATTGATGGGGGTCCAGGGACGACACGTCCCTGGCCGGGGGTCCAGGGGGACAGCGTCCCCCTGGTGGGGTCTGGGGCAAAGCCCCAGGGACGGGCACATCCACCACCTATCTGGCTCGCCGGGCAGCATCCGTCGCGGCGGCGCGGGTGGGGTCGAGCCACCAGGTATCAAGGGCGAAGCCGGGGCGGACGGGGATGCCCGGATTGCCGAACCGGTCCCACCAGGCGACGCGTGAGACGCGCAGGTGCCAGTGGGGAACGACGTACCAGGACCACTGGAGCACGCGGTCCAGGGCGTGGACGGCGGAGGTGAGTTGCTCGCGGGTAGCGGCCGCGATGATGCGGTTGACGAGGTCGTCGATAATGGGCGAGCAGGCGCCGGCGAGGTTTTCGCCGCCTTCCGGCTTGACGGAGACGCAGGTCCAGTAGGTGGCGAGTTCGTTGCCGGGCAGTTCGCCAGCGGCGAAAACGGCCACGGTCATGTCGAAGTCGTAAATGTCGGTCAGGCGCTGGTATTGCGCCGGGTCCACGGTACGGGCGCGGGCGTCGATACCGAGACGCTTGAGAGTTTCGATATAGGGCAGGGCAACGCGTTCGAAGGCCGGTTCATACAGCAGGATTTCGAAAGACATCTGCTTGCCCGCGGCGTTGACGAGCTTGCGGTCCTTCACGGTCCAGCCGGCTTCGGCGAACAGGGCGAGGGCAGCGCGGATTTCCTCCCGGTTGTTGCCGGAGCCGTCGGTGACCGGGAGATTGAATTCCTTGGTGAACAGGGCGGCCGGAAGTTCCGAGCGATAGGGTTCCAGCAGAGCGAGTTCGGCGCCCTGCGGCACGCCGGTGGTTTCCAGGGAGGAATTGGCAAAGTAGCTGCGCGTGCGGGTGTAGGCGCCGTTGAAGATGTTCTTGTTGGCCCATTCGAAGTCGAACGCGGTGGCCAGCGCCTGGCGCACACGCACGTCCTTGAACAGATCGCGACGGGTGTTCATCACGAAGCCCTGCATGCCGGTGGGCAGCTTGTTGGGTAGTTCCTCCTTGCGCACAAGGCCGCGCTGCACAGCGGGGAAATCGTAGGCGGTGGCCCATTGCTTGGCGATGTTTTCCTGGCGCAGGTCCACCTGTCCGGCCTTGAAGGCTTCCAGGGCGATGGTGCCGTCGCGGAAGTATTCGGTGCGAATGGTGTCGAAGTTGAACATGCCCTTGCTCACGGGCAGGTCGCGGCCCCACCAATCCTCCACCCGCTTCAGGGTGATGGAACGGCCCATGTCGAACTTGTCCACCTTGTAGGGGCCGGAGCCGAGCGGTGGTTCGCTGAGCGGCTTGGTGAAGTCCCGGCCTTCCCACCAGTGCTTCGGCAGGATGGGCATTTCACCGACGATCAAGGGGAGTTCCCGGTTCAGTGCTGTCTTGAACTTGAAGGTGACGCGGCGCGGGCCGTCCGCGACGGCAACGTCCACATCCGCGTAGTATTGTCGGTAGGTGGGGCGGCCGTGCTGGCGCAGGGCGTCGAAGGTCCAAACCACGTCATCCGCGGTAATGGGCTTGCCGTCGTGAAAGCGGGCTTCCGGACGGATCTCGAAGGTGACGGACAGCTTGTCCGGCGCGACGGTGACGGACTGGGCGACATTGCAATAGGCGGTGGCGACTTCATCCAGGGAACCGCGCATCAACGTTTCCCAGACGCGGATGACCGGGGCGGCGGCGGTGCCACGGACGATGAAGGGATTGAAGCTGTCAAAGCTGCCAAGGGCGCCCAGGACGACTTCGCCGCCCTTGGGCGCGTTAGGATTGACGTAGGGGAAGTTCGGAAAGTCCGGCGGCAGGGCGGGCGTGCCGAGGATGGTGATGCCATGGGTGGGACCGGACGGGGCTTGTGCCTGCGCTGGCACGGCGAGCAGCACGGCAAGTAGCAGCAGGATGGCGCGCACGAATCGTCCCCCGGGGTCTAAGCGAAATGGCAGGGTAGTATAGTTCGGCCGGCCTGGATGCTGAATTCGCCGTAACGGATCAGCCGCGCAGCAGGGCAACCGCTTCCGCCAGCCGGGCGGGATCGCCTACCGCGAGGGCCTCCCCGGCATTATCCGGGTGCAGGGTGTTGCCGGACCAGTCGGTGATGCGGCCACCGGCGCCTTCCACGACGGGGACCAGGGCTGCCCAGTCCCAGATCTTCAGTTCACGCTCGGCGATGATGTCGATCTGGCCCAGGGCAAGTAGGCCATAGGCGTAGCAATCCCCGCCATAGGAGACGCGGCGCACCTTGGCAGCCAGGCGGTCCCAGCGCGCCGTCTCCGGGCCGAGGAGTTGCGGCGAGGTGAGGGACAACTCGGCCTCCCCCATCGTGGCGCAGGGGCGGCACCCGACGGTACCGCCGAACGGGCCGCGGAAGACGGTGCGGCGGCCGGCGACGCCGGTCCAGCGTTCACCGGTCACGGGCTGGTCGATGATGCCCAGGATGGGGGTGTCGCGGTGCAGCAGGCCGATCAGCGTGCCGAACACGGGCCGGCCGGTGATGAAGGCACGGGTACCGTCGATCGGATCCAGCACCCAGTTGAATTCAGCACCCTTGCGGTCGTGGCCGAATTCCTCGCCCAGCACGCCATGGTCCGGAAAGCGCTCGGTCAGCAGCGCGCGCATAGCTTGTTCGGCGGCACGGTCCGCGATGGTGACGGGGGATTGGTCGTGCTTGAAAGCGGCGCTGAGCCCGGCGCGAAAGAAGGGGCGGATCACCGCCCCCGCCACGTCCGCCGCCGCCTGGGCGCCGGCAACGAGTTCATGCAGCGCGGCAGGGGTCATGTGGGCGTCGGCCTTACGGCAGCGGAATCGGGGACTTGGACAGGCTGCGCAGATAGGCGATGACGTCGGCGCGCTGCTTCTCGGAGTTGATGCCGGCAAAGGACATACGGGTGCCCGTGGCGTAGACGGCCGGCTTGTTCAGCCAGGCATTCATGTCCTCGTAGCTCCAGCTCCCCGGCTTGCCCTTCAGCGCCGGGGAGAAGTTGTAGCCATCCCGGCCAGTCGCGCGCGGCTCACCGAGAATGCTGTAGAGGTTGGGGCCAACGCTGGCCTTCCCCCCCTCGTTGAAGGTGTGGCAGGAGGCGCAGAGGCGCTTGGCGATGGCTTCGCCGGCCACGGGATCGGCGGCGGCCATCAGCGGGGCGATCGGCGCCAGCGGCGCGGGCGCGGCGGCGCCACCGGCCGGGGCGGCCTCGGCCACATCGATCTTGATGGCCGGGGGGGAAGGCTTGTGCATGGACACCAGCTTGTCGCCAATGGTCCCGGTGACGAAGAAGGCGATGCCCGCGATAAGAACCGCGGCCACGCCCTTGTTGACTTCCATGCTATCCATGCGGCGTCAGCTTCCTTGATAGGCAAGGCGATGGGGCGAGCAGAAGGGTGGTACCGACGCCGTTGCGCGCCTGCCCGCCGCTTCATAAGGTGGGCGCACCATAGGCAATGCCCCGCGTGTCTTCAACCCACCCTCCCGTCAGATCGAGTGTGCCTTGAACCCGATCATCATCATTCCGTCCCGGATGGCCTCCACCCGCCTGCCAGGCAAGCCGCTGGCGGACATCAATGGACGGCCGATGATCGTGCATGTGCTGGATCGGGCACGAGAAGCGGATATCGGCCCGGTGGCGGTCGCCTGCGCGGAGGATGAGATCGCCGCCGCGATTCGCGCCGCCGGCGGCACGGCGGTGCTGACCGATCCGTCCCTCCCCTCCGGATCCGACCGCGTGCACGCGGCGCTGGCCAGCCTGGACCCGCAAGGGCACCATGACGTGGTGGTGAACCTGCAGGGTGACCTGCCGACCATCCCGCCCACCCAGTTGCGCGCCGTGGTCACCCCGCTTTCCGACCCGGCGGTGGACATCGCCACCCTGGTGGCGCCGATCGAGTCGGAGGAGGAAGCCGCGCTTTCGTCCGTGGTTAAGGCCGCCTGCGATTTCCCGCGCGGCCGGGCGGTTTCCCCGGCGCTGTATTTCTCCCGCATGCCCATCCCGTGGGGGGAAGGTCCGCGCTGGCACCATATCGGCATCTATGCCTACCGGCGCGCCGCGCTTGCCCGCTACGTGTCACTGCCCGAAAGCCCCCTGGAACGGCGGGAGAAGCTGGAGCAGTTGCGCGCCCTGGAAGCTGGCATGCGCATCGCCTGCGCCCGCGTGGACCATGCGCCGTTCGGCGTGGATACGCCGGCCGACCTGGAACGGGCACGTCGCGAATTGCGGGCAGGTGGATGACCGGACCATGCATCCGACCCGCGACGGCGGAGACGGCGGAGGCCGTGCGCGCCCTGGTGCATGATGCGTATGGCCACTACATCGCGCGCATCGGCAAGCCGCCGGGACCGATGATGGACGACTATGTCGCCCGCATCGCCGCTAGGCAGGTCTGGCGCGCGGACGCGCCGGACGGCGGCCTGGCTGGAATATTGGTGCTGGAAGACCAGCCGGACGGCGCATTGTTGCTGGACAATATCGCCGTGCGGCCCGGCCAGCAGGGCAGCGGCATCGGCCGCGCCCTGATGCTGTTCGCGGAAGCCGAGGCGCGCCGGCGCGGACAGGACCGCATCCGCCTCTATACGCATGAGACGATGGTGGAGAATATCGCGCTCTACCGCCGGAGCGGCTATGTGGAGACCGGGCGCGCGACCCAGGACGGTTTCGCCCGCGTCTTTATGGAGAAGACCCTCGCATGACTGCCAAGATCGCCTTCCAGGGGGTGCCCGGCGCCTATTCGGACCTGGCCTGTCGCAACGCGTACCCGGGCATGGAGACCCTGCCCTGCCCGACCTTCGAGGCCTGCATCGACGCGGTGAAGGACGGCACGGCGGAACTGGCCATGCTGCCCTGCGAGAACACGCTGGCGGGACGCGTGCCGGACATCCACCACTTCCTGCCCGAATCCGGCCTGTTCGTGGTTGCTGAACAGTTCCAGCGCGTGGAGCACTGCCTGCTGGGCCTGCCGGGCACGAAGCTGGCACAACTGAAGCGGGCGCATTCCCACCCCGTAGCGCTGGGCCAAGTGCGACGCGTGCTGAAGGAACTGAGCCTGGAACCGGTAGTGGAGGCGGATACCGCGGGCTCTGCCGAACTGGTGGCGAAATGGGGCAAGCCCGAGGAAGCTGCAATCGCCTCCTCCCTTGCGGCCAGGATCTACGGGCTGGAGATCCTGCGCGCGAACGTGGAAGACGCAGCCCACAACACGACACGATTCTACGTCACCGCGCGGAAGGCACGGTTTCCGGATTCCACCCAGCCGGACCTGATGACGACCCTGGTCTTTCGTGTGCGCAATGTGCCGGCGGCGCTATACAAGGCGCTGGGTGGGTTCGCGACCAACGGCGTGAACATCACCAAACTGGAGAGCTACATGCTGGGCGGCCAGTTCTCCGCCACCCAGTTCATGTGCGACGTGGACGGACACCCTGACCAACCGCCGCTGCGCCGTGCGCTGGAAGAGCTGGGCTTCTTCTCCTCCGAGGTGCGGGTGCTGGGCGTGTATCCGGCGGCCGCCTTCCGCAAGGGGCTCGCGGCAGCGGATTGACCGGACGCCGGACAGGCGGCATGGCCCGGCAGGTTCTGCCGGGCGGTTAACTGAGCGCTAAATGGTGTGCCGTTACTAACCGCCAGTCGCGCATTCGGGCGCGGCGGCGGGAGTACGGAGCCTTTGGGCGCGTTGCTGGCAGGTCTGCGAAATCTCGGCACGATGCGGCTGGCCGCGCTAGGCGGCGTGGCGCTGGCCGTGTTGGTGTTGCTGGGCGCATTGGTCCTCCGCCAGGGCCAGCAACCGATGGCCCTGCTCTACGCCGACCTTGACTTGCGGGAGGCGGGCCAGGTGGTGGAACAACTTGGACGCCAACGCATTCCCTATCAGATCGCCGGGCAGGGCGCGCAGATCATGGTGCCGGCGGACCAGGTGGCACGCGCGCGCATGCTTCTCGCGCGCGATGGCCTGCCCTCCGCGGGGTCCATCGGCTACGAGATCTTCGATCGCGGCGACGGGCTGACCACCACGCAGTTTCAGCAGAAGATCGCCGAGACAAGGGCGCTGGAAGGCGAGATCGCGCGCACCATCCGCACGTTGCACGGTGTGCGCGCGGCGCGGGTGCACCTGGTGCTGCCGCGGCGGGAGCCGTTCGCGCGCGAACGGCAGGAGGCCCAGGCTTCCGTGGTGCTGGCGATGGCAGGCGCGGCCCGGCTGGACCGCGAGGGCGTGCAGGCGGTGCTGAACCTGGTGTCCGCAGCCGTGCCGGGGTTGCGGGCGCAGAACATTTCCATCGTGGACTCGCGTGGCACCATGCTGGCCCGTGCAGGCCAGCCCACCGGTCCGGCCGCGACGGCGCAGGGCACGGAGGAAATCCGTCGCGCGACGGAACTGCGCCTTTCCAGCGCGGTGGAGGAAATGCTGGAGCGCACGCTGGGCCCAGGGCGCGTGCGCGCCGAGGCCGCGGTGGACATGGACTTCGAGCGCGTGAACGAGACGCAGGAGCGCTACGAC
>Ga0315912_10001798_pt1 | contig 24691 bp, 21 predicted proteins | sample VfabasoilMG_FD_204469 | JGI IMG/M metagenome (GOLD analysis project Ga0315912, IMG submission 204469) | Garden soil microbial communities collected in Santa Monica, California, United States - V. faba soil | ecosystem: Environmental > Terrestrial > Soil > Garden | place: USA: California... | reverse complement strand
AGGAGGTGAGTTGCTTGAGCGGCGCGGTGGGCACGATCGCGATCGTGCGGCCGTTCGGATCGCTCGAGGCCTGGGCCACGACGAACTCCGCAGGCGAGGCGAGCTCGCGCGTGACGCCGGTGACCGCACCGCCCGGGCCCGTGAGGGTGACCTCGAACAGGCGGATGTTCGTGCCCGCGGTGAGCGTGTTCGTGCGCGGCGTGGCCGAGAGCGAGAAGCTCCACGGCGAAATGGTGCCGAAGCCGTCCATCGCGCTGAGCGCGACGGCCGGATCGCCGAAGTTCGCGGGGTTCGCGACCGGCGGATTCAGCGTCAGGTCGGTGCTGCCCGAGAGCAGCAGGTTCGTCGGGAACGGCAGGACGCCCGCGGTGGGGTCGAACCGGGCCGTGATCACGTTGGTGACCGGCGTGCCGTCATTGTTCCTCGCAGGCGGTGCGGGGACCGAGCGCGGGCTGTTGCTGCTGCTGCTGCAGGCAGCCAGCAACACGGACGACAGGGCGAAAGCCAATTTCAGTCGGGCCTGCATACCGGGAATCCTTCTGGGGGGAATGACGGACATCGCGAATCGCCGGGGTATCATAGGTACCTCAACAACGCGTTTGCAACGATCGTTTAGCAAAATCTTCAGAACTGGCGCGATGTTGCAACGCAACATGAAGGACGCAGGTGACGTGAGCGAATCCACCACGCCCGACGTCCGTTTGGGCGTGCTGGTGCCCTGCCGGAACGAGCACGCCGTACTGCCGCTGATGCACCCGCGCCTGACGCGCGCGCTGCAGGCGCTCGGCGTGTCCTACCGCATCCTGTACGTCGACGACGGCAGCACAGACGACACCGCGGCCTGGCTGGGCGAACTGGCGCGCCGCGATCCGCACGTGGCCGTGCTGCAGCTCTCGCGCAACTTCGGCAAGGAGGCCGCGATGAGCGCCGGGCTCGACCACCTCGAGGCCGATGCCGTGCTGGTGATCGACGCCGACCTGCAGGACCCGCCCGAGCTGCTGCCCGAATTCTGGCGCCTGTTCGAGGCAGGCCACGACGTGATCTATGGCGTGCGCCGCGCGCGCCTGGGCGAATCGTGGCTGAAGCGTGCGACCGCGGCCGCGTTCTACCGCGTGATCGGGGGTCTCAGCCGCACGCCCGTGCCGAGCAACGTCGGCGACTTCCGCCTGCTCTCGCGCCGCGCCGTCCTGGCCCTGCGCCGCCTGCCCGAGCGCCAGCGTTTCATGAAGGGCCTGTTCGGCTGGATCGGCTTCCGGCAGGTCGGGGTTCCCTACGAACGCGAGCCGCGCGCCGCCGGGCGCACGAACTGGAACTACTGGCGGCTGTGGAACTTCGCGCTCGACGGCATCACCTCGTTCTCCACCGTGCCCCTGAAGCTCGCCACCTACGCCGGCCTCGCGACCGCGCTCGGCGCATTCGGCTACGGCGCCTGGGTCGTGGTCAAGACCATGCTGTTCGGGGAGATCGTCAAGGGCTATCCCTCGCTGATGGTCGTGGTGCTGTTCCTCGGCGGCATCCAGCTGATGGCGTTGGGCATGCTCGGCGAGTACGTCGGCCGGCTGTACGACGAGAGCAAGCGGCGGCCGCTGTACCTGGTGCAGGCGGCGGTGGGCGCGGGGTTCGACGCAGGCGCGGCGGAGCCACTTCCTGGGGAGAAGATCGCGCGCTGAAGCGCGCTCCTACAGTTCCTGCGGCACGCTGCGCGATGCGTCGTTGGTCCTGCGATGCGCTTCGCCGTGCGTTGCTGGAGCGCGCTTCAGCGTGCGATCTCTTGATCCGGCGGCCGCGTGAACATTGATGGCTCGGGCTGGAACGCGCGCGGCGCCCAGGCAAGGTCGCGGCGGGCGGCGCCGTCGTCCACGCCCAGGTCCTGCGCGAATCGACGGACGACGGCAGGCGAGGGAATGCCAGCGACCGGTCGCCGCAGCAGCGCGCAGCCGGTCGAGAACAGTGCGTCGGGCACCACGACCAGGCGCGGTGGCGGGACCAGGGCCGCGAGCATCCGCGCCACCATGTCGCGGAACGCCAGGCGCTCGCCGCCGCCCAGGTCGTAGCAGGACGCGAGCTTGGCGTCGATCGTGGCGACCCGCGCCATCAGCGCGGCGAGGTCGGCCGCATGCACCGGCTGTCGCAGGCCCCGGCTCGCGCCCGGCAGCACGAGGAAGCCGAGTCGGCGCGCGAGCGTCGCGAGCGGGGTGAGGTTGCGGTCGAGTCCCACGCCGTATATCAACGTGGGCCGCAGCAGGACGCAGCGCGCCCCGACCGCCCGGCACCAGCGCAGCACCGCGTCCTCAGCCGCCTGCAGGCGCGCCGCCAGGGCGCGCTCGGCGGGATCGCTCGACGCCGCCTTGCTCGCCACGCTGGTGGAGGAGAGCGCGACGACGAAGCGGCATCGGGGCGCCCTCGTGCCCTGCAGCCAGTGCGCCAAGCCATCGAGCGGACCCGCGCTGAACAGGACGTCGACGTCGATGTCGGGCATCGCGCCGAACAGGTCGCCCGCGCACCACCCGATCCCCGGCAGCACGAATCCATCGGGCGCCCGACCCGCGCGCGACAAACCCGTCACGAGATTGCCCGATGCCGCCAGCTCCCCGAGCAGCGTCCGACCGACCTGTCCGGAGGCGCCGAGCACGAGCGCACGCATCGGCGCCGCGCCCGTCATGCGCTCAGTCGAACCGCGTGATCCCCGCGATGCGCGCCGGCAGCTGCTTGATGCGGTTCAGCAGCGACTCGCTCAGGCCGCCCGACGCGGGCTTGTCGCCGCCGGCGGGCTGCGCGGTGAAGCGGCGCAGGGCCGTGGGATTGCGCCGCAGCTTCCAGTACTGCGCGATGGCGGCATCCACGGCCAGCCGGCACGACCCCAGGCGCACGGGCTTGAGCAGCAGGCGGAACACCTGCCCCTCGTTCACCAGGTCCACGGCAAGCTGGGCATCGGCGCGATCGGTGATCGCGATGGTCTGCAGGTGCGGATGGTGCTGCTTGAGCGCCTTGACGAACGGGGTGACGTCGCCCTGCGCCAGTTCGATGTCGCAGATCACCACGCCGGCCTCGAACTGCTCGAGCACCTGCAGCGCGCGGTCGATGGTGATCGCGAACTGCACGCGGTAGAACGACTCGAGGATCTCGCGCAGGCGCTGGGTGGTGAGCGGATCGTCCGCGATCACCAGGATCCCGACCTCGCCGCGCGCGGTGTCCTGTTCCTTCTCCGGGACGGGCTCGGGTGCGAGCGCGGGCGTCTCGCGCGCGATCAGCCCGGCCTGATGCACCAGCTCGCGCAGCTCGGCGTTGTCCCAGGGCTTGTTGACGAAGCGGTAGACCTCGCCCTCGTTCACCGAGCTCAGCACGGCCTTGAGGTCGGCGTAGCCGGTGAGCAGGATGCGGATCGCGCGCGGCGCCACGTGGCGCACCTCGCGCAGCACGTCCACGCCCAGCACCTCGGGCATGCGCTGGTCGCACACCACCACGTCCACGTCGTGGTCGCGCGCGAGCTTCGGCGCTTCCTTGGGGTTGGACGTGGTGAACACGTCGGCGTCGCGGAACAGCGCGCGGAGTGCGCGCAGGATGCGTTCCTCGTCGTCGACGAAGAGCACGCGGATGCGGAGGTTCTGTTCTTCCATGAGTGCTCAGGCCTAGGCGGCGCGCACGTTGGGCTGCGTGAAATCGAGCGGCAGCGTCACCGTGAACGTGGTCCCTTCCCCCATCTTGGTCTTGACGTGGATGCTGCCGCCGTGCGCCTTCACGATCTTGTGCACGATCGACAGTCCGAGGCCCGTGCCCTCCCCGACCTTCTTGGTCGTGAAGAACGGATCGAAGATCCTCGGCAGGATCTTGTCCGGGATGCCGCTGCCGGTGTCGCTCACCGCCACCTCGACGGCCCCGCTCGGCAGCCCGCGGGTGGTCAGCGTCAGGGTACCGCGATCGTCCATGGCTTGCGCGGCATTGCTGATCAGGTTCAGGAAGACCTGGTTGAGCTGGGCCGGCACGCACCGCACGCGCGGCAGGTTGGCCTCGAATTCCTGCACCACCTTGATCTTGTCGCGCACCTGGTGCGCGACCACGGTCAGGGCGGCCTTGAGCGAATCGTTCAGGTCGGCGAGGTCGGTGCCTTCGCGGTCCACGCGGCTGAAGCCCTTGAGGTTCAGCACGAGCTCGGCGATGGTCTTGAGGCCGTCGAGGCAGTCGCGCAGCAGGTCCTTGGCATCGGTCAGCGCATTCTGGCTGGTCAGTTCGCGGCGCGCGCGGGCCAGCACGGGCGCCGCCTTCTCCAGCCCCGCGGCACCGCCCGAGGTCACCAGGTCCAGGCCCGAGAGCAGGCGGGCGACCGCGGCCTCGTAGTCGCGCAGGAGCTCATTGACCACCTCGACGTTGCTCTTCACGAAGCCCAGCGGCGTGTTGATCTCGTGCGCCACGCCGGCAACCATCTGGCCGAGCGCGGCGAGCTTGGTGGTGTGGATGGCCTGCGCCTGGTTGTCCTGCTGGCGGCGCAGTTCCTCCTGCGCCGCGGCCAGCACCGTCTCGAGCGTGCGTTCGCGGCGCGACGACATCCAGGCCATGAGTGCAGCACCCAGGACCGCCGCCAGCACGATGAAGAACAACGCAAGCCCGAAGGACATAGGCACCTCGAACAGCCGGATCAGTATACCGGTCCGGGCAGTCCTGGGAATGAAGAGCACGGGGACGGAGTCGAAACGCCGATCCGGGTCCGATTGTGACAGGTTGACCGCCCCAATCCTTGCCGACCGTGCCCGAATCGACGCGAGACGGCAAGGACCGGCGCACCGATCACCGATGTGCGGTTGCGGTTCCGGGACGTGCGCCTCACGTTGACGCGCGCACGACCTGCCACGCGAGCACCATCGCGTACCCGGCCAGCATCGCCCCGCCGCTGCGGCGGTCCACGCGGCCGTACGCCGCCATCACCGCGTACAACGCGGCGGCGGCGACCGCCAGCGCCGGGATCCCGAGCCCCAGCAGCGCGCCGGGGACGGCGTAGGGACGCAGCAGCGACAGGCCGCCGGCGATGAGCAGCAGGTTGATCAGGTTCGAGGCGACCACGTGGCCCAGGGCGACGTCGCCCAGGCCGCGCAAGGTAGCGACCAGGGACGAGGCCAGCACCGGCAGCGCAGTGCCGATCGCGAGCAGGGTGCAGCCGACCAGGCCTTCGTCCACGCCCGCCGTGCGCGCCAGCGCGACCGACGAATCGACCATGTGCACGGCGCCGTACGCGAGCGCGACCAGGCCCACGGCGATGCGCCAGGCCGATCGCCAGGGCTCCGAGCGTGTGTCCGCGGCCGCCGCAAGCTGTTGGCGAACCGCCTCGGGCTCGGACCGCGCGCACCAAACCGCCCCTGCCAGCACGAGCCCGAAGCCTGCGAGCAGCACCAGGCCGTCGATGCTCGACAGCGTGCCGTCGAGGGCCAGCGCGGCGAACAGCAGGGAGACCACGAGCAGCGACGGCGCCCCGATCCGCAGGGTCCTGCTGCCCACCACCAGTGGCGAGACCAGCGTGCAGATGGCGAGCACGACCCCGATGTGCGCGAGGTTCGCGCCCACGAGGTTGCCCATCGCGAGATCGGACCGGCCCGAGCGCAGGGCGACGAGGGTGACCGCGAGCGCAGGCACCGAGGTGCCGATGCCGACCGCGACCATGCCGACCGCGAACGGGCGCAGGCCCAGCCGCAACGCCAGCCCGCCGGCGCCCTTCACCAGCGAATCGGCGCCGAGCGTGAGCAGCAGCATGCCGAGCGCGAACCAGCCGAGCGTGGCGGACATGGCGAGCGGGGAGGCTAGAGCGCGTCGCCGTCGATCTCGCCGGTGCGGATGCGCACCACGCGCTCGAGGTCGTGCACGAAGATCTTGCCGTCGCCGATCTTGCCGGTGCCCGCGGCGCGCAGGATGGCCTCGATCACGCGCTCGGCGAGCGCATCGCCGACCGCCACCTCGAGCTTGATCTTGGGCAGGAAGTCCACCACGTACTCCGCGCCGCGGTAGAGCTCCGTATGGCCCTTCTGCCGGCCGAAGCCCTTCACCTCGCTCACGGTGACGCCCTGCACGCCGACCTCGGCCAGCGCCTCGCGCACGTCGTCGAGCTTGAACGGCTTGATGATGGCGGTGACCATTTTCATCGCGAAGTCCGGCGTGCGGGAACGCGACCGACTATAACGGGCGCCCCCGGGCCGTGCGAAATCTCGCACCCCGCGGCGGGCGCTGCGCCCATGGCACGACGGCGCCGATCCCGGCACGATGCGCGGCATGGGCACGGTGCGCGGCGATGCCGCCCGCACCGGATCGCCCGACCGCCAGCCCGGATCCGCGCAGGAGCAGGAAGATGATCGAGTTTCGAGCCTTGGACGACCTCGCCGGCCGCCTCAGCGCCCTGGTTCCCCCCGGCTGGCAGGGCGCGCGCGACGACCTCACGGCCACGATGCGCGCCACGCTGCAAGCCGGGCTCGCACGCCTGGACCTGGTCACTCGCGAGGAATTCGAGGTGCAGCGCCTGGTGCTGCTGCGCACGCGCGAACGGCTCGAGGCGCTGGAGCGGCAGGTCGCGCAGTTCGAGCGCAAGGACGCCGCCGGCGCCTGACCGCGCCGCACCCGATCGCGGCCTCGGCCCGACCGTACCCTGCGCCGGAGCCGCCCATGAGCCTCGCCCTGGTACGGACCCGTGCGCAGGTCGGCGTGACCGCACCGGAGGTCACCGTCGAGGTCCATCTCGCCGGCGGCCTGCCGAGCACGACCGTGGTCGGTCTGCCCGAGGCCGCGGTGCGCGAGGCGCGCGACCGCGTGCGCGCGGCGATCATGAGCAGCGCGCTCGAGTATCCGCGCCTGCGCATCACCGTGAACCTGGCGCCGGCCGACCTGCCGAAGGAAGGCGGGCGCTACGACCTCGCGATCGCGCTGGGCATCCTCGCCGCCCACGGCGAACTGCCGCAGGAGGCGCTGGCCCGGCACGAATTCCTCGGCGAACTGGCGCTCTCGGGCGAGCTCCGCGCGGTCGCCGGCGCCCTGCCCTGCGCGATCAAGGCGGCGGCCGCGGGCCACGCGCTGATCGTGCCGCGCGGCAACGCCGCCGAGTGCGCGCTGGTGCGCGGCGCCCGCGTGTTCGGCGCGGGCAGCCTGCTCGAAGTGCTCGCGCACCTGCGCGGTCGCCGCCGCCTGGACCCGGCCGAACCGGCGCCCGCGCCGGCGCCCGCCGACGGGGCGCCCGACCTCGCCGACGTGCGCGGACAGGCGCACGCGCGGCGCGCGCTGGAGGTGGCGGCGGCGGGCGGCCACAACCTGATCCTGGTCGGCCCACCCGGCACCGGCAAGACCATGCTCGCCACCCGGCTCGCCGGCATCCTGCCGCCGCTCGGCGAGGACGAGGCGCTGGAAACCGGCGCGATCCATTCGGTCGCCGATGCGGGGCCGCTCGATCCGTCCCGATTGTCGATGCGACCGACGCGCGCACCGCATCATTCGGCCTCCAGCGTGGCGCTGGTGGGCGGCGGCTCGATCCCGCGGCCGGGCGAGATCTCGCTCGCGCACAACGGCGTGCTGTTCCTGGACGAGCTGCCGGAGTTCGACCGGCACGTGCTCGAGGTGCTGCGCGAGCCGCTGGAGTCGGGGCGCGTGCTGATCTCGCGCGCCGCCCGCCAGGCCGAGTTCCCCGCGCGCTTCCAGCTGGTCGCGGCCATGAACCCCTGCCCGTGCGGGTACGCGGGCGACAGCAGCGGTCGTTGTCGCTGCACGGGCGATGCGATCGCGCGCTACCTCGGGCGGCTCTCGGGTCCGCTGCTCGACCGCATCGACCTGCACGTCGAGGTGCCCCGGCTGCCGCAGGGCGTGCTGAACACGGCGCACGCGGCCGGCGAATCGAGCGCCGTCGTGCGCGCACGGGTGGTCGCCGCGCGGGAGCGCCAGGTGCAGCGCGCGGGGCACGCGAACGCGTGGCTGGGCGGACGCCGGCTGGAACGCGATTGCGCGCTGGCATCGGCGGATCGGCAACTGGTGGAACGGGCCACCGAACGGCTGGGCCTGTCCGCGCGCGCGTACCATCGCATCCTGCGCGTCGCGCGCACGCTCGCCGACCTCGATGGGCGCGAGCGGATCGGCACCGCGGACCTCACCGAAGCGATCGGCTACCGGCGCCTCGACCGGCAGCCGACCGGCGCGCGTGCCGCACCCGCGGCCTGACGGGCCCGGGCCTCCCGTGCCCTGCCGCGACTACTCGAAACTGTTCGCGAAGACCACGTCCGAAGGCGGGGCACCGTCGGGCGGCGTCGGAGCCATGCCGCCGACGAGGCCGAACTCGCCGCCGCTGGCCGAGCCGGTACCGGCCTCGAACACGCCGGCCATGCCGGTCACGCTGAAATTGCCGCCGGTGATGGTGCCGCCTCCGGAATCGACCTTGGCGTCGCGCACGACGATGCCCGGATCCTGGGCCCCGGCGGGGTTCGCCAGCGCCAGCACCAGCAGGACGCCGCACCATCCCACCAGGGGTCGGCTCGCTACTCGGCGCATCGTGGCGGCCCGTGTGGCCATGGGTGCGGTCTTCGCTCGATCCTTGGGGGTCATGCTATCGCCGCAAACGGTGGATTTCCGCGGCTTTGTCCCGGCCCCATACAAGTTCACGATTGTTGCATTGATGTCGGGCGGGCGGCGTGATAGTCGCGGCCTGGTCCCGGATCCGACCTGCGCGCAGGCGATGGTCGACCCCGGGGCATGCCCGTGACGGCCCCGCCTCGGGACGATGATGGCCCACAGGGGGAGACGCCATGGACGCCGTCTGCCGCGGTGCAGCAACCCAGGTGCGCGATGCAGGGGAAGCCCGATGCGCCCGAGCGATGGCTCGGGAGGAGTCGGGCGGCGCGATGGACCCAGGATGCGCCGCGGGATGACCGGCGCGAGGTGACAGGCGCGGCGTGATGGACTCGAGGTGCAGATGGGAATGGACGGCCATCGGGCCGTCCATTCCGCGCGCCGATCAGGCCGCGGTGCGCTCGGTGGCCTCGAACTGCTCCTCCTCGGTCGACCCGTGCAGGGCCGAGAGCGAGGACTGCCCCGCCGCGATCACCTCGTTCACCTGGTCGAAGTAGCCCGTGCCCACCTCGCGCTGGTGCTTGGCACCGGTGTAGCCACGCGACTCCGATCCGAACTCGGCCTCCTGCAGTTCCACGTACGCCGCCATCTGGCGGTCCTTGTAGCCCGAGGCGAGGTTCCACATCGAATAGTTCAGGGCGTGGAAGCCCGCGAGCGTGATGAACTGGAACTTGTATCCCATCGCACCGAGTTCCTTCTGGAAGGTCGCGATGGTCGCGTCGTCGAGGTTCTTGCGCCAGTTGAACGAGGGCGAGCAGTTGTAGGCGAGCAGCTTGCCCGGATACTTCGCGTGCAGCGCATCGGCGAACTGCCGCGCCTGCTTGAGATCGGGCGTGGAGGTCTCGCACCACACCAGGTCGGCGTAGGGCGCGTAGGCGAGCCCGCGGCTGATCGCCTGCTCGATGCCCATGGTCGTCTCGTAGAAGCCCTCGACCGTGCGCTTGCCGTTGCAGAACGGCTTGTCGTTCGCGTCCACGTCGGAGGTGAGCAGGGCCGCGCCCATGGCATCGGTGCGCGCCACGATCACGGTCGGCACGCCGGCGATGTCGGCCGCGAGGCGCGCCGCCACCAGCTTCTGCACGGCCTCGGCCGTGGAGACCAGCACCTTGCCGCCCATGTGGCCGCACTTCTTCGCGCTCGCGAGCTGGTCTTCCCAGTGCACGCCGGCCGCACCGGCCTCGATCATGTGCTTCATCAGCTCGAACGCGTTCAGCACGCCGCCGAAGCCGGCCTCGGCGTCGGCCACGATCGGCTGCAGCCAGTCGATCTCGTCCTTGCCCTCGGCATGGTGGATCTGGTCGGCGCGCAGCAGGGTGTTGTTGATCCGGCGCACCACGTTCGGCACGGAGTCCACCGGGTACAGCGACTGGTCGGGGTACATCTCGCCCGCCGTGTTCGCATCCGCCGCGACCTGCCAGCCCGAGAGATAGATCGCCTTGAGCCCGGCCTTCACCTGCTGCATGGCCTGGTTGCCGGTCATCGCGCCGAGCGCGTTCACGAACGGCTCGCTGTGCAGATACCCCCAGAGCTTCTCGGCGCCGCGGCGCGCGAGCGAATGCTCCACCGGTACCGTGCCGCGCAGGCGCACCACGTCCTCGGCGGAATACGGGCGCGTGACGCCCGCCCATCGCGGGTTGTTGGCCCAGTCGAGCTTGAGTTGGTCGGCGGTGGGGAGCGTGGTCTTCATGGGAGTCCTCGGAAATCGCGGGGTGGGTGGGTGCAGCGGAATGGAGTATCGGGTGATCGGGTTGCATCGCCTTCGTAGGAGCGCCCGTAAGGACGCGAAGGACCTGCCTTGGGGCATCGCGCCCTCACGGGCGCTCCTACGTGGATCTCAGGGAAGCAGTTCGTAGGCGGGCAGGGTCAGGAACTCCGCGAGCTCCTTCGCATGCGTCATCTCCGCCAGCATCCAGGCGGCCTGTTCGATGCGTTGCTGGCCCGGCAGTCCGTGCTTGGGCAGGCGGGACGCGACCGAGGCGATGGCGGCATCGAACAACGCGTAGTCGAGCGGCGTGCCGTCGTCCAGCGCGAGTCCGCCCACGTGCAGCCACTGCCACAGCTGCGCACGACTGATCTCGGCCGTCGCCGCGTCCTCCATCAGGTGATGGATGGGTACGCAGCCCAGGCCATCGAGCCATGCCGCGAGATAGCGCACGCACACGTCGATGTTCGCGAGGAAGCCCGCGCGCGTGATCGTGCCGGTCGGCGGATCGATCAGCTGGTCGCGCGTCACCGAGACGTCCTCGCGCAGCACGTGCAGCTGGTTCGGCGTGGGCATCGCGGCATCGAACTCGGCCTGCGCGATCGCGATCAGGCCCGGATGCGCGACCCAGGTGCCGTCGTGCCCGTTGCGCGCCTCGCGCTGCTTGTCGGCGCGCACCTTGGCGAGCGCCGCGTCGTTGGCGGCCGGGTCGTTGCCGATCGGAATCTGCGCCGCCATGCCGCCCATCGCGAAGGCACCGCGGCGGTGGCAGGTCTGGATCAGGAGCTCCGAGTAGGCCTTCAGGAACGGCACGACCATGCCCACCTGCCCGCGCTCGGGCAGCACGCGGTCGCGATGCGCGCGGAAGGTCTTGAGGTAGGAGAAGATGTAGTCCCAGCGCCCGCAGTTCAGGCCCGCGATGCGACCGCGCAGCGCGTGCAGGATCTCGTGCATCTCGAACACCGCGGGCAGCGTCTCGATCAGCACGGTGGCCTTCAGGGTGCCGATCGCGAGGCCCAGGCGCACCTCGGCGAAAGCCATCACCTCGTCCCAGAGCTGGGCCTCGTGGTGCGACTGCAGCTTGGGCAGGTAGAAGAACGGACCCTGCCCGCGCGCGGCGAGCGCGACGGCGTTGTGGAAGGCGTACAGGCCGAAGTCGAACAGCGCGCCGGCGATCGGCCGGTCGCCGACCAGCACGTGCTTCTCCGCCAGATGCCAGCCGCGCGGACGCACCATCAGCACCGCGGTGGTGGCGGCGAGCGCGTAGCGCTTGCCCTCGGGGGAGGTGTAGTCGACGGTGCCGGCGACGGTGTCGCGCAGGTGGACCTGGCCCTCGACCACGTTGTCCCAGGTCGGTGCGAGCGAGTCCTCGAAGTCGGCCATGAACACCTTCGCGCCGGAATTCAGTGCGTTGATGATCATCTTGCGCTCGACCGGGCCGGTGATCTCCACGCGCCGGTCGCGCAGCGCAACGGGGATCTCGGCAACGCGCCAGTCGCCTTCGCGGATGGCACGCGTCTCGGGCAGGAAATCGGGCAGCTCACCGGCATCGAACCGGGCCTGGCGCTCGCGCCGGACGTCGAGCAACGCGCGCCGACGCGGATCGAAGCGCTCGTGCAGTTCGGCCACGAAGGCGAGCGCGGCGGGCGTGAGGATCTCGGCGTATCCGGGGGACATCGGACCCCGGAGGGTGGGCGCGGCGCGGGAGGGCGCGAGCGCCTCGGGCATGGCTGCCATCGGCATCTCCACAACAGTTGGGTGGTCGCCGCGCGTTCGCCCTCCCGAACTCAGGCGCGGATACAACAGTGGTGCTGGTTTCACCCGACCATAGACCCGCCTCTCGTCGTTTGACTAAATAAATGTTTCAATACCAGACATTGAATTTGTCAATATCATGCCAAACCGATTGACCCGCAAGCGGAAACCGAACGAACGTTTGACCGGGACCCCGGTCGAGCGCGAGCCGGCGCGCACGCGTTCGGGGACGGACGCCGTGCCGGGACGGGAAGCACCCCGCCTCTACTACAAGGGCAGCCGGCTCAAGCAACTCCGCGCCTTCGTCTATGCCGCCAAGCTCGGGTCGATGTCGCGCGCCGCCGAAGCCCTATTCCTCTCCCAACCGGCGGTCAGCCTGCAGTTGGGTGCGCTCGAGCGCGAGTTCGGCGTGCGCCTGATCGAACGCCAGCGGCGTGGCATGGCACTCACGCGCGCCGGCCGCACGCTGCTCGACCTGGCCCAGCCGCTGGTCGAGGGCCTGGAAAACCTCGACGCGGGCTTCCGCCAGAAGCTGCATGGCGTGGAAGCGGGCGAGCTGAACATCGCCGCGGGCGCGTCCACCATCCAGTACCTGCTGCCCCCGCTGGTGCGCGCGTTTCGCGAGCGCCATCCGGAGGTGTACCTGCAACTGCACAACGTGACCGGCCGCGATGGCCTCGCGTTGCTGCGTTCGGACGCGGTGGACTTCGCCGTGGGCTCCATGCTCGACGTGCCGAACGACGTGGGCTACGCACCGGTCTACCACTTCGATCCCATGTTGATCACGCCGCTCGACCACCCGCTCGCGCAGCGCACGCGGATCGAGCTCGCGGACCTCAGCCCGTACGGCCTGATCCTGCCTCCGCGGCGCCTGACCACCTATCGGCTCGTGGACCTGATCTTCCAGCAGCAGCGCGTGCCCTACCAGGTCGCGCTCGAGGTGGGCGGCTGGGACGTGATCAAGCAGTACGTGGCGATGGGCCTGGGCATCTCGATCGTGACCGGGATCTGCCTGACGCCGAGCGACAAGCTCGCCATCCACAACATGCGCGAGTATTTCCCGCAGCGCAGCTACGGCGTAGTCACGCGCCGTGGCAAGTACCTCTCGCCGCAGGCGCGCGCCTTCCTCGACCTGATCCGCCCGAACCTGCTCGCCTCGCGCGAGTACGACGAGCCGGGGCACTCCGAGCGCTGAGCGTCGGGAGCGCAACGTCGACGGCGGTCGGTTCCGGTACGCCGGCAGCCCGTTGGCCGGAGTGCGCGCCTCGCGCGCTCTCCGGCGCCTTTCGGCACGCCCGCCGTGAGGGCCGCGGAGAGCGCCTGCGGCGCACTCCGCGCTACGAAGGCTGAGCCCGCCGCGACCCGGGCGCACGGCGCGCAGGCCGTCGTGGAGCGGAGCTTGCTCCGCTGCCTCGCACGCGAGGTCCGGCCTTCGTGATGGCGGCGGAGCCGAGCACGACCGGCTCTACGACGCTCCGCGGGAACGGGACGCGCCAGGCCGGCCTGCGCGATCAGCGCATGCCGCACTCGCACAGCGCGAACATCGCCACCGGCTTCTGCGCGGCGGCGCGCGCGACGAGCGCCTTGAGGTCGGCGAGTTCGTCGCGCGTGCGCCCGGGCAGCCAGGCGGCGGGCAGGTTGACGCCGCCCTCCCGCATCGCGGCGACCGCGGCGTTGCGGCCCAGGCTGTCGAGGAAGTTCTCGAACGCGGTGGGTTCCTTCTCCACGTAGCGCACGCGGTATTGATCGTCCAGGCCCGCGCGCTTCGCGGCCTCGCCGATGGCGTCGGGCAGCAGTCCCAGGCGGTCCACCAGGCCGCGTTCCAGGGCCTGGGCGCCGGTCCACACGCGCCCGCGCGCGACCTTGTCGATCTCCTCGGGCGACTTGTCGCGCGCCTGCGCCACGCGCCCGATGAACTGGTCGTAGCCGCGGTTGATCACGCTCTGGATCAGCGATCCCACGCGCGCGTCGAATGCGCGCGTGGGATCGAAGGCGCCCGCGATCCAGGTCGTGCCCACGCCGTCGGTGCTCAGGCCGAGCTTGGACATCGTCTCGGGGAAGCTGAACCACAGGCCGTAGATGCCGATGGAGCCGGTGATGGTCGAGGGGCTCGCGATGATCTGGTCGGCGTTCATCGAGATCCAGTAGCCGCCCGACGCCGCGAGGTCGCCCATGGAGGCGACGACGGGCTTGCCGGCGGCCCGGGTCAGCTCCACTTCGCGCCGGATCAGCTCCGAGGGGAACACTTCGCCGCCGGGCGAGTCCACGCGCAGCACGAGCGCCTTGACCGCCTCGTCCTCGCGCGCCTTGCGGATGAGCCTGGAGGTCGAGTCGCCGCCGATCTGGCCGGCAGGCTGGTCGCCGCTCATGATCTCGCCCTGCGCCACGACCACGGCGACCTGGGCGCCGCCGGACTTGAACACCTCGCGCGCACGCACGATGGCCAGGTACTGGTCGAGGTCGACGTGGCGGAAGGTATGGTGCGCGTCGTCGACCACGCCCTTCTGCATCAGGATCTCGCGCACCTGGTCGCGCGTCTTGAGCTCGTCCACCAGCCCGCCCTTGAGCGCGAGCTGGGCGAGGTCGCCGCCGGCGCCGGCGACATCCTCGACCAGGGTATCGATGCCCTTGGCGATCGCGCCGGCGTCGAGCTTGCGCGCCTGCGCGACATCGCCGAGGTAGCGCTGCCACACGTCGTTCATCCAGTACAGGTCCGCTTCCTTGGCCTCGTCCGAGGCGTCGTTGCGGATGTAGGGCTCGCCGGCGGACTTGAACTCGCCGACGCGGAACAGCCGCGGCTCCACGCCGAGCTTCTCGAACGCGTCCTTGAAATACGTGCGGTAGCGCGCGAGCCCGGAGAGCAGCACCGCGCCCTCGGGATGGAGGTAGATGCGATCGGCATGGGTGGCCAGCGCGTAGCCGCGCTGGTCGAAGGCGTCGCCGTAGGCGATCACCTCCTTGCCGGACTGGCGGAAGCGGTCGAGCGCGGCGCCGAACTCCTGCAGCGTGGCGCCGCCGGCCGAACCGACCTGGTCGGGCAGCAGCAGTACGCGTTCGATGTGGGGATCGGTCGCGGCCGCATCGAGTGCGGCAAGCAGGTCGCGCAGCTGGGTCTCGTTCAGCTCGTCGCCGGTGAGGCGCGCGATCGCGCGGTCGCCGGCGTCGGAGGTGTACTGCTCCACGATCGCGCCGCGCGGCGCGATGACCAGCACGCTGCGCGGTTCCAGCCGCGGCGCATTCGAGGCCAGGCCCGCGAACAGCACCAGCAGGATCAGCACGAACACGAGGTTCAGCACCGCGCGCCGGGAGAAGTCCAGGGCCCGCCACAGGCCGCGGAAGAATCGGTACAGGAAGCCGTGCTGGGGTGCGGTCATGGATGGGAACTTGGGGTCTCGGCCGGGAAGGCAAGGAACGCGAGTGTGGCGGCGGGGCCGTGCAGGGAATGTGGTGTGTCGCGGTTCAGGGAGCGGCACATGCGGTCGTCCGATTGTATCGGCGCCGCGGTGCGCGTCGCCGGCCGAAGGTCACGCTGCCGGCATGACGGGCTTGCGCGTTCGCAGGCAGCGCGCGAGCCGCCACGCCAGCAGCAGCGCGGCGCTGGACAGTCCGGCGATCAATCCCAGCCACATGCCGGGCGCACCCTGGCCGAGCCCGAAGCCGAACCACAGCGCCGCGCCCAGGCCGATGCCCCAGTACGAGAACGCCGTGATCAGCATGGGCCAGAACGCGTCCTGCAGCCCGCGCAGCGCGCCGTTCGCGAGCGCCTGGAAACCGTCGGCCACCTGGAAGATGGCGGCGAGCCGCAGCAGCACCACGCCCTGGGCCGCCACGGCGAGGTCGCGCGTATAGATCGCCGCGAGCTGCCCGGGCGCGAACGCCATCACGCCGGCCGACAGGCACTGCGCGACGAACACGAGCACGGCGCTGCCCGCGATCGCCCATCGGATCGCCTCGGGATCGTTGCGCCCGAGTGCATGCCCCACGCGCACCGTGGTCGCCATCGCGATGCCGAGCGGGATCATGAACGCCACGCTCGCCACGTTGATCGCGATCTGGTGCGCCGCCACCGTCTCGGCGCCGAGCGAGCCGATCAGCAGCGCGACCAGGATGAACAGGCTCGCCTCCATCAGCACCGACATGCCCATGGGCACGCCGAGCGCGAGCAGCGAGCGGATCGGTTCGAGCCGCGGGCGTTCCCAATGCTGGAACGGCTGCACGCTTCGGTAGTGCGCGTGCCGCGCGAGATAGGCGCTGAACGCGAGCGTCTGCAGCCAGAAGGTGAGCGCGGTGGCGTAGCCCGCGCCCGCGGCACCCATCGGCGGCAGCCCGAGCCGGCCATACATCATCACGTAGCCCAGGGGCGCGAGCACGACCAGCCCGGCCAGCCCGAAGTACAGCGTCGGGCCGGTGCGGCCCATGCCCTCGCTCAGCCCGCGCAGCGCGAAGTAGATGGCGAGCGCGGGCGCGCCGAGCGCGAGCCCATGCAGGAAGGCCGCGCCCTGGTCCTGGACCTCGGGCTCGACGCCGAACCAGCCGAGCACGGTGTGGGCAAACAGGCGCAGCAGCACGCCGAGCACGCTGCCCGCGATCAGCGCCAGCCACACGGCCTGGCGGAACAGCGGGCCGATGCGCTCGTGCTGGCAGGCGCCGTGGCGCTCGGCCACCATGGGCGACAGGCCAAGCATCAACCCCAGCAGCATCACCAGCACGAACGACCACAGCGCGCCGCCGACCGCGATCGCCGCCAGCACCACGGCGCCGAGGTGCCCGGCGAGCACGGTGTCTACCACGTTCATGCCCACGGCCGTCAGCTGGCCGAGCACGATCGGCAGCGCCAGCGCGAGGCTGGCGCCGGCTTCACGGGCCAGGCGGGGTAGCAGCGGGGTCATGGTCCTGGACGGCTGTCGGTGGCACCGCGGACGGGTGCCGCGGTCGGGTGAACTGCGTATCGTATCGGGCCGGGGAGTCGCAGTCATGGGATGGGCGGATATGCACACGGCACTGGTCACCGGCGCTACCGGATTCCTGGGGCGACACGTGGTCGCCGAACTGCTCGCGCAGGACGTGCGCGTGCGCGCGATCTGCCGCACGCCCGCCGCGGCGGCCGACCTCGCCGCGCGCGGCGTGGCACTGGTCGAGGGCGACCTCACCGACGACGGGGCCTGCGCGCGCGCCTTCGATCCCGCGCCCGAGGTGGTGTTCCACACCGCCGCGGACACCAACAACTGGACCCCGCGCAACGCGGCCCAGGCGCGCACGAACGTGGACGCGACGCGCACGCTGGCCGCGCTCGCCGAACGCCACGGGAGCGTGTTCGTGCACACCTCCTCGATCGCGGCGTTCTCGCACCTGGTGCCGGGCACGCTGCGCGAGGACACGCCGCAGCGCGGCGGCGAGAGCTGGGTCAACTACGAGCGCACGAAATGGCAGGGCGAGCAGTGCGTGCGCGAGGCCCAGGCGCGCGGCCTGCGCGCGATCGTCTGCCATCCCGCCCACATCTTCGGGCCCGGCGACACGCGCAACTGGTCGCGGCTGATCGCGCTGATCGACCAGGACCGCCTGCCCGGCGCCCCGCCCGGCTCGGGCGACTTCGCCGATGCGCGCGAGATCGCGCGCGCCCAGGTACGCGCCTGGCAGGGCGGCCACGTCGGCGGCCGGTACCTGATGGGCGGCGAGCACGCGACCTTCCTCGACCTCGTCCAGCGCATCGCGCGGCTGCTCGGGCGGCGCGTGCCCGTGCGCGCAACGCCCGCGCCGCTGCTCAAGGGCTATGCGCGCGTGCTCGACGGGATCAGCCGCCTGACGAAACGCGAACCCGAGGTCACGCCCGAGGCCGCCGTGTTCGCCTGCCACCATCTGCGCGTGGACCACGAGCGCGCCGTGCGCGAACTCGACTACCGCGTCACGCCGCTCGACCGGCTGCTCGCCGACACCGTCGACTGGATGCGTTCGGCCGGTATGCTTTCGCGCCATGAGTGAACCGATCCCGCCGGCGCCCGCGGACGCGCAGCCGGTCAGCACGCTGCGTCCGGCGCCGCTGCCGCTGGACTTCCGCACGCCGCCCGACGGCACGCCGGCGCAACCCTGCCCGAACTGCCTCGCACCGCTGTATGGCCCGCACTGCTACGCCTGCGGCCAGCCGCAGAAGGGACTGATCCGCCAGTTCAGCAGCATCCTGGGCGATTTCTTCGACACGGTGCTGAACCTCGATTCGCGCATCTTCCGCACGATCGGGCCGCTGTACACGAAACCGGGTTACCTCACGCTCGAGTACTTCGCCGGCCGGCGCGTGCGCTACGTGACGCCGTTCCGCCTGTTCTTCTTCCTCGCGGTGATCGCGTTCCTGGTCATCTCCGCGGTCACCAACCCCACCGTGGGCGTGGGCGAGGACGGGATCCGCCTGGGACCACAGATCGATACCGACCAGCTCGCCGCGATGCCGCAGGCCGAGCGCGAGGCGAAGCTCAAGGACCTCGATGTCGCGCTCTCGCTGCTGCCCGAGGCCGAGCGGGCGAAGGTCAAGGCCGATCTCGCGCGCGAGATCGAGATCGCCACCGAGGCCCGCAAGCAGGCCGCCGAGGCCAAGGCGAAGGCACGCAGGGCGCGCGAGGTGGACGGCCGTCCCGGCGCGGTCGAAACGGAATCCGACGACGAGCGCGAGCTGTCGTTCAACGACAAGCCGTGGGACGCGCAGACCAATCCGCTGGAGTTCTCCTGGCTCACCCAGGGCATGAACCGGGCGCTGAACGAGACCATCGGCGAGGTCAAGGGCAAGCTCAAGGACCTGAGGAAGAACCCCGCACCGCTGGTGAAGGAGATCTTCTCGCTCGCGCCGCAGACGCTGTTCGTGATGCTGCCGCTGTTCGCGCTGCTGCTGAAGGCCGTGTACCTGTACAAGCGCCGGCTGTACATGGAGCACCTGATGGTGGCGCTGCACAGCCACGCGTTCATCTGCCTGTCGATGCTCGCGCTGGTGACGCTGTACCAGGTGCAGTCGCGCTGGTACGCCGAGCCCGGCATCGTGCATTCGGTGCTCGGCTTCCTGCAGGTGCTCGCGTGGAGCTGGCTGCCGCTGTACTTGCTGGTGATGCAGAAGCGGGTCTACCGCCAGGGCTGGATCATGACGGTGCTGAAGTTCGGCATCGTGGGCATCTGCTACAGCGTCCTGCTCGGCTTCGGCATGGTCGGGACGGTGATCCTGAGCCTGGTCGTGCTGTGAATCCGATCCGGTCCCGCGCGAGGACATGCCGATGATCGTCTACGAGGTGCGCGTGGACGTGGATGCCGCGGTCGCGGCGGAGTACCGCGAGTGGCTGGGCGCGCACGTGCGCGAGATCCTCGCCATCCCGGGCTTCACCGGCGCGGAGCTCTACCGCGAGGATCCCGACGCCGGGCACGCGGTGTTCACCGTGCGCTACCACCTCAATGATCGCACCGCGCTGGCGAGCTACCTGTCCGAGCACGCGCCCAGGCTGCGCGCCGATGGCGTGGCGCGCTTCGGCGATCGCATGCGCGCGAGCCGGCGCGTGATGGAACTGGTGGCGCGCTACGAACCGCGCTGAGCGCGCCCGGGCGCGTCAGCGCGGCGGCGGCAGCGTGTCGATCCAGGCGCGGCGCTGGCCCTCGTCCATCCCGAACAGGCGCCGGCGCGTCGCCTCGCGCTCGGCGGGCGATGACTGCTGCAGGTGCTGGCGCAGGCGCTGGCGCTGATCGGGCGTCAGGCTCTCCATCAGCGCGCGCATCGGTTCGTTGCGCGGCGCGGCGCCGAACTCGCCGCCGCGGCGCGCGCCTGCGCGCATGCCGTCCATGAACGCGCGCCGTTCCTCGGGGCCCATGTGCTGGAACCGCTCGCGCATGCGCGCGCGCTCGGCCGGCGGCATGTGCTGGAAGCGCCGATAGCCCTGGCGCACGCGGTCCTGCGCATCGGGCGGCAGGCGCTTGAACTCGTCGTAGTGGCGGCGCACCTGGGCCTTGCGCTCGGGCGGCAGGCGCTGCCATTCGGAGTAGCGGCCGGCCACCGCCCGGCGCTCGTCGATCGGCAGTTCGGCCCAGCGGCGAGCGCCCTCACGCAGGCGCTGCTGCATGTCCTCCGACAGCGTGGGCCATTGCTGCGCGAACGGCAGCAGCACGCGGCGTTCGGGTTCGGGCAGGTCCTCGAACTCGACACCGGCCGCGTGCGCACAGCCGGCCACCAGCAGCGCGAGCACGAGCATCGACCTCGCGGCACGGGCACGCCAGCGGGCGGCGGCGCGGGGCTTGGGGGAGCGCAGGGCACTGGAAGGATTCAAGGGCATGCTCGCAGGGGATCAGTGCGGATCATTGGGGTCGGTGCGTTTCGCCGGCTTGCCAGGCGCATCGGGCTTCGATACCGGGATGGGTTTCGCCGGCGGACGGGCGATCGTCGGCGCGCCCGCATCCTGCGGCACGACCGATTCGAGTGCGACCGGATCGATCGTGCCGCCCTCGCCGTCGGAAAACTCCGCGAGGTAGAGCAGCAGGTCGACGCTCGGTTCCGCCGCAGGGTCGGCCTCCGGCTCCGCGCCGTGCGCGCCACGCACCTGCACCAGCGAGACGGCGAGCACGAACGCCGACGCGACGGCGCCCGCGCGCCACCGGCGTGCAACCCGCGCGGCGGTTCGGCGGCGGCTCAACCCGAGTTCTCATCGACGTCGGCCAGCCAGGCATAGAAAGCCTGGTCCTCGTACAGCTCGATGCCGTCGCCCCGCTGCAGCAGTTCGAGGTCCTCGGCCTCGGCCACCGCCGGCAACGGCGGTGCCAGGAGGTCGTCGGGCGCCGACACCGGGCGCAGGCCCAGGGCCAGTGCGAGCGAGAACGCCGCCGCCGCGCCGGCAGCCCACCAGCGGGCGTTCGTCGCCGGCCCAGGCCACCAGCGGGTCCACCAGGCGGACGATGGGGCTTGCGCCAGGGCCGCGTGGCGGGCACGGGTGAGTCGCGAGCGCGTGGCCGCGTCGTAATGTCCCAGGCCGTCGTCGAGCGCCGCGCGCACGCGGGCAAGCAGGACGGGGTCCCGTGCCGGATCGGGTACGGTCGCGCCAGGGTCGTCGGGTCGCTTCATCGCACGGCCTCCAGTTCGGTGCGCAGGCGCTCGAGCGCCCGCGACAGATGGGTCTTCACGCTGCCCTCGCTGACACCGATCGCGTGGGCGGTCTGGGCGACATCCAGGCCTTCCCAGACGCGCAGCAGGAACACCTGGCGCTGGCGATGGGGCAATCGCGCCAGGGCGGCGTCCAGCGCCGCCCGCGTGTCGCCATCGGCGACGCGTTGCAGGGGTCCGGGCTCGCGCAGGTCGGGCACCTGGGCGAGGCCGTCCTCGTCCGATTCGTCCGAGGCCGGCCGCAGCCAGCCGAGGAACCGGCTGCGCACCTGGCGGCGCCGGTGGAAATCGGTGACCCGGCTTTCCAGCACGCGGTAGAACAGCGGCGGCCACTCCGCCGCCGGCTTGTGCGCATAGGCGCGCACGAAGCCCAGCATCGCCTCCTGCACCAGTTCCAGCGCATCCTCGCGCTCGCCCACGGCGAACTCGACCATGCGCAGCGCACGCAGTTCCACCTCGCGCAGGAACCGGTCCAGGGGCGCAAGTCGTGCTGCCGAGGCCGGGGCGGGCTCGTCCAAGCGGGTGTGCGCCTCGTGTACGGGATTCATTGCCAACATACGTGGTCCGCCACGCGGGAAGCGAGACCCGGACCCGCCGCGACTGGGCCGGTGTCCATGCCCGTTCCGGCAACCCTGGGACGACGACCCCATCGCGGGGGACGCCTCGACGCGAGATCGACCGATGCTTGGATTGGGGGTTTCATACCCCCCATAACGCAGCTTGCAATTTGTCGTTGACCTTGTTCCACCCAATCAAATCGCGGGTTCCAGGGGTATCGGGGCATGGGTCGCTGTCCACAGCCCCTGAGAGCGCCATGCGGGACCGTCGGAAGTTCGCGCGAAAATGCGGAACGGCGTGGCGAGCTTCGCGCAAGTGGTTGAATGGAAACGCTATTCATCACATGGCAAATTTTTTACCATACCCCGCCGGAGCCCCGTCCGACGCGGTCCGCAAGGGCCCGGAACGAGGTCAGTCCACAGAGTTATCCACAGAACATGTGGACAATCCAAAAACATGCCCAGGGACAGCGGCTTAACGTCACTTCGTGACGGAATCATGAGCAATGTGGGGTAACTAACCCATTGCGTGTCCGCGCCAAATCTGCCTGTGGGCGGCGGCGGTCGTCGCGCGCCCGGCCACGGGTTCCCCGACGCCCGCCGACACCGGGTATCGTCCTCAGTCCCGGGGTCCCAGGCGCGCTCGGCCTGCCCCGATCCGGGACCGGATCGGGGCGCTGGCCGCCGCCCCCTCGACGTCCTCGCCCAGGCTCGACCATGACCGCCGTGTTACGCGTGGCGCTGCCCAGGCCACTGCCCCACCCCTACGACTACCTGCCGCCCGCAGGCGACGAGGCCGGCGGCGACTGGATCGGGTGCCGCGTGCGCGTCCCGTTCGGGCGCAGCGAGCTGGTGGGCGTGGTGACCGGGGTCGCCACGGCGACCTCCGACGGACGCGACCTGCGCGCCGTGCTCGAACGGCTGGACCTCGAGCCGTGGGCGAGCCCGGAACTCTGGCGCACGCTGTGCTGGGCCGCCGAGTACTACTGCCATCCGCTCGGGGAAGTGCTCGCCGCCGCCTTGCCCGCGACGCTGCGCCGAGGCCAGGCGCCGCCCGAGGTCGGCACGGCATGGATCGCGCTGACCGACGCAGGCCGCAAGGCATTGCGGGAGCGCCCACCGCGCGCCGACAGCGCCGGGGCGCAGCTCCTGGACGTCCTGGGCGCCGGGGAACTGCCGCTGGCCTCGCTGCGGCACGGACGGGCACAGGCACCGGCGCGCATCCGCGACTGGCTGGCCCGGGGATGGCTCGCGCAGCGCCATCGTCTCGATGCGGGGATCGTCGCCCGCATCGAGGTGCCGGCCCTGAATGCCGAACAGGACGCGGCCGTCGCCGCCGTGGCCGCCGGATTCGGCCGCTACGAGGCCAGCCTGCTCGACGGCGTCACCGGCAGCGGCAAGACCGAGGTGTACCTGGAACTGATCCGGCGTACCGTGGCGCGCGGCGAACAGGCGCTGGTGCTGGTGCCCGAGATCGGACTCACGCCGCAGACGCTGCGCCGGTTCCGCGAGCAGCTGCCCTGCCCCGTGCTGACCCTGCACTCGGGCCTCGCCGATGGCCAGCGCGCCGAGGCCTGGCTGGCTGCTCGCTCGGGCGCGGCGGCGGTGCTGGTGGGCACCCGGTCGGCGATCTTCACGCCGCTCGCGCGACCGGGCCTGATCGTGGTCGACGAGGAGCACGACGGCTCGTACAAGCAGCAGGACGGCTTCCGCTATTCGGCGCGCGACCTCGCCGTCGTGCGCGCGCACGCGCTCGGCATCCCGGTGCTGCTCGGCTCCGCCACGCCCTCGTTCGAGAGCCTGCACAACGTCGCGCAGGGCCGCTACCGGGGCCTGCGCCTGGCGCGGCGCGCGCACGTGGCGGCGATACCGCCCGTGCTGCGCGTGCTCGACGTGCGCAACCGGCGCCTGCAGGACGGGTTGAGCGAGGACCTGGTCGAGGAGATCGGCCGGCACCTCTTGCAGGGCGCGCAGGTGCTGGTGTTCCGCAACCGTCGCGGGTTCAGCCCGGTGCTGATGTGCCATGCCTGCGGCTGGCATCCCCGCTGCGTGCGCTGCGAGCGCCCGATGACGCTGCATCGCGCGCCCTCGCGCCTGGATTGCCACCACTGCGGCGCGAAGGCGCCCGTGCCCGTGCGCTGCACCGCCTGCGGCGCCGCCGACCTGGTGCCGTTCGGCACCGGCACGGAGCGGCTCGACGCCGCGCTCGCACAACGATTTCCCGACGTGCCCGTCGTGCGCGTGGACCGGGACACGACGCGCGGCCTCACCGCGCTGCGCGCCGTGCTCGAACCGCTGTCGCGTTCGGAGGGTGCGCAGCTGCTCGTGGGCACGCAGATGCTGGCGAAGGGCCACGACCTCGCGCGCCTGACCCTGGTCGCGATCGTGGGCGTGGACGAGGCGCTGTTCAGCACCGACTTCCGCGCGGCCGAGCGGCTGGCGCAGCTGATCGTGCAGGTCTCGGGGCGGGCCGGGCGCGCGGACCGGGTCGGACACGTGTGGTTGCAGACGCACCATCCCCAGCATCCGCTGCTCGTGCGCCTGGTGCAGGACGGCTACGGCGCGTTCGCGCAGGAGGAACTGGAGATCCGACGCAGCCTCGGCTTCCCGCCCTACACGCACATGGCGCTGCTGCGCGCGGAGGCGCAGCTGCCGGCGCATGCGCAGGACTTCCTCGACGCGGCCCTCGCGCTGGGACGCAAGGACGCGGCGGCCTCGACGCCGCCGGTGCTGATCGAGGGGCCGGTACCGGCGCCCATGGTCAAGCGTGCGGGCTATGCGCGCCTGCAGCTGCTCGTGCAGTCCGAATCCCGCCCGGGCCTGCACGCGTTCCTGCCGCGATGGCTGGCGGACGTGCGCGAGCTGCCCCAGGCGCGCCGCGTGCGCTGGTCGATCGACGTGGACCCGATCGACCTGGCGTGATCGCGAAGCGCCACGATGGAACTGCAGGAGCGCGCGGGGGGGGGGGGGGGGTGGGTCAAG
>Ga0315912_10001797_pt1 | contig 24698 bp, 23 predicted proteins | sample VfabasoilMG_FD_204469 | JGI IMG/M metagenome (GOLD analysis project Ga0315912, IMG submission 204469) | Garden soil microbial communities collected in Santa Monica, California, United States - V. faba soil | ecosystem: Environmental > Terrestrial > Soil > Garden | place: USA: California... | reverse complement strand
TGACGTGATATCCAGACTTTCGCAAAGCGCCGCCCAGGATCAGCTCCAACTCCAGCGACTGAAGAAACGCAAGCTACTCATAAAAGACCAGATCACGCTGCTTGAGCGCCAATTAACGCCCGACATCCCCGCCTGAAGCAGCCGCGCCGTCTTCCGCGCGCCGCCGTGCAAGATTTCCCTCGCCCGATTCGAGGGCGCAGGTTCCAGCGTACCTACGGTCTCCACCCCGAACGTCGCGCCCCATGCGTTCACGCCGGGTGGCGTGCCACGTACGCCGCGATCAACACCGCGGACAGGCCCAGCACGATGAACCAGAGCAGCGACCATTCGGCGATCGACAGGCTCAGGAACCTCCAGCCGACCTCCGCGCACTCGCCGGATCCCTTGAAGACCTTCTCGAGCACCTGGCCGAGCGGCAGTTTTTTCAGCAGGTATTCTAACCCGGGGCCGCATTCCGGTACCTGGCGGGGCGGCAAGTGCTGCAACCACACGTGGCGCGCTGCGAGGGTGGCGCCCACGGCTGCGACGACAAACAGTGCGCTGCCATAGATCGCGCTTCCCAATCGGCCTGGCCCATGCAACGCCGCGATCAGGAAGACCACTGCGAGCACGATGAAGACGATGCGCTGCAGGATGCACAGCGGACACGGATCCTGCTGTTCATAGTGCTGCAGATAGAGCGCAAACCCGAGCAACCCCAGACAGATCAGAAAGCCCAATGCATAGGCACGACGGGAAGTGAGTCGAAACGTCATGGGGTCACGTCTAAATGGGAATAGCGCGTTGCGCCCGCGCATTCTAGCAAAGCTCGGGCGCAGATTGCTTGCCGCGATCCCTGGGTGCATGACCGTGCTGCACGGCCACGCGGCCGGTGTTGCAGGCCCGAATTTTCCTGAGAAACCGGTCACCATGGTGGCATCGTTTCCGGCCGGGGGCTCGGTCGACCTCGTCGCGCGCACGCTCGCGCAACAGTTGAGTTCCATGTGGAAGCAGCCGGTAATCGTCTCCAACCGGCCGGGCGCCGGAGGAAACATCGGGGCGGAGGCGGTCGTCCGCGCCGCGGCAGACGGGCATACGCTGCTGATGGGCACCACCGCAATCGCCAGCAGCCCGGCGCTCTACGCTGGCCTGTCCTATGACGTGATACGCGACCTCGCGCCGGTAAGCTTGGTCGTGCGCATGCCCAACGTGCTGGTGGTGCATCCTTCAGTACCGGTGCGAACGGTCAAGGAGTTGATCGCACTGGCCAGGGCCCATCCTGGCACATTGAATTCCGCCTCCGCTGGCGCCGGCAGTTCCAATCACCTGGCACTGGTACTGTTTACGACCCTGGCAGGGGTCCAGATTGTCCATATACCCTACAAGGGTGCCGCGCCCGCCGTCACCGACGTGGTGGGTGGCCACGTCACGATGACCTTTGTCCCGGTCGCCGCGGCGGTCGCGCCGGTCAGGGCGCAAAGACTCAGGCCCCTGGGCTCGACCGGCGCAACGCGTTCGCCGGCGCTGCCCGAAGTGCCGACCATCAGTGAGGCAGGCGTGGCCGGATATGAAGCGATTTCGTGGAACGCGTTATTTGCCCCGGCCGCGACGCCGCGCGACGTCGTGCTGCGAATTCAGGACGCCCTGGCCGCAAGCCTGCGCTCGCCGAAGGTGCAGGAGACGCTGACGGGCGTGGGTGCCGAACCGGTTGGCAACGCACCTGACGAATTCGCCCGTTTCCTTCGCGCCGAGATCGTGAAGTGGTCCGAAGTCGTCAGGCGCGCCGGCCTGCTTCCCCAGTGACCCTGGCCGCTAAAGATACGCGAGCAGCCTGCCGCAACTGATCACACCGAGCCACATCAACAGCGACGCGACAGCGTGCGCCTTGGCCACGACCGGGACCGGGGTGCCTTGGTCCCAGTTCTCGACCGTGCGATACGGCCCCAGGTGAAACAAGGCGGCATTCACGCCGGCCGTCATGATAAGCAGCAGCTTTACCTGGAATGCACGGTTGGCGATCAGGTCGCCGGCGTGAGCGATGAACATCAGGAGTCCCGTCGGCACGATCAGCAACAGCGCGCCCGCCGTCCACGGCAGAACGTGACGCGCGAGCTGGCGCACGGGGAGTTGGCGGGAGCATCCGAGCAGGCGCAGGTCGAGCATCGCCACCGAGCCGACCAGCACCACGAAACCCGTGATATGCACGATTTCCACCGCCGGATACAGCCATAATTCCTGGCGCATGGCGAGCGCCAGCGCGGAGCCCTCGATCGCGGCGAGCGGCGTCCCGGCGTCCGTCATCTCAGCTCGATGGTCTTGCCGCCGATCGTAATGCGCTCGGCGCGCAGCTCCTCGGCCTTGTTGCGGCTGGGGAAGCCCACCACCACTGCCTGCGCTCCGGGTTTGAGCGCCGCCCGCGGCAAGCCACGGTTTTCCATCCGCGACGGGGGCGCGAGTATCACCGTCCAGATCTTGCCCGGGGTTTCGAGCCGCACGTGGCCATGCGGATGCTCGTAGCCGGAGTCGCGTATGGTGCCCGACAGAGTCAGGGAATGCGCGCTATCGTATTCGCTCCAACCGTGATGCGCGCCCGCCGGCGCGCCGAAGAGCAGGCCCGCCATCGCAACCATGGCCATTCTGCGCCGCATGACGTGCCTCCAGTCCTCGCGCTGCAATTGTTACAAGTTTGCCGAAATTGGCTAGACTTCCCCGGCATGATACCAGTGACGCCCACTCTCGCGATCGATGACAACGAGCTGGCATTCAGCTTTATCCGCGCCTCGGGCCCGGGCGGGCAGAATATCAACAAGGTCGCGACAGCCGTACAACTGCGCTTTGATGCGGCGGCCTCGCCATCGCTCCCGGAACCCGTACGCAAGCGCCTGATTGCGCTTGCCGGTAGCCGGATGACCGCGGGTGGAATCCTGATCATCACCGCCCGGCGGTTTCGAACCCAGAGCCGGAACCGCGCGGATGCCCTGGAGCGCCTCACCGCCCTGCTGCGGGAGGCGGCGCATCCGCTCCGCACCAGGGTACCGACACGGCCCACCCGGGCAAGCCGCGCGCGGCGTCTCGAGCAAAAACGGCATCGCAGCGAGATCAAGCGCCATCGCGCCCCGGGCCGCGGCCGCGATCCGGACAGTTGACCGATGGCGCTGTCATCCCTACACTCTCGTCCGCGCTGCGCATCCAGCATGCAGCCCGATTCGTATAGATGACTCCGGAGGCCAACCCTCTACCGAGGCCCCCCACTATCGTTCAACCACTCATGGGAGTTCCCAAATGACGCGATTTGCCACATTCATCATGGCTGCCGGAGCGATCATTGTTTCCGGTTCGGCTTTTGCGCAGGCCAAGCCCGACGTTTTGGTCAAACAACGCCAGGCCGCGATGACTTTGCAGGGCAAGTACTTCGGTCCACTCGCCGGCATGGCCCAGGGCAAGATCCCCTATAACGCCGACGTCGCGGCACGCAATGCCGGTTTTCTGGACGTATTGAACAAGATGCCCTGGGACGGCTTCGATCCCAACACCAAGGACGAAAAGAGCCGCGCCCTTCCGGCGATCTTCTCCGACGCTGCGAAGTGGAAAGAAGCCCAGGATCGCTTTCAGGGCGAAGTCACGAAGCTGGTCGCGGCGACCAAGGGCGGGGATGAAGCCGCGGTCAAGGCGCAGATCGGCGCAGTCGGCAAGTCCTGCGGCGCCTGCCACAACGACTTCCGCGCCAAGTAAACCGGCCTTCGCCGCAGTCTCGAATAAATAAGCCGCGCACCGCGCGGCTTATTCATTTCCACTGGCGCACCAGCAAGAATACCGCCACCGCCGCGACCGCGAGGATGCCGAGCGCAAGGCGGGTGCTTGCCGTACGTGACGGCTGCGCGGTCACCGGCAATGTCTTCCGGCCCGTGATCATCGCCTTGGTCAGGTTCTCCGCCTTGTAGAGCAGGTAGTACAGAATGGCGGTAATGTGCGCGGCGACGAGCGCCAGTATGACGTAGAAATTATAGCGGTGGATGGACGTGATGAAATCGCTCGTCTCCTTTCTCACCCACCCGGACAAGGGACCCTCGATGGCGATGTCGTCATTCGCGAAAAGCCCGGTGCCGGCCTGAACCAGCACTGCCAGCAGCATCAGCAACACGCTCCACCCGCCGAGCGGATTGTGCCCGGCAAACGAGGCGGCTTCGCGCCGCGGCAGCGTCTTCAGGTACGCGAGTACCGCGCGTGGACCATAAAGAAAGCTGCCAAAACGCGCATGCGTGCTGCCCACGAAACCCCAGGCGACGCGGAACAGCAGCAGAGTCAGAATGGTGTAACCCGACCACATGTGGTACGTCATCCAATTGCCGCCCACCTTGAAGCTCACGTACTGGAAGCACAGCAGCAGCGCCAGCAGCCAGTGAAAAACTCGCACCGGCAGATCCCATACCGCCGCATTCCGGGCCTGCTCAGACGGGGAACTCTCCTGATATGCCATGGGGCTTACTCCGCTGTGACCGCGACCGTGTGGGTGACCAATTCCGTGCCGTTCCAATAGTGTAACTGGTAGGCAGGCGGCTCGTCGGTGGCGGCGTCGAACGTGTCGCCGCGCAAATTGAGGATGCCCTGAAACGCCGTGCTCGGGCATATCGATACGACCGTACCGTGCCAGAGCGCCTGTACGCCGCGATGAACATGACCGCATACGATGCGCTCGATCCGGGGCTCGCGTGCGACAATTGCCCCCAGGCGCGCCGCACTGGACGCCTCGAGCGCGATTTCGTCCATATAGCGGATGCCGGTCATGATCGGCGGGTGATGCAGGAATACGAGCACCCGCCGTTCCGCCATGCGCCGCAGTTCGCGCTCGAACCAGTCGAACTGCGGCGCATCGAGGGCGCCGCCCGCCTCGCCCGGAATCGTCGTATCGAGCGCGATCAGCCCCAGTTCGTAGCGATCGACCACATAATCGATCGGCCCGTTTCCCGGCCCGATGTAGGGATGGTCGGGAAAAGCCACTCTCAATGATCCGCGGTCATCGTGATTGCCCGGGATGAGGTAGACAGGCACGCGCAGCGGCGCGAGCACCTCCCGCAATCTCCGATACTCGTCCACCGTGCCGTTTTCCACGAGATCGCCGGTCGCAAGCACCAGATCGGGCTGCGGCTTCATGGCCGCCAGGCGCTCGACGCAATGGGTGAGGGTCGCCGCCGTGTCGACCCCGGCGACACGCATGTCGGGGACCGTGATATGGAGATCCGATATCTGCGCGATCAGCATGATGTCCGCAAGGTTCGTGCGTTTCCGAAAACAGCGTAGCGTGCACAGGCCCCGTTTGCCCTCGTAACAGTCATCATTGCCATCGGGAACCGGCACGGGGCGCGCCCGAATCGGCAGCCGGTGCTGCGCCCAATTGCGCGAGCCGGACGTAATCGGTCTTCCCGCTGCCCAGCAGCGGCAGCTCGGCCACGTGCACCAGGCGGCGCGCCACCGCCAGCTCCTGGCTGCCGAGCTCGCGGGCGGCCTGCTGCAACTTCCCCCGCGTCAACGTGCTGTCGGTCGTAAACAACACCGTGCTCTCCCCGCCCTGCGCGACCCATTCGAGGGTGGCCGCGTGCTGATGACCCGGCGAGGCTTGCCGCGCGATCCCCTCGACGACTTCCAGCGATACCATTTCGCCCGCGATCTTGGCGAACCGTCTCACGCGGCCACGGATAAAGACGTAGCCATCGCCGTCGATCTCGACGACGTCACCCGTGTCATACCAACCCGGACCCACCACGGATTCCGGCGGCCGCAGCACACCGGGCTGATCGTAGAGGAAATAGCCGCTCATCAGATTCGGGCCGCGCACGTGCAACACCCCGCCCGGGGCGATCCCCGCGACCGGTACCACACGGTACTCGACGCCGGGCAAGAACCGCCCGACCGTGCCGGCCTTGTAGCACAGCGGCGTGTTGAGGCTCAGCACCGGTGCGCATTCCGTCGTTCCATAGCCCTCCATGATGCGCAGGCCGAAACGAGTGGCCCACGACTGCGCCACTTCGGGGCTCAGCCGCTCCGCGCCGGACACGACGATCCGGGTGCCGGAAAAATCATAGGCGTGCGCCTGGCGCGCGTAATGTCCAAGAAACGTGCTGGTGCCGAAAAGATAGGTGCAGGAGCGCGTGTAGGCAAGTTCCGGTATCACGTGGTAATGGAGGGGCGTGGTGTAAAGAAATATCCGCGTTCCGTACAGGAGCGGCATCAACGTGCATGCGGTCAGTCCGTAGGAGTGGTAGACCGGCAGGGCCGACAGGAACTTGTCATTTGGTCCGAAATCGATGACCGCCGCCATCTGCGCCATATTCGCGAGCAGCGCCCGGTGCGAGAGTGCGACGCCCTTGGGTCGCGCCTCGGAACCCGAAGTGAACAGCACCACCGCCGTAGCGTCGGGATCGACTGGGCCGATCACCGCGCGCGGGCGGGGAAGCGCGCGCACGATGAGCCAGAACCGGTCGCCCAGGGACAGGCTGGCGCGCAGATCCTCGATGTATAGGATACGCACCGCGCTCAACGCGTCGAGCGCCGGGCCCAGGCGCGCCACCTCGACGAAACGGCGGGACGTGATGAGCGTCCGCACTCCGGCCGCGATGCACGCGCTGCGCAGCTGATCGGGCCCCGACGTATAGTTGACGAGCGCCGGCACGCGTCGCGCGAGACCCAGTCCGAACACGACGAAGAGGGTCGCGGCAACGTTGGGCATCATGACGCCGACGATCTCGCCTTCGACGGCCAACCGCGAACCGAGCCGGGCCAGCGCCAGCGTGCCCTTCACGAGATCGCGGTACGAATACTCGCGTTGCGTGTCCTCGAGTATCCGGGTGGAATATCCGTGGCAATCCGCAGCGTCCAGCAGCGCTTCAAACAGGGTGCGCGGCCGCTCGGACGCGAACATCATGTGTTGCATCACGCGCAGCAACTCGTCCGCAAGAACACCGCGCCGCGACCTGCCCGCGCCCGTCCGGGACGCCTCCAGGCGCTGCGCGCCCAGGACCGACAGCGTGATGCGGGGAAACCAGCGCTTGGGAAAGTTCCCGCCGACGGGCGCGAAGGCGGTCTGCAGCGCGCCCGCAATGCGCACGGGTACGAGGGTCGCGCCGTGACGCACCGCGATCCGGGCCGCGGTATCGTAGACCTTGCTCATCGCGCCCGTCGGCGTGGTGCGACGCTGAGGAAACATGGCAACCGGCGTGCCGTGCATCACGCAGCGCACCAGTTTCTTGATGGACCACGGGCGCGCCGGATCGAGAACCACGTGCGGCACCCAGTAGAGAAGCAGGCGGATGACAGGATGCCGCAATTCCTCCAGTCCGACCGCCACCACCGGCGCAGGACGCAGGAAGAACCCGAGCAACACCGCATCCAGCACGGAATCATGATTGGCGACGATCAGGGTGCGTGCATCGCGCAACGCCGCGACGTCGCCGGTCACGCGCACCCGGAAGAGCACGCGCAGCAAACCGCGGACGAGCGTGCGCATCACGCTTGCCCCTGCGCTGACAATAGGACTGGAACGTAGTGGGGGCTTCCCGTCACCCGCTGGCTGGCGCCATGCCCATCAGCGGCTCGCCCCCATTCCCGGCACGCGTGAATCACAAGCGTGAGATTTTCCACAATTCGATTTAAAAATCATACCATTATCGGTTCTTCTTAAACACAATAATTCAAACGTTTCATAATCTTACATTTGATTTGTCCGGAATGCGTTTTTTCCCCATTCCGTGACTTAGTCCCGCAGAGGCTGCCGGCGGCTCGTTCAGAATCGATCCCTCGCTGTTGAAGGAATAGATACATGGACATACAGGCCTCCTCTGCGGCAACGCCGCCTCCCGCATTCGTCTCCAGACGAGCGACTGACAGCATCGTCGAATTCGACTTCTCCGAGCAACTGCGGGCATACTACGACCGCAGCACGCGTGCGGTCTGGTCGCACTGGGCGCCGGCGCCGCGCCCCTGTTTCAATCCTGGCTTGCTCGCCGACATTCGGGCTTATTACGATTTTCTCGCCTCGAGCGGCGCCCGCATCGAATGCGGCGGGAGGAAGGAGCCGATCGAGTACGTCGTGCTGGCATCCGCGACGCCCGGCGTGTTCAATCTGGGAGGGGATCTCGACCTGTTCAAGCTCCTGATCGCCGGGCACGACCAGGTAGGCCTGCTGCGTTACGGCCGGGCCTGCATCGACGTTCTGTACCGCAACTACGTCGGCCACGGCCTGCCGGTAACCACCATCGCACTCGTTCAGGGGGAATGCCTGGGTGGCGGTTTCGAGGCCGCGCTTTCCTGCGACCTGATCATCGCCGAAAAAGGCTCGCGCTTCGGATTTCCGGAGATTCTCTTCAATCTCTTCCCCGGAATGGGCGCATACTCGTTTCTGGAGCGCAAGATCGGCCAGGCGCGCGCCGAGGACCTCATCACCAGCGGCAGTATTTACACGGCCGAGCAGATGCAGGCGCTCGGCGTCGTCGACGAAGTAACAGAAGCCGGGCAGGGCAACGCCGCGGTTGCCCGGCTCATCGCCCATCGCCAGCGCAGCCGCAACGGCTACGCGGCATTGGCCGCCGCACGGCGCAGGGTGCAACAAATCGAATTCTCCGAACTGTTCGATATCGTGCGCATCTGGGTTGATGCGACATTGCGCCTCACCACGCGTGATCTCAAACTGATGCAGCGGCTCGTGTCGCGGCAGAACGGGCTGGGCGAAGTTCAGTCCGCTTCGTAGGTAAACGCCGTGCGATCAGCCACCCCGAACGCGAATCCCATGTCCCAGCCCCCCGAACCGCCCGAAAGCGAACGCGGCCACTCTGCGGCCCGGGAAGGATCGATCGATCCGCTGACGGGCCTCCCCGACCGCTACGCGCTGCGCCTGGCCGTGGAGTCCTCGGTGCGGGATGGCGGCAGGGGCGCTTTGATCGCAGTCAATCTCGACCACTTCCGGTACGTAAATGACAACTTCGGCCACCAAGTCGGAGACCGGCTGCTGATCAGCGTCGGAGGCCTGCTGCGCGACCTCGTCGGCGAAGGCGATGGCGTCGTCCATCACCTGGGTGGCGACGAGTTCGTCATCCACCTGCCAGGCGCTCTGCGCGAACAGGCGGGGGAAGCCGCGGACCGGATGCTCGACGTGGTTTGTCACCACCGCTTCCAGACGAGCGGGGAGCAGGCGGTCACGAATCTGAGCGCCTCCGCCGGGGCCGTCCTGTACCCCTTTCACGGTGACAACCTGTCATCGCTGCTGACCAACCTCGACCTTGCCCTCTATGAAGCCAAGGCGCTGGGGCGTAACCGCTGCGTACCGTTCGAGCCGGGCACCGACCGCCTGCGCGTGACCCGCCAGCGCACATCCATGGCACGGATGCTTCGTGATGCGCTCGATGCGCACCGCTTGGTACTGTTCTCGCAGCCAGTCGTGCGCCTCGCCGACCGGATGCCGATGCATCACGAGGTGCTGGTGCGGATCCCGGACGATGGCGGCGGCTATCTCCTTCCGGGGAGTTTTCTCGCGCTCGCTGAATCCCTGAGCATGATCCAGGAACTGGATTTGGGGGTCGTTGATCATCTCCTGGAATTCATGGAACGCAATGGCCAGGCCGGGCGGAAGCTGCGTTACTGCGTGAATCTGTCGGGCGCCAGCATTGGCGATCGGCTGTGGGTGGGCCGCCTGACGAAGCGGCTGCGCGCAAGCCAGGTAGTGCCCGGCCAACTCGTGTTCGAGGTCAGCGAGACGGCCGCCATGTCGGATGTTGATGCGACACTCGCTTTCATCCGCCGCCTGAAGGCATTGGGATGCCGGTTCGCGCTCGGCGACTTTGGCGCGGGTTTCAGTTCACTGCGCTACCTCACGCGCTTCGAAGTGGATTATCTCAAGGTCGCCGGCCGCTGCACCCGGGAACTCGCGACCGACGAGGGCCAGCGCATCTTCTTCAAGGTGCTGAACGATGCGGCGCGCGGGCTGAAGAAACAGGTCATTGCGGAATGGGTGGAATCGCCCGAGGTGCTAAGAGTACTGCTCGACCTCGGCGCAGAATACGGGCAGGGCTACCTTTTCCGGCGTCCGCAGCTTCTGGTCGACAGCACTGGACTGGCGCCCCCCGCACATCCTGCGATACGCATCGTCTGACGGGAAGTGCTGGCCGCGGCGGGTTGCCCGGGACCGGCGGGTCAGCGTTGCGCCGCCTGCCACTCGCCGCGCCGCAGCTTGTCCGCCCACATCAAGCCTATGACGGACTTCACCTCGGTGATGCGGCCATTGCGCACCCATTCGAGCGCTTCGTCGAAAGGCGTCCGGATCACGTCAAGAAACTCCCCTTCATCGGGGACGGCCGCAACGGGAGTCAGATCGCGAGCAAGGAAGAGTTCGATCCGTTCGTCGGAATAGCCGATGCAGGGGTGGATGGTCGTCAGGTGCTGCCAGGACGCTGCGTCAAAACCGCACTCCTCGCGAAACTCCCGCCGCGCGGTGGCGAGCGGCTCCTCTCCCGGCTCCATCTTGCCCGCCGGGATCTCGATGAAGTGCCGTCTCAGCGGGTAGCGGAACTGCCGCACCAGCAGCACCTGGTCGTCCGCCGTGAGCGCTACCATCATCACCGCGCCGGGATGACGGATGTACTCACGGGCGGTGGTCTTGCCGTCGGGAAGGCGCACCGCATCTTCGAGCACGTGCAGCAGCCGGCCCTGGTAAACGGTGCGTGAGCCGATGGTGTGTTCCGTGAAATCGGGTGCCTTACGCTCGCTCATGTTCGGATCGTGGCGCGTAGCTGCGATGCACGCGGATTCAGGATGACAGCGATACCTGGATGGAATACAGGCACAGAGCCATCAAGCCGCCGGGAGCGATGCCAAAAACCAGCATGGCGAGCCCGTTGACCGACATCAGCACACGCACGTCCCAGCCTGGCGAGATCGGCGCGGTATCCAGCGGTGCGTCGAAATACATGAGCTTCACCAGCCGCAGGTAGTAGAACGCGCCGATGAGGGAGAACAGCACCGCCACCACCGCGAGCCACACGTAGCCGGCGTTGATCACCGCCTGCAGCACCGACAGCTTGGCATAGAAACCCACCGTAGGCGGCACGCCGGCCATGGAGAACATGAGGAGCAGCATCAGGAACGCGCACCACGGGCTGCGCTGATTGAGACCCTTGAAGTCGTCCAGGTTCTCGGCCTCGAATCCGCTGCGCGAGAGCACCATGATCATGCCGAAAGCGCCGAGGTTCATCAGCATATAGACCATCACGTAGAACATGCCGGAACCGTAGCCGCCGAGGTCGCCCGACAGTATCCCGAGCAGGAGAAACCCCATGTGCGAGATCGTCGAGTAGGCGAGCATCCGCTTCAAATTGGTTTGCGCGATTGCCGTGACGTTGCCGATCGCGAGCGACAGCACGGCCATCAGCACCAGCATCTGCTGCCACTCGGCAAGCAATTGCTCCGCGCCGAGCCCCTGCACCAGCAGCCGGATGATGAATGCGAAGGCGGCCAGCTTCGGCGCCGAGCCGATGAACAGCGTCACCGCCGTCGGCGCGCCGTGGTAGACATCCGGCACCCACATGTGGAACGGCACGGCACCCAGCTTGAACCCCAGCCCCGCGACGATGAACACCAGTGCGAATATCAGCACCGGGGCGCGGCTGCGGCCATCGAATATGACCTCGCTCAACTGCGTGATCTCGAGCGTGCCGGTGGCGCCGTAGAGCATCGACATGCCGTAGAGCAGCATGCCCGAAGCAAGCGCGCCGAGCACGAAGTACTTCATGGCGGCTTCGGTGGCCACCGCCGAGTCGCGCTGCAGCGCCACCAGGGCATAAAGGGAAAGCGTCAGCAGTTCGAGCCCGAGATAAAGCGTGAGCAGGTGGTTGGCCGAGATCATGATCATCATGCCGAGCGTCGCGGTAAGCGCCAGCACGAAAAACTCTCCTCGGAACATGCCGCGCGCTGCGATGTACGCCCGGGAATACACGAATATGGCCATCACGCCGAGATAGACGAGGAGTTTCAGGACGTCCGCCATCTGGTCGTCCACGAACATGCGGCTGAAGGTGTAGGTCGGTTCGACGCCGCGCGTGACGAACGTGATGGCGATGCAACCCGCGAGCGCCGCCTGCGACAGCGCATAGGTCACAATGCGGTTGTCGTCGCTTACGAACAGGTCGACGACCAAGATCACGCAGATCATCGCGAGCAGGAACAGCTCCGGATACGCCGGCCACAGGGGAAGGATGTATTGCATGACGGTGCTCGCTAAGGGGACCGCAGTTTGCCCTGCGCCACATGCGTGAGCAGATCGTTGACCGACGTGTGAAGCACCGCGGCGAAAGGGTCGGGATAGATCCCCATGACCAGCACCGCGGCCGCAAGCAGTCCCAGCACCAGGAACTCGCGCAGATTGATGTCCTTGAGCGCCGCCACCTGCGCGTTGGCCACGGCCCCGAAAATGACGCGCTTGTACATCCACAGGGTGTAGGCCGCGCCGAAGATGAGCGTCGTCGCCGCCAGGGCCGCGTACCAGAAGCTGGCCTTGACCGCTCCCATGATCACCAGCACCTCGCCGACGAAACCGCTGGTGCCGGGCAGGCCGGCGTTCGCCATGGCGAACAGCATGAATAGAGCCGAGAACACCGGCATGGTATTGACCACGCCGCCGTAGTCGGCGATCTGCCGCGTATGGAGGCGGTCATAGAGCACGCCGACGCACAGGAACAGCGCGCCCGACACGAAGCCGTGGGAGATCATCTGAATGATGGCACCTTCCAGGCCGTGGGCGTTGAAGATGAAGATGCCCAGCGTCACGAAGCCCATGTGCGAAATCGACGAATAGGCGATCAACTTCTTCATGTCCGACTGCACCAGCGCCACCAGTCCGATGTACACCACGGCGATCAATGACAGCGCGATCACGAACCCCGCCAGCGCCTGGCTCGCTTCGGGCAGGATCGGCAGGGACAGCCGGATGAAACCGTAGCCGCCGAGCTTCAGCATGACCGCCGCCAGCACCACCGACCCTCCGGTCGGCGCTTCGACGTGCGCGTCCGGCAGCCACGTATGCACCGGCCACATCGGCACCTTCACTGCGAACGCCATCATGAATGCCAGGAAAATCAGCACCTGCGCGTGGAACGGCAGCGGCAGCTGGTAGTAATCCAGGAGCGAAAAGCTCTGCTGCGACACGTTGTAGAGATAAATAAGCGCCACCAGAGAGAGCAGGGAGCCGGCCAGCGTGTACAGAAAGAACTTCATCGCAGCGTAAACGCGGTTGGGGCCGCCCCAGATGCCGATGATAATGAACATCGGGATCAGCGTCGCCTCGAAAAACACGTAGAACAGCAGCGCGTCGAGCGCGCAGAACACGCCGTTCATGAACCCCGAGAGAAAGAGGAACGCGGCAAGATACTGCGCCACTCGGGTGTGGATCACCTCCCAGCCTGCGATCACCACGAGCACGGTGGTGAGGCTGTTGAGCAGGATCAGCAGCAGGGAAATGCCGTCGATGCCGAGGTGGTAGTTGACGTTGAAGCTCTCGATCCAGGGCTTGAGCTCGACGAACTGGAAGCCGCTCGCCGCCGCATCGAAATTGAGATAGAGCGGCCAGGTCACGGCAAAGCCGATGAGCGCGCCGGCAAGCGCGACCATCCGTGCCGCCGGGGCATGCCGCTCGGCATTGAAGAACAGCACCAGCACGCCGGAAGCGATCGGAATCCAGATCGCCAGGGAAAGCAGCCCGATTGAAGCCATCGCTTGTTCTTCTTCTCTAAGCCGTCTACGCGCCGGACCACGCGGCGAGGAATCGCGCCACGACGATGAGGCTCATCAACACCACGATGCCTATGATCATGGTGAATGCGTAGTGGTAGATGTAGCCCGTTTGCACGCGGCGTATCGCGCCGGCGCACCAGCCCACGAGGCGCGCCGAGCCGTTCACGAATACGCCGTCGATCACGGCAACGTCTCCGCCCCTCCACAAGCCGGTGCCTACTGCGCGCGCGCCGCCGGCAAAGAGCCAGGCGTAAAGTTCGTCGAACCAGAACTTGCGGTCGAGCACCGTGTAAACAGGCCCCGCCATCCTCTTCAGCACGTCGGTGAGATCCGGACGCAGCAGGTAGAGATAGGCGGCGAACGCGATGCCGGCGCCGGCGAGCCAGAACGGCGCGGTGAACAGCGCGTGCGCCATCATGCCCGCGACACCGTGAAACTCGCTGGCAAGCCCGCCCAACACATCGTGCTCCGGGGCTACCACGATTGCGCCGCCGAAATATCCGCCGAAGAGCACGGGACCGATTGCCCAACCGACGCACACGGATGGAATTGCAAGAAGAATGAGCGGGATGGTCACGACGGCCGCAGACTCATGGGGCGTGTGTCCCCCGCTGCCGTGGCCATGATCGCCATGTGGCGCATCGCCCGCGTGAGCCCCGCCGTGAAACCGCTCCGCGCCGTGAAACGCCATGAATATCATCCGGAAGGTGTAAAACGCGGTCACGAACACGCACGCGAGCACGCAGAAATAGGCGAAACCGCTGCCGGGAATCTGGGACAAATGTGTCGCTTCAATAATGGAATCCTTCGAGAAGAACCCTGCGAACCCCGGGACCCCGGCGCTGGAAATGGCGCCGACCAGCATCGTCCAGTAGGTGACCGGCATGTACTTGCGCAGCCCACCCATCCGCCGCAGATCCTGCTCGTGGTGCAGCGCGATGATCACCGATCCCGCGCCGAGAAACAGCAACGCCTTGAAGAACGCGTGCGTCACCAGGTGGAACATGCCGGCGGCGTAGGCCGACGCCCCCAGCGCCACCGTCATGTAGCCGAGCTGGGAGAGCGTCGAGTACGCGACCACGCGCTTGATGTCGTTCTGCACCACGGCCACCAGCGCCATGGCGAGCGCCGTGATCGCGCCGATCACGATCACTACCGACAGCGCGGTCTCCGACAGCTCGAAGAGCGGCGACATCCGGGCCACCATGAAGATGCCGGCGGTCACCATGGTCGCGGCATGAATCAGGGCCGAAATCGGAGTCGGCCCTTCCATGGAATCGGGCAGCCACACGTGGAGCGGAAATTGCGCCGATTTCCCCATCGCGCCGACGAAGAGCAGAATGCAGATCACGCTCAGCAGGGACCACGCTGCGCCGGGAACGATCTCTATCACGTTGGCAGCGAGATTGGGCGCGCCGGCGAACACGGCCGCATAGTCGAGCGTGCCAAAGTACATCAGCACCAGCGCGATGCCCAGCAGGAATCCGAAGTCCCCGACCCGGTTCACGAGGAATGCCTTCAGGTTCGCATGAATGGCGGTCGGCCGCGTATACCAGAAACCGATAAGGAGATACGACACCAGGCCGACCGCCTCCCAGCCGAAGAACAGCTGCAGGAAGTTGTTGCTCATCACCAGCATCAGCATGGAGAAGGTGAAGAGCGAGATGTAGGAGAAGAAGCGCTGGTAGCCCGGGTCGTCCGCCATGTAGCCGATGGTGTAGATGTGCACCATCAACGAGACGAACGAGACCACCAGCATCATGGTCGCGGAGAGGCGATCGATGAGGAATCCGATCTCGAAGCGCGTATTGCCCGATATGAGCCAGGTATAAACGGAACCGTTGAACGTATTGCCCGCCAGCACATCGCTGAAGACCAGTGCCGCCGCGCCCGTGCATACCACCATGCCGGCGATCGTAACCCAGTGTGCGCCGCGCCGGCCGATCTTCCAGCCAAAGAGGCCCGCCACGATGGCGCCCGCAAGCGGCGCCAGCACGACGGTAAGGTAAAGCGTTTGCATCGTTGTCATTCGCAAACGCAGTGATGGTTGATGAGTGATGAGTAATGGGCGGGAATCGCGCGCACTTGCGGGCAGTTCCGACTCATCACTGGACGCTCACAACCGGACACTGCTTGCCTATCCTTTCAATCCGTCGAGATCCTCGACGTCGATGGTGTTGAGGTTGCGGAACAGCGCCACCAGTATGGCGAGTCCGATCGCGGATTCCGCGGCCGCCACCGTCAGCACGAAGAACACAAATACCTGTCCCGCGGGATCATCCATAAAATACGAGAACGCAACGAAATTGGTGTTGACCGCCAGCAGCATCAGCTCGATAGCCATCAACAGCACGATGAGGTTCTTGCGGTTGAGAAAAATGCCGATGACGCTGATCGCGAACAGGATCGCGCCCAGAATCAGATAGTGAGACAACGAAATCAATCGATTCCCCTTTGCCTGGGACAGGATGAACCAAGACTCGCCACCGGAAAATCCTCGGTCCTTTCCTGCCGCCCTTCGACTTCCGCGCTCATCCCTGCTCTTTTCCCTCTGCCGGCATTTTCACGATGCGCACTCGGTCCTTGCGCTGCACGCCGATCTGCCGTGCCGGGTCGACGTACTTGGATTCCTTGCGCCGCCGCAGGGTCAACGCGATCGCCGCCACGATCGCCACCAGCAGGATCACCGCTGCGATCTCGAACGGGTATACATAGTCGGTATAAACCAACCTGCCCAGTTCCCTGGTATTGCTATAGTCCGCCGGCATGGCGGGGGGCGGAGGCGATCCGGCCAATCCGAAATACTGCCCGCCAAGCACCAGCACCATTTCCGCCACCAGCAGCAGCGCAATCAAGGCCCCCAGCGACAGGTAGCCGGCGAAACCTGCGCGCAACCGCGCCATGTTGACGTCGAGCATCATCACGACGAACAGGAAGAGCACCATCACCGCGCCGACGTACACCAGCACCAGCGCGATCGCCAGAAACTCCGCCTGCAGCTGTATCCAGATGCCCGCGGAAGTGGCGAATGCCAGCACGAGAAACAGCGCAGCGTGCACGGGATTGCGCGCCGTGATCACGCGCAGCGCCGCGAACACCAGGATCGCGGCAAACAGGTAGAAGACGAATTCGTTGAAAGTCATATCTGCATGCGTGAATGCGTGAATGAGTGAAGGCGCGCAGTTCGCTCACCCTGGCCTGGCCGCCATGCGCGCGGCGGGAGAGGATTCTTTCGCAAATTCACTTCTTCACCCCTTCACTAGCGGTACGCCGCATCCGCTTCGCGGTCCCTGGCGATCTCGTCCTCGTAGGCATCGCCGATCGCCAGCAGCATCGGCTTCGTGTAAATCAGGTCGCCTCGCTTCTCGCCGTGGTATTCAAGGATGCGGGTCTCGACGATCGAATCGACCGGACAGGACTCTTCGCAGAAGCCGCAGAAGATGCACTTCGTGAGATCGATGTCGTAGCGCGTCGTGCGGCGGGTGCCGTCGGCCCGCTGCTCGGACTCGATGGTGATCGCGAGCGCCGGGCACACCGCTTCGCACAGCTTGCACGCGATGCATCGTTCCTCGCCATTGGGATAGCGCCGGAGGGCGTGCAGACCGCGGAACCTCGGGCTCTGCGGCGTCTTCTCCTCGGGAAACTGAACCGTTATCTTGCGCGCGAAGAGGTGGCGCCCGGTGAGCATCATCCCCTTCACGAGCTCGAACAGCAGGAAGGTGCGAAAAAAATCGCGGATGCGCGCAATCATGGCCGCCTCACTTCCACCATACCCAGAGCGGAGTTTGCATCCACGCGCCCAGCACCACGATCCAGACCAAAGTCACCGGAATGAACACCTTCCAGCCGAGCCGCATGATCTGGTCGTAGCGGTAACGCGGAAAGGTCGCGCGAAACCACAGAAAACTCGATACGACGACGAAAATCTTGGCGAGCAGCCACAAAAAGCTGGGCGCCCCAAGAACGGGCAGCGATGCCGGAAACGGCGAAAGCCAGCCCCCGAGAAACATGATCGAGCACAGCGTCGACACCAGGATCATGTTCGCATACTCGGCAAGAAAGAATACGGCGAACGTCATGCCGGAATACTCGACGTGGAACCCCGCCACGATTTCCGATTCTCCTTCGGCGACGTCGAATGGCGCGCGGTTGGTCTCGGCCACCCCGGCGATGAGATAGGTGAGAAACAGCGGAAAAAGCGGAATCCAGAACCAGTTGAGGAGCCCGAAGCTCCCCTGCTGTCCCCTCACCACCTCCACCAGGTTGAGACTCTGCGCGGCCATCAGCACGCCCACCAGCGCGAAACCCATTGCCAACTCGTAGGACACGATCTGCGCGGCGGAGCGCATGGCGCCGAGAAAGGCGTATTTCGAGTTCGACGCCCAGCCGGCGATGATCACGCCGTAGACGCCCATGGATGTCACGGCCATGATGTAGAGCAGGCTCGCGTCGATATTCGCGAGCACCAGTTCGGGGTCGAACGGCACCACCGCCCAGGCCGCCAGCGCGGGCATGATCGCCATCACCGGGGCCAGCACGAACAGGAACTTGTTGGCGCCGCTCGGAACGATGATCTCCTTCACCAGCAGCTTCAGACCGTCTGCGATCGGTTGCGCCAGCCCGCCCAGCCAGCGGATGCCGAAAAAAGTGACGCGGTTGGGCCCCAGACGCACCTGCATCCAGCCGATGAGCTTGCGTTCCCACAGCGTGAGGTACGCGACCGCAACCATCAGCGGCACGACGATGCAGACGATCAGGAGGAGGATTTTGACGGCATAAAGAACGGAAGGCGCGATCTCGTGGCCGAAGATCCATACCACGATGGTGGCGAGCAAACCCCACAGCCAATACCCCAGGCTCACGATGGGCTGCACGACGCTGCTCACGCCGCCCCCTTCTGGGTCGCGGCAATGCGGCTGGCGGCGAGGATGCCGAACATGGATCCGAGCGCTGAGGTTTCCGCTCGCGCTGCGGCAAGCCGGACGCAGCCTGGGGGCAGCCTGTCATCGATTGCATACGGCACGACGGCCTCGCCCGCCCCCTGCACGACGCGCACGCAATCGCCATCGCGCAGGCCGAGCTCATCGGCGGTGACCGTGTGCATCATCGCAACGGGTGGCGCCGCGTCCCGCGACTGTTGCAGGGAAGGCGCGCGGCGCACGATCGCGTCGGCCGCGTACGCCGGCACTTCGCCGATGCGCTGCAGGCCCTCGCGCGGCGTCGGAGCAAGGGCGCTGAGCGTGAGTGATGTCAGGCGGTTGTCGCACTTCGCGGCGGCGTGCCCGCGTCCCATCGCCTCGATGCGCACTTCCTCGCTGCTCTCGTGCTCGAATCCCCGCAGCTGCAGCAGATTGCCGAGCACGCGCAGCACTTTCCATGCCGGACGCGCTTCCCCCAGCGGCTTGACGACCGCGCTGAAGCTCTGAGCCACTGCCTCGGTATTGACGAAGGTGCCCGACGTCTCGGTGAACGGCGCAATCGGCAACAGCACGTGTGCATACTCCACCGCGCGATGCTGGTACGGGCTCATTGCCACCACCAGTTCCGCCTCGCTCAGCGCAGCCAGGGTCTGTTGCGGATCGCAGGTATCCAACTCGGCCTCGACCCCAAGCAGCAGATAGGCCCTGAGTGGCACGCGCACCATCTGCGCGGCGTTCTTGCCCGGAATGTCTCCAAGAGGCACTGCCCCGGCCAGGTAGCCGCCGACGCTGTTCGCCGCCTCGCCCAGAAATCCCAGCTGGCAGCCGGTCACTTCGCACAGCGCCTGAGCGAGGGCATGAAGCTGCGACGCGTGCGGGTGATGCTGCGCGAGGTTACCCAGGAATACCGCTGCGTTCTTGCCCGCTACCAGGCTCTCCGCGATCCTGCGGGCCATCTCCGATACGGTAACTGAATCGACCGCGCCGCGCACGCCATCCGGCAGACTGGCATTGCCTGCGGCTGCAGCCGCCCGCAATACCTGCGCCAGCATGTCCGGCAGCGCGCCGGGCGCCACGATCGCCTTGTGCGCGACGCGCATCTGCAGATCGTCGTCGACCGGATTGATCAGGGAGAGCTGGAGGGCGAGTTTCGCCGCCTGGCGCATGCGGTGCGCGAGCAGGGGATGATCCTTGCGCAGGGTCGACCCCACGACCAGCACCCGGTCCAGCTGCGCGATTTCGGCGACCTTCATCCCGAGCCAGGGCGCCCCTCCGAGCCTGGAATCGGAACTGAAATCGGTCTGCCGCAGCCGGAAATCGACGTTGCCAGTGCCCAGTTCCCGCATGAGTTTCTGCAGGAGATAGAGCTCCTCCAGCGTCTGGTGCGGCGCCGCCAGCGCCCCGATCGATTGCGCCCCATGGGCATCGCGGATGCGCTTGAGCTCGGACGCGACGAACTCGAGCGCGACCTGCCATTCCACCTCCCGCCACGATCCGTCGCGCCTCAGCATCGGCCGCGCGAGCCGCTGCTCGGAATTCAGCCCCTCATACGAAAACCGATCCTTGTCGGAGAGCCAGCACTCGTTGATCGCCTCATTCTCGCGCGGCAGCACCCGCATCACGCGATTCTGCTTCACCTGCACCGTAAGGTTGGAGCCCAGTCCGCAGTGCGGGCTCACCGTGGCCCTGCGCGTCAGCTCCCAGGTGCGGGCGCTGTAGCGAAACGGCTTCGAAGTGAGCGCGCCCACCGGACACAGATCGATGACGTTGCCGGAGAGCTCCGAATCGACGGTGCGGCCCACGAACGTGATGATCTCGGCATGCTCGCCGCGGCCGATCATCCCCAGTTCCATGATGCCCGCGATCTCCTGCCCGAATCTCACGCAGCGCGTGCAATGGATGCAGCGCGTCATGTCGGTCGATATCAGCGGCCCGAGGTTCTTGTTGACCACCACGCGCTTGTCTTCCTCGTAGCGTGATCCGCTGCCGCCATAGCCCACGGCAAGGTCCTGGAGCTGGCACTCGCCGCCCTGGTCGCAGATGGGGCAGTCGAGCGGATGATTGATGAGCAGAAATTCCATCACGCCCTTCTGCGCGCTCACCGCCTGCTCCGAATGGGTCAACACCTTCATGCCGTTGGTGACCGGGGTCGCGCATGCGGGCAGGGGTTTCGGGGCTTTCTCCACCTGCACCAGGCACATGCGGCAGTTCGCCGCGATCGAAAGCTTGCGGTGGTAGCAGAAATGCGGCACGAAGATGCCGGCCTGATTGGCTGCATCCATGATGGTGCTGCCGTCGGGCACTTCCAGGTGCTGGCCGTCTATGTCGATTTCCAGAGGCATGGCCGGTGCCTACAGATAGTCGGGCACAAGACACGTCTTGCGCTCGATGTGATGGACGAATTCATCTCGGAAGTGCTTGATGAAACTCTTCACTGGCAGCGCAGCGGCATCGCCCAGCGCGCAGATGGTGCGTCCCGCGATATTGTCGGAAACGGTGTTGAGCAATTCGAGATCTTCCATGCGCCCCTTGCCGTTCTCGATGCGGTGCACCATGCGATAGAGCCACCCGGTGCCTTCGCGGCACGGCGTGCACTGCCCGCAGGATTCCTCGAAGTAAAAGTACGAAAGGCGCAGCAGCGAGCGCACCATGCAGCGCGTCTCGTCCATGAGTATGACCGCGCCGGAACCCAGCATCGAGCCCGCCTTGGCGATCGAGTCGTAATCCATGTCGGTCTTCATCATGACGTCCGCCGGCAGCACGGGCATGGACGACCCGCCCGGTATGCAGGCCTTGAGCTTTCTTCCGCCCCGCATTCCCCCCGCCATATCCAGCAGGCTCGCAAACGGCGTGCCGAGCCTCACTTCGAAATTGCCGGGCCGCGCGACATCGCCCGATACCGAGAATATCTTGGTGCCGCCGTTGTTCGGCTTGCCCAGTCCGAGGAACGCGTCGCCCCCGTTCAGCATGATCCACGGCACCGCCGCGAAGGTTTCCGTGTTGTTGATGGTGGTGGGCTTGCCGTAGAGCCCGTAGCTCGCCGGGAATGGCGGCTTGAAACGCGGCTGCCCTTTCTTGCCTTCCAGAGACTCCAGCAACCCCGTCTCCTCGCCGCAGATGTAAGCCCCGTAGCCGTGGTGGGCATGCAACTCGAAACCGAGATCGCTTCCCAGTATGTTCCGGCCAAGATAGCCGGCCGCGCGCGCTTCAGCGAGCGCGGCCTCGAAGCGCTCGTACACGTCCCAGATCTCGCCGTGTATGTAGTTGTATCCCACCGAACTACCGGTCGCGTAGCCCGCGATGATCATGCCCTCGATCACGCTGTGCGGGTTGTAGCGCAGGATGTCCCGGTCCTTGAAGGTGCCGGGCTCGCCTTCGTCCGAGTTGCACACCAGGTACTTCTGACCCTGGAACTGCCGCGGCATGAAGCTCCACTTGAGTCCCGTCGGAAAACCGGCGCCACCGCGTCCGCGCAATGCCGACTTCTTGACCTCGGCAATGACGGCTTCCGGCGTGATCTTATCGGCCAGGATTTTCCTCAAAGCTCCATAGCCGCCGCGCGCCTCGTAGTCCTTCAACGTCCAGTTGAGACCGTCGAGCCCCTTCATGATGACCGCATCGGGGCCGAACAGATCGGTGGCGAACGGGGGAACCGGAAGTCCCATCACTTCAACTCCTCGATCAGGCCATCCAGGCGCGCCGGGGTCATCGCGCAACACATGCGCTTGTTGTTCACCAGCACCACCGGGGCATCGCCGCATGCGCCCATGCACTCGCCTTCCTTGAGGGTGAAACGCCCGTCTGGCGTGGTCTCGTTGAAGCCGATGCCGAGCTTCGTCCTCAGGTGGGCCGCAGCCTCGCTGGCGCCTTGCAGCGCGCACGGGAGGTTGGTGCAGATCGTGAGCTTGTACCGTCCCACCGGTCGGGTGTCGTACATGGTGTAGAACGACGCCACCTCGTAGACCGCGATGGGAGGCATTCCGAGATACTGCGCGACGAAATCCATGGTTTCCGTGGTGAGCCACCCCTTCTCGTCCTGGGCGATGGCGAGCGCGGCCATCACGGCGGATTGCCTCTCCTGCGGCGGATACTTGGCGGCCTCGCGATCGATCCTGGCGAGCGCCGCGGGCGTGAGCACGAGCGGGGCGTTCACCGGTCGATCTCCCCGAACACGATTTCATAGGTGCCGATGATGGCTACCGCATCGGCGATCATGTGGCCCCGGGACAGTTCATCCATCGACGACAGGTGCGTGAAGCTCGGCGAGCGGATTTTCATGCGGTAGGGCTTGTTGGCGCCGTCCGAAATCAGGTAGATGCCGAACTCCCCCTTGGGATGCTCGATGGCCGCATACGCCTCGCCGGCCGGCACGTGCATGCCTTCGGTAAAAAGCTTGAAATGGTGGATCAGTTCTTCCATGTTGGTCTTCATGTCGACGCGCGCGGGAGGCGCAACCTTGTGGTTGTCGACCATCACCGGGCCGGGATTCTTGCGCAGCCAGTCGATGCATTGCCGGACGATCCGGTTCGACTGCCGCATTTCGTCGACGCGAATAAGATAACGGTCGTAACAGTCACCATTGACTCCGACCGGAACGTCGAAATCCATGCGATCGTAGACTTCGTAGGGCTGTTTCTTGCGCAGGTCCCACTCGATGCCCGAACCACGCAGCATGGGGCCGGTAAAGCCCAGGGCAAGCGCACGCTCCGGCGAGACCACGCCGATGCCGACGGTGCGCTGTTTCCAGATGCGGTTCTCGGTGAGCAGCGTTTCGTATTCATCCACATACCGCGGGAATCGCGCGGTGAAATCCTCGATGAAATCAAGCACCGAGCCCTGGCGGTTACGGTTCAGCTCGCGTACCGCCGCCGCATCGTGCAGCCGGGTTTCCGTGTACTGCGGCATGCGCTCCGGCAGGTCGCGATAGACACCGCCCGGCCGGTAGTAGGCCGCGTGCATGCGCGCGCCCGAGACCGCCTCGTAGACATCGAGCAGGTCTTCGCGCTCACGGAAACAATAGAGAAACACGGTCATCGCGCCGAGATCGAGGCCGTGGCACCCCAGGCTCAGCAGATGCGAAAGGATGCGTGTGATCTCGTCGAACATCACGCGCAGGTACTGGGCCCGCAGCGGCACCTCGATGCCCAGCAGCTTCTCGATTGCCAGCACGTAGGCGTGCTCGTTGCACATCATCGTGGTGTAGTCGAGCCGGTCCATGTACGGCACGGTCTGGATGAATGCGCGCTGCTCGGCGAGCTTTTCGGTCGCACGGTGCAACAACCCGATGTGCGGGTCCGCGCGCTGAATCACCTCGCCGTCGAGTTCCAGCACCAGCCGCAGCACGCCGTGCGCCGCCGGATGCTGCGGCCCAAAGTTCATCGTATAGTTTCGGATCTCTGCCATGATCTCAGCACTTGCCGCAGCATCCGTTCAAATCGAGGTTACGATGAACTTCAGTGGGGGCTGACTTGCCTTGGCAAGTTAAGCCATGCCGTCCACGCGTGGCATGGCGGCCGGAACTAAAATTCATCGTGTAATTTCGGATCTCCGCCATTCCCTAACCTTTGCGGAAACCTTCCGCGTCGGCGTAGTTTTCCTCGCGCACGATGCGGGGGATGATCTCCCGCGGCTCTATCGTCACCGGCTGGTAGATCACGCGCCGCTGGTCCGGGTCGTAGCGCATTTCGACATTGCCGTAGATCGGAAAGTCCTTGCGAAACGGGTGGCCGATGAAACCATAGTCCGTGAGGATCCGGCGCAGGTCGGGGTGACCGCTGAAAATGATGCCGAAAAGGTCGAATGCCTCGCGCTCGAACCAGTTCACCGAAGGCCATACCTCGACCAGGGACTCGAGCATCGGGAATCCGTCGTCCGGGCAAAACGCGCGCACGCGCAGGCGCCAGTTGTGCTCGACCGACAGGAGTTGCGACACTGCGGCGTATCGCCTGCCGCTCCAGGCGCCGTCTCCATAGGCGCTGTAATCGACCCCGCAGAGGTCGATCAATTGCTGGAACTGCAGTTCCTGATGGT
>Ga0315912_10001796_pt1 | contig 24698 bp, 21 predicted proteins | sample VfabasoilMG_FD_204469 | JGI IMG/M metagenome (GOLD analysis project Ga0315912, IMG submission 204469) | Garden soil microbial communities collected in Santa Monica, California, United States - V. faba soil | ecosystem: Environmental > Terrestrial > Soil > Garden | place: USA: California... | reverse complement strand
TCGGCCCCATGAGCCGTCAGATGAAATCCGAGGAAATCGCGGCTTTCGAATCGAAGTACGGTTACAAGCCGACCGAGATTGGCGTCGCCATCGACGCGCTCGCTGTGTTCGTCCACAAGGACAACCCGGTGCAGTGCCTGTCGATACCGGAGGTGGACGCGATCTTCTCGGCGACGCGCAAGTGCGGCCACTCCGAGGACATCACGCGCTGGAGCCAGGTCCGGGCGACCGGCGCTCTCGAGAACCAGTCGATGCAGATCTACGGCCGCAATTCCGTTTCCGGCACCTACGGGTTCTTCAAGGAAAACGCGCTGTGCAAGGGCGATTTCAGGGACACCGTGAACGAACAGCCGGGGTCGGCTTCGGTCGTGCAGGGCGTGACCAAGTCGGTCAACGGCATCGGCTACTCGGGCATCGGCTACAAGACCTCCGGCGTCAAGGCGCTGGCGCTGTCGACGAAGGATGGCGGTGAGTGCATCACGCCGAGCGCGGAGAACGCCGTGTCCGGGAAGTTCCCGCTGGCCCGGTTCCTGTTCGTCTACGTGAACAAGGCGCCGAACAAGCCGCTGTCGCCGCTGGAGGGCGAGTTCATCAAGATGGTGCTCTCCAAGCTCGGCCAGGAAGTGGTCGTCAAGGACGGCTACATTCCGCTGCCCGCGGCCGCCGCCGCCGAGCAGCTTGCCAAGATCGGCGCTGGCGGAGCGGGAAGCGTCGCCGGCAACTGACGCGCACCTCCAGGTCGTACCCGGAATGCCCCGCTCCGTGCGGGGCATTCCCTTTTCAGCGGTCCGGAGGCGTCCGGAATGTGCCCCGCCGCGTTAACAGTATTGTCACAATGCCCGCCTAGACTGCCCCGATGTCCGCTGGAGAAATCACCGCACGCACATCCGTCCTGGCGGATTTTCACAGCGCTGCTGCCCTGCGGCATCGCCGGTGGCGGCACTTCAAGGATGTCGGCGCCCGCTACCTCATGGCGCTCGGCGGGGTCAGCACCATCTTCGCCATCGTGCTCATCGCTTTCTACCTGCTGTACGTCGTCATCCCCATGTTCTATCCCGCACGGATAGAGCCGATTGCGGCGTATCCGCGGCCCGGTGTCGCGACCACGAACACCGTGTATTACGCGCTGGAGGAGCAGAAGGAGATCGGGTTGCGCCTGACCGCCGATGGCACGGCCATCTTCTTCAAGGCCGCGAACGGCGAGCCAATCAGCGAGAAGCGCCTGTCCGGCGACGCCGTGCCCGTCACCGCCTTCGGCGCCGGCGATCCCTCGCAATACGTGTTCGGCTTCGGCCGGGCCGACGGCACGGCGCTGATCGCCAAGCATCGGTACGAGGTCAGCTATCCGAACGACGTACGCCTCATCACGCCCGGGCTCACCTTCCCGTTCGGCGAGTCGCCGATCGCCGTCGATGCCGCCGGGAAGGCGCTCCGCGCGCTCACCGTCCAGTACGACGGCGATGCGGCGACCATTGCGGCATTGACCGAGGACTCCCGCATTCTTCTCCTGAACCTGGAGGCGCAGACCTCGCTGCTCAGGAAGGAAGCCGAAATTACGCGCACGGAGACGGTCATTCCGATCGAAGGCAGGGTCACGATCCTGCGCCTGGATGTCGAGCAGCGCGAGCTGTACGCCGCAACCGCGGAAGGTTTCATCTATTACTACGACATCAGCGACAAGAGCAGCCCCCGACTCATCCAGCGGGTCCACGCGGTTCCCGGCGACGCATCCATTACCAGCATGGAGTTCCTGAGCGGCGGTATTTCCGTGCTCGTCGGCGATTCGCGCGGGATCGTGACGCAGTGGTTCCCCGTGCGCGACGCCGAGAACAACTACACGCTGCAGCACGTGCGCGACTTCGATTCCCAGACGGCGCCGATCACGGCGCTGGCGCCTGAATATTTCCGCAAGAGTTTTGCGGCCATCGATGCGGAGGGCAAGCTCGGCCTCTATCACACGACGGCGCACCGCACGGTCAAGGTCCAGGACATGCACGACGGGAACCTTGTGCGGATCGCCGTGGCGCCGCGCGGCGACGCCGCGCTGCTCGAGGCCGGCGACGGCCGGCTGCACGTAATCGAGTTGCACAACGAGCACCCCGAAGTGTCGTTGCAGTCCCTGTGGGGGAAGGTGTGGTACGAAAGCCGCCAGCAGCCCGAGTACATCTGGCAGTCCTCCTCCGCCACCAGCGATTTCGAGCCCAAGTTCAGCCTGACGCCGCTGGCTTTCGGGACCATCAAGGCGACGTTCTACGCGATGCTGTTCTCGCTGCCGCTGGCGGTGCTCGGGGCGATGTACACCGCCTATTTCATGTCGCCGCGCATGCGCAACATGGTGAAACCCATGATCGAGATCATGGCCGCGCTGCCGACGGTGATCCTGGGATTCCTCGCCGGGCTGTGGCTCGCGCCGTTCATCGAGCGGCACATGCCGGGATTCTTCGCCTGCCTGCTGCTGACGCCGGCGTTCGTACTGCTCGCTTCCTGGCTCTGGCACCTGCTGCCGGACCGCGTCCGGGTCCAGGTGCCGGACGGCTGGGAAGCGGCGCTGCTGGTGCCCGTGATTCTTCTCGCGGGCGCCGTCTCCTTCAGCCTCAGCCAGCCGCTGGAGGTCCTGTTCTTCGGCGGCAACATGCCGCTCTGGGTCACCAACGAACTCGGGCTGGGATTCAGCCAGCGCAACTCGCTGGTGGTGGGCGTCGCCATGGGCTTTGCCGTGATTCCGATCATCTTTTCCATCAGCGAGGACGCGGTGTACAGCGTGCCCAAGCACCTGACGACCGGGTCGCTGGCGCTCGGCGCGACGCCCTGGCAGACGATGATCCGGGTCGTGCTGCTGACCGCGAGCCCGGGCATCTTCTCCGCCGTGATGATCGGGCTCGGCCGCGCCATCGGCGAGACCATGATCGTGGTCATGGCCACCGGCAACACGGCCATCATGGACCTCAACATCTTCGAGGGCTTCCGGGCGCTGTCGGCCAACATCGCCGTCGAAATGCCCGAATCCGAGGTTGGCGGAACGCACTACCGGATCCTGTTCCTGGCGGGTCTCGTCCTGTTCATCGCCACCTTCATCTTCAACACCGCCGCCGAAGTCGTCCGCCAGCGCCTGCGGGTCAAGTACAGCAATCTCTAGATGAGCACGTCCTTCAAAAAGTGGATGTCGGGCGGCGATCCCTGGATCTGGCTGACGGCCGGTGCCATCAGCATCTGCCTCATCGCCGTGGCCGGCCTGCTGATCCTGATCGCCGCGCGCGGCATGGGCCATTTCTGGCCGGCGCCCATCGCGGCGTTTACCTACGCGGATGACGACGGAACCTCCGTGCCGCTGCTTGGCGAACTCGTCGACGAGGAAATCGTGCCGCGTACCGTGCTGTCACCGACCGACGCGCGGATTCCCGCGGACGCCGTGTCGGTGGATCGCCTGTTGCTGAAGACCGGCAATCGCGAACTGTACGGGATCGATTTCCGCTGGGTACTGGAGCCGGGAATAGGCGGTCTCGAGCATCCGGCGGACGCGATAGCCGTGGAGCGGCGCGAATGGGGCAATTTCTACGGTTATCTCGTCGCGGTGAAGGACAAGAGCGGGACCGCGGTGGCGGGCGAGGATCCATGGACCGCACTCCAGCGGACGCTGGCGCACAGCAACTCCGTGTTCGAGGAAATCCGTCACATCGAGAAGAACGTCATCGGCAAGATCAATTTCGGCATCGAGCGGCTGCGTCTGGACCAGCGCGCTCTCGAGCTCGCCGGCGTCGCCGATGCCGCGGCTGTTGCCGGGATCGAACAGAAGAAGGCGGAACTCCAGGCGGAATACGGGTCGCTGGGCGGCAAGCTTGCCGCACTGTACGAGGATCTGAACGGCGCGAGCATCGTGTTCCGTACGGCGGATGGGCAGGAAGTGGAGCTGCCCGCCGGTCGCATCGTCCATGCCTACCGCCCGAACGCCATGTCGTACGGCGACAAGATCGGTTTCTATTTCACGAAGCTCTGGGAGTTCATGACGGAGGAGCCGCGCGAGGCCAACACGGAGGGCGGCATCTTCCCCGCGATCTTCGGCACGGTGATGATGGTGATCATCATGGCGGTGATGATTACGCCCTGCGGCGTAATCGCGGCGGTATATCTGCGCGAGTACGCGAAGCAGGGGCCGTTGACGCGCCTCGTGCGCATCTCGGTCAACAACCTCGCCGGCGTCCCGTCGATCGTTTACGGCGTGTTCGGTCTCGGCTTCTTCGTGTACTTCCTCGGCGCCAACATAGACAAGTGGTTCTATCCCGAAGCGCTGCCGTCACCCACGTTCGGCACGCCGGGACTGCTCTGGGCTTCCCTGACGCTGGCGCTGCTGACCGTGCCGGTGGTCATCGTTTCGACCGAGGAAGGTCTCTCGCGCGTCCCGCGCGCGATCCGCGAAGGCAGTCTCGCGCTGGGCGCAACCAAGGCCGAGACCCTCTGGAGAACGGTGCTGCCCATGACCGCCTCGGCGATGATGACCGGTCTCATCCTTGCCGTCGCGCGCGCCGCAGGAGAAGTCGCGCCGCTGATGCTGGTGGGCGTGGTGAAGCTCGCGCCATCGCTGCCGCTCGACGGGAACTTCCCGTATCTGCACATGGAACGGAAATTCATGCATCTCGGCTTCCACATCTACGACGTCGGGTTCCAGAGCCCGAACGTCGAAGCGGCGCGGCCGCTGGTGTACGCGACGTCGCTGCTGCTGGTGATCATCATCGTGATACTTAACCTGACAGCAATAAGAATTCGTAATAGGCTTAGGGAGAAATACCGTGCAGCAGAGCAGCATTAACCAGGCAGTCCACAGGATGAACGAGGAATCACGGGGACTTCAGGGCGACGCCGGATCGGCGCCGGAAGAGGTCCGCACGCACGCCATCGACATGGGCAGCCTGACGCAGAAGTCCACGCGGCTGCGCATCGAAGACGAGAAGCCGTGCATGAGCGTCAAGTCGTTCAATTTCTACTACGGCGGCACCAAGATCGCGCTCAAGAACATCAACATGACCATTCCCGAGCGGCGCGTCACGGCGTTCATCGGTCCGAGCGGCTGCGGCAAGTCGACCCTGTTGCGCTGTTTCAACCGCATGAACGATCTCATCGACGACGTGCGCACGGAAGGCGAGATCACGCTCGGCGGCATGAACATCTTCGACAAGACGGTCAACGTCGCCGAGCTGCGCCGTCGCGTCGGAATGGTGTTCCAGAAGCCGAACCCGTTTCCCAAGTCCATCTACGAGAACGTCGCCTACGGACTGCGCATCCAGGGTGTCAACGATCGGAAGACGCTCAACGAGGTCGTGGAGAAATCCCTGAAGGGCGCCGCGCTCTGGGAGGAAGTGAAGGATCGCCTGGAGGACAACGCCCTCGGCCTCTCCGGCGGGCAGGCGCAACGCCTCGTCATCGCGCGCGCCATCGCCATCGAACCGGAGGTCGTGCTGCTCGACGAACCGTGTTCGGCGCTCGACCCGATCTCCACGCTGAAGATCGAGGAGCTGATCTACGAACTGAAGGAGAAGTATACGATCGTCATCGTCACGCACAACATGCAGCAGGCGGCGCGCGTGTCCGACTACACGGCCTACATGTATCTCGGCGAGCTCATCGAGTACACGGATACCAGCACCCTGTTCACCAACCCCTCGGAGAAGATGACCGAGGATTACATTACCGGCCGCTACGGCTGAGCCGGGGGAAGATCCCATGCCAGGCAGCCCGACCTCGCAGCACATATCGAAGCAGTTCGACAACGAACTCGAACACATCCGCGCCCGCGTCCTCAGCATGGGCGGGCTCGTGGAGCAGCAGCTCGCCAATGCGTTGCGCGCCCTGACCGAAGCCAACATCGAGATCGGCCAGTCGGTGATCGACGAAGAGGCCAAGGTCAACTCGCTGGAAATCGCGATCGACGAGGAGTGCACGAAGATCCTCGCGCGCCGGCAACCGGCCGCCGGCGATCTGCGCCTGCTCGTTGCCGTCGCCAAGACGCTCACGGATCTCGAGCGCGTCGGCGACGAGGCGGAAAAGATCGCGAAGATGGCGATCGAGCTGGCGGAGAAACAGGGCCCTCGTTCCTACTACATCGGCATCAACGCGATGGGCAACCATGTGCGCAAGATGCTGCATGGTTCGCTGGACGCGTTCGCACGCATGGATTCCAAGGCTGCGGTGACGGTGGCCGGGCAGGAGCCGGAATCGGACGAACAGTACATCGCGATCCTGCGCCAGTTGATCACTTACATGATGGAAGATCCGCGCAGCATCAAGAGCTCCATCGATGCCGTGTGGGTGGCGCGCGCCATGGAGCGCATCGGCGACCACTCCCGCAACATCTGCGAAAGCGTCATCTACTTCGTCGAAGGCAAGGACGTGCGCCACATCAGCATCGAGCAGATGGAGCGCGAGGTAGGCGCCAAATAGCGCCGCTGCGGCGGCCGACCCCGCGGGCGGCTTGATCCCCGCGGGGCTTTGTTATTCAATCTCCCGGGCACGGCCAGGCCCCGCAGAGGGCATCGGTACCCCCGCTCATGGACGCAGTCAATCTCCGCAACCCGGAGCTGTACATCAACCGGGAGCTCAGCCTGCTCGAGTTCAACCGCCGCGTGATCGAGCAGGCCCGTGATCCGGAACTGCCGCTGCTCGAGCGTCTGCGTTTCCTCTGCATCGCCAGCACCAACCTCGACGAGTTCTTCGAGATCCGCGTCTCCGGCGTCAAGCAGCAGGTCAAGTACGGGTCCGTGCAGAGCGGCCCGGACAGCCTCAGCCCGCAGGAAGTCCTGAAGCGCATCAGCGAGGTCGCGCGCGCTCTCGTCGACGAGCAGTACCGCGTCCTGAACGAGGAAGTGCAGCCGGCCCTGGCGCAGCAGCGGATCCGCCTGCTGCGGCGCTCGGAATGGAAGCCGGCGATGGTGCGCTGGGTGAAGCGCTATTTCACGGGCAACGTGCTGCCGGTGCTGAGCCCGATCGGCCTCGATCCGGCGCATCCGTTTCCGCGCGTGCTCGCCAAGAATCTCTATTTCATCGTGTCGCTGGAGGGCAAGGACGCCTTCGGCCGCGAGACACGGCTCGCGATCGTGCAGGCGCCGCGTTCGCTGCCGCGGGTCGTGCACGTTCCGCCCGAGCACACGGGCGGCCCGCACGATTTCGCCCTCCTGTCCGCCATCATCCATGCCCACGTCGGCGACCTGTTCCCCGGCATGAAGGCGACCGGCTGTTACCAGTTCAAGGTGACGCGCGACAGCGATCTGTTCGTGGATGACGAGGAAGTGGACGACCTGCTGCGCGCGCTCGAAGGCGAGCTGCCGTCGCGCCGTTTCAGCGACGCGGTCCGACTGGAAGTCGCCGACAACTGCCCGGACGAATTGAGCCAGCTCCTGCTCGCGCAGTTCGGTCTGAAGGAACAGGATCTCTACAAGGTCAACGGACCGGTGAACCTCAACCGGCTGCTGGCCATTCACGAACTGGTGAACCGGCCGGACCTGATCTTTCCCGGATTCACGCCGGACGTGCCGCCACGATTGCAGAAGACGCACAGCATCTTCGAGGCGCTCGGTAACGGTGACATCCTGCTGCACCACCCGTTCCAGTCGTTCTCGCCGGTCGTCGAATTTCTCCGCCAGGCGGCAGCGGATCCCAACGTGCTGTCGATCAAGCAGACGCTGTACCGCACCGGCAACGACTCCGTCATCGTCGATGCACTGAAGAACGCCGCGCGCGCGGGCAAGGAAGTGACCGTCGTCGTCGAGTTGCGGGCCCGCTTCGACGAGGAAGCCAACATCGAGCTGGCAGGCGACCTGCAGGAGGCCGGCGCGCACGTGGTGTACGGCGTCGTCGGCTACAAGACCCACGCGAAGATGACGCTGGTCGTGCGGCGCGAAGGCCGCACGCTGCGGCGGTACGCGCATCTCGGCACTGGCAACTACCACACGCGCACGGCGCGTCTTTACACCGACTACAGCCTGCTCACCTGCGACAAGGGCATCGTCGAGGACGTCAACAAGCTGTTCCACCAGCTCACCGGCCTCGGCCGGGCGAGCAAGCTGAAGAAGCTGCTGCAGTCACCCTTCACGCTGCACAAGAACCTGCTCGGCTTCATCGACGCCGAGGCGCAGGCGGCGCGCGAAGGGAAGGAAGCGCGCATCATCGCCAAGATGAACGCATTGGCCGACCCGGACATCATCCAGGCCCTGTACCGCGCTTCGCAGGCGGGCGTGAAGATCGATCTCATCGTGCGCGGCGTCTGCTGCCTGCGCCCGGGCGTCAAGGGCGTCTCGGACAACATCCAGGTGCGTTCCATCGTCGGCCGCTTCCTGGAACACTCGCGCATCTTCCATTTCCATGCCGGCGGCGAACAGCCCATCTACTGCTCGAGCGCCGACTGGATGACGCGCAATCTGCACTACCGCGTCGAAGCCTGTTTCCCCATCGAGGAAAAACGCCCGCGCGAGCAGATCCTCGAACACCTCCAGGATTATCTTTCCGACAACACGCAGGCGTGGATCCTGCAGAGCGACGGCAGCTACCGGCGGGCCAAGCCGGGCGGTCACAAGCCGCGTTCGGCACAACGCACCCTGCTCGATCATTATTGCCGGGCGAACTGAACCCCGGTTTTGTAGGGCCGGCTTCAGCCGGCCATCCTTGATGGATGGCCGGATAAATCCGGCCCTACATGCGTTGCGCCTGCCTAGGCATAGCGCAGGTCGAATTTTGCGTCCGCGAGAAATTCACGTTCGCTTTCGAGATCGGTCTGCGTCAGCGGGTGATCGGCGAGCCAGCCCTTGGGAAACGCGAGGTCCAGCGCGGCTTCCCCGGCGACGGCCGTGATGTCCGGCAGGGCCGCGAGCGAGCGGCTGCGGTTGAGCAACACCGCCAGCCGCAGCAGCAGGCACAGCTGAAAGATGGCCGGCCGATCCGGGTCGGCCAGTTGCTGCAATTCCTCGAGCGCGAGGCGACGGCGGTGCAGGCGCACCAGCATCGCCAGGTTGAACTGTTCCTCGCGGGAGAATCCGGGAAGGTCCGAGTTGGCGAGCAGGTAAGCCGCGTGCCGGTGGTACTGCGCGTGCGCGATCGACAACCCGATCTCGTGCACTTCTGCGGCCCACTTGAGCAGCGTGCCGTCCGTGCGCGAATCCAGGTTCCACGACTTGCGCACCTGCCGGAACAGGTCCATGGCCATCGCGCGCACCCGCTTTGCCTGCTCGGGATCGGCCCCGTAACGTTCCGCCAGATCGGACATGGTCTTGTTGCGGACGTCGCGGTCGTGGGCGCGGCCGATCAGGTCGTACAGCAGTCCCTCGCGCAGCGCCCCGTCCGAGATCGCCATGCGATCGATCTTGAGCGCCTCGAACACTGCGCTCAGGATCGCGACGCCGCCGGCGAATACAGGCAGCCGCCGCTCGGAGATGCTGGCCAGCGCGAGCGCGGACATGTTGCCGGCGGCGACCAGCCGATCCCGCAGCTTCTCCAGGTCTTCCGCGGTGATCGCACCCTTGCCCCAGCCGCATTCGGCGATGGAGTCGCTGATCGCGATGATCGTGCCGGAGGCGCCGATGGCGGCATCCCAGCCCACGCGCCGGTACGTGGCCTCGACCCCTTCCAGTTCCTGCCGTGCGAACAGCAGCGCGCGGCGCATGCGCTTCGCGCTGATCTCGCCGTCGGCGAAGAAGCGCTCGCTCGTGCTGACGCAGCCCATGTACAGGCTCTCCAGGTGCGCCGGGTGAAAGCCGGTGCCGATGATCAGTTCCGTACTGCCGCCGCCGATGTCCACGACCAGCCGCTGCTCGGTCTCGTGGTAGATGGTGTGCGCGACACCGAGGAAGATGAGCCGCGCTTCCTCGCGCCCGGCGATGATCTGGATGGGGTGGCCCAGCGCCTTGCGCGCCTCGGCGAGAAACGCGCGGCCGTTGCGCGCCTGCCGCAGCGTGTTGGTGCCGACCGCGCGCACGTTGCCCTTCGGGATCTCGCGGATGCGCTGGCCGAAGCGCTCCAGGCACTGGATCGCCCGTTCCGAGGATTCCGCGTTCAGGTTCCTGCGCGTATCGAGCCCGGACGCGAGGCGCACCATGTCCTTCAGCCGATCGATGACCTGCAGGCGGCCGTCGACGTAGTTCGCGACGATCATGTGGAAGCTGTTCGAGCCGAGGTCCACGGCGGCAAAAGTGTCGTTCTGCGTCGTCATGGCCGCGGGCGGACTCCGTTATGATCGGTCGCATGGCGAAGAAGCACGGGACTGAACACGGCCGGCTCACGCTGATGCGGCACGCGAAATCGGATCGCTCCGATCCGGCCGCGCGCGATTTCGACCGGCCGCTCACCGGCCGCGGCCGCAAGGCCGTCCCGAAGATGGCGAAGTGGCTCCGCGGGGAGGGTTCCCGGCCGGAACTGATCCTGAGTTCGCCCGCGGTGCGCACCCGCGACACCGCCGTGCTGCTCGCGCGCGCGCTCGGCGTGAAGAAATCGGAGATCGCCTGGGACGAGGACATCTACGACGCCGACCTCGCCGCGCTGTTGCGCGTGATCCGCCGGCGCGGCGAAACCGATCTCCTGATCGTGGGCCACAATCCCGGACTGGACGATCTGCTCTGTCATCTGTGCCGCGAACCGCCGCCCCGTGACGAAGGGGGAAAACTCATGACCACCGCCGCCATCGCCGTGCTGGAATTCGACGGCCCGATCGGCACGCGCGCCGGCAGCGCGCGGTTCGCGGCATTCAGGCGACCGAAGGATCCGGACTGAGTTCGCATCAGGTTTTCGCGGCGACGATATAGGCGACCCAGCCTGCATCGGCCTCGCCGGTGCGGGACGGCGTGAACACGCCGTTGCCGCCGCCGCTGCGGGTCGTGCCTTCCCAGTACACCGTGGGTTCGAAGCCGGTCTCCGCGAGCAGCTCCGTCAACTCGGGCAGTGTCCACAGCCGCCAGTCGTAAGTGAAGGCATTGTTGAGTCGCGAGCCGTCCTTGAAGCGGAAATGGATGTGGCAGAGGATTTCGCTCGAGATCGGATTGAACTGCGCCTGGTCCCAGATATATGTGAATCCGTTGCAGCGCGAACTCTCCTGCATTTCCTGGCAGGCCTCGTAGCCGCCGAAAGCGTCGAGGATGAACAGTCCGTCCCGCCGCAGTCCGGCATGCGCTTTGCGGAAGTAGCGCTTCATCAGCGCCCGGTCCTTGAAGATCCAGTAGCTGAAGTTCGAGGCGAGGATGACGTCGGCCGGCGCGGTCCGCGCGCGCAGCACATTGCCGTTCAGGAGCCGCAGCCGCGCGGCCTCGCCGGGCGTCAGCCGGGAGACCTTGTGCCGCCGGCTCCACTCGAGCACCGCCGGATCGATGTCGACGCCCCAGGCTTCGTGGTCGGCGCCGCGGCGCACCCACTCGCAGGAGACGTTCGCGGTGCCGCAGAAATCCTCGCGCAGTATCTTTGCCCGGCGCCCGCGCAGCTTTCTGAACGTGCCGGCGACGAAATCGATCTCGGCTTCCGCGCACTGCACGGCTTTCTCGTAGAGTACGTGCCGGTCGGCGCGCTCGGCCTGCGATCGGGAGTTCCTGCTCTGGTTTCCGGTCATGTTCGGGAGTGGTCTGGCTCGCGCGGAGGAGCTTGGCATTCTAGCATCCCGCCGCGACGCGCAAAGCCGGAGTTAGCTTATTTTTCAAGGAATTGGCACAATGTCGTGGTGTCTGAATGAGGTCTCCGCGAAGCGCCATGTCGACCAAGCCCAAGCACCTGCTGGTCCTGAATACCTGCCCCGGCTCCATCACCGCGAAGAAGATCGCGAATGAGCTGGTCGCCGACCAGCTGGCCGCGTGCGTGCAGGTCATCCCCGGGGTGCAATCCTTTTTCCGCTGGGTCGGGCGCGTGGAGAATTCCGAGGAGCACCTGCTGCTGATCAAGACCACGGCCGAACGTTACCCGGACGTGGAAAACCGCATCCGCGCCCTGCATCCCTACGAACTTCCGGAAATCGTCGCGGTCCCCTTGAGTGGCGGCCTCGAAGGTTACCTGGCGTGGATCGTCGACTGCACCCAGCCACCGAAATGACGTTTCGCAGGTTCCTGTGCGCGCTCCTGCTCGCGGGCTGCGCCGCGGGCGCCGCCGCGGACGGCGTCGGCGATCGCCTGCAGAAGCTGTTCGGCGGCACGCGCGGGGGCGGCGAGATCCTCGATCCGGAGCTGGCCTTCCGCCTGCAGGCGGAAACTGCCGGGCCAACCGCCGTACGCGTGAGCTGGGATATCGCCGACGGATATTACCTTTACCGCGACAAGTTCAGCTTCGCGATCGGCGCCGGCGCAGCGAGCGTCGATGCCGCGAAACTTGTGCTGCCGCGTGGCGAGTGGAAGGACGACGAGGAGTTCGGCCGCGTCGAGGTGAACACCGGCGCCGTGGAGGTTCTCGTGCCGATCGCGCGCGCGGCGGGCCCTGAACTCGCGATCACGCTGACGGTCGGCTACCAGGGTTGCAAGGACGAGGCGGTGTGCTACCCGCCCGCGCGCAAGGATCTGCCGCTCACGCTGGCGGCCTGGTCCGGAACGGACATGGCGGCCGGCGACACGCCGCTGTCGGAATCCGATGCGATCAGCGCCAGGCTGCAGAGCGCCGGTTTCGTCGGCAGCGTGCTGGCTTTCCTCGGCTTCGGCCTGCTGCTCTCGCTCACGCCCTGCGTGTTTCCCCTGATCCCGATCCTGTCGGGAATCATCACCCGGCGCGGCGCGGAACTGACCCCGCGCTCGGGCTTCGGCCTGTCCCTCGCCTACGTGCTCGCGCTCTCGGCGGCCTATGCCGTGCTCGGCATCATCGCCGGGAGCCTGCAGCTTAATCTGCAGACTGCCGCGCAGACGCCGGCCGTGATCGTGGCATTCAGCGTGGTTTTCGTCGTGCTCGCGCTGTCCATGTTCGGCGTCTTCGAGCTGCAGGTACCCGCTGCGTTGCAGTCCCGGCTCTCGGTCCTGTCCGACGCGCAACCCGGCGGCAGCTACCGCGGCGCGGCCGTAATGGGCGCCCTGTCGGCCGTGATCGCCGGCCCCTGTGTCGCGCCGCCGCTGGCCGGGGCGCTGCTCTACATCAGCCGGACCGGTGATGCGTTCCTCGGCGGCGCGGCGCTGTTCGCCATGGGCCTCGGCTTCGGCGCGCCGCTGTTGTTGTTCGGTCTTTCGGCCGGCAGCCTGCTGCCGCGCGCGGGCCGCTGGATGAACGGCATTCGCCGCGTGTTCGGCGTGGTCATGCTGGGCGTCGCCGTCTGGCTGCTCGGCCGCGTTCTGCCGGGCCCCGCGACACTCGCATTGTGGGCGCTGCTGTTGATCGCCTGCGCGGTGCATCTGGGCGCGCTCGAGCGCCTGCCGGCGGAGGGCGGCGGCCCGGCGCGCGTATTCAAGGGCACGGGTCTCGCCCTGCTCGTGTACGGCGCGGCGCTCATCGTCGGTGCCGCCGCCGGCGGCGATGATCCGTTCCGGCCACTGGCCGGGCTTCGCGTGGGCGCCGGTGCCGTGGAACGGCTGCCGTTCCAGCGCATCGACAACCTCTCCGCGTTGCGGCAGGAACTGGACGCGGCCGCCCGCGCCAACCGCGTCGTGATGCTGGATTTCTACGCGGACTGGTGCGTGGAGTGCAAACGCATGGAGCGCAACACGTTCCCGGATCCGCGCGTCCGCGATCGGCTGCGGCAGGTCGTGCTGCTGCAGGCGGACGTCACGGCGAACGATCCCGCTTCGCTGGAGATGCTCGCGGCCTACGAGCTGTTCGGCCCGCCGGCGATCCTGTTCTTCAGTCCCGGCGCGGGCGAACTGCGCGCGCACCGGCTGGTCGGCTACCTGGGACCGGAGGAATTTCTGGAACATCTCGCTCTGGCGCTGCGCTCATGAAACCCCTGGCGTTGGCGACGGGCGCGATCGTCATCGTGGCGATGTCCGCCGGCGTCGCCTACCGCCTGAGCAGCCGCGTGGAATCACCGCCCGCCGCGGAGCCGGCGATGAGTGTCGTCGGCACGCAGCGACCGGAGTTCAGCCTGGCCGACGTCGACGGCGCCCCGCGCAGCGTCAGCGAATGGGATGGCAAGGTACTTGCGCTCAACTTCTGGGCGACCTGGTGCCCGCCCTGCCGCAAGGAAATCCCGGAGTTCGTCGAGCTGCAGCACCGCTACGGTGAACGCGGACTGCAGTTCGTCGGCATCGCCCTGCAGCGCCCGGACGACGTGCGCGCGTTCATACAGGAACACAACATGAACTACCCGGTGCTGGCCGGGGAAATGGAGGTCATCCGGCTGGCGGAACGCTATGGCAACCGGGTCGGGGCGCTGCCCTACACCGTGATCATCGACCGCAAGGGCCGCATCGCTTATGTGAAGCCGGGCCCGCTGAGCGGGACGGCGGCCGAGGAGGTCATTGCCCCCCTGTTGTAAATTCCCCGCCGCTGTTGTAGATAAGTTCTGCTAAAATACCCGAAAATCGTCGAACTCCGACGAATAATAAAACCCCGCGGGGAGCTCCATGGCACGTCTTCTGGTCGTCAACGGACCCAATTTGAACCTGCTCGGCACCCGGGAGCCGGAAGTCTACGGCCGCACCACGCTGGCGCAAATAGAAACCGCGCTGGCCGGCGAGGCCAAGCGGCTCGGACACACGCTGGAATGTGCGCAGAGCAACGCCGAGCACGAACTCATCGAGCGCATCCACCAGGCGCGGGCGGACCGGGTCGAATTCATCCTCATCAACCCGGGCGCGTTCACGCACACGAGCATCGCGCTCCGCGATGCGTTGCTCGCGGTCGCCATTCCGTTCATCGAGATCCACATCTCCAACGTGTTCGCGCGCGAATCGTTCCGGCGGCAATCGTATCTTTCGGATGCGGCGGTGGGCGTCATCAGCGGCCTGGGCGTGCACGGCTACACGCTGGCACTGGCCGCGGCCGATCAGCTTCTGAAGAAGGCCTGAGCCATGGACATCCGCAAGGTCAAGAAACTCATCGAACTGCTCGAGGAGTCGGACATCGGCGAGATCGAGATCCACGAAGGCGAGGAGTCCGTGCGTGTCAGCCGGGTCGGTTCCACGACCGCAGTCGTGACCCAGCCGGGTGTGCCGGCGGTTGCCCCGGCCGCGGCTGCGGCGATCGCCGTCGCGCCGGCCGCCGACAAGCCGGATCTCGAGGCCGACGGGCACGTCGTGAAGTCGCCGATGGTGGGGATCTTCTACGAGTCGTCGACGCCGGGGAAACCGCCGTTCGTGGAAATCGGCAAGGCGGTACGCAAGGGCGATGTCCTCTGCATCATCGAGGCCATGAAACTCATGAACCAGATCGAGGCCGACGTCAGCGGCGTAGTCGCCCGCGTCCTGGTCGAGAACGGCGAGCCGGTGGAGTACGGGCAGCCGCTGTATCTGATCCGCGAAAGTTAGTGCTTACCCTCGCTCAAATGCCCATATTTATTGGCATTGGTTGCCACACCTCCTCCGCAGTGACGGTGCCTGACGGGGCCGGGTTCGGCTCCTAGCCCCGGCCGCGCATGCTCGAAAAGGTCCTCATCGCCAACCGCGGCGAGATCGCGCTGCGCATCCTGCGCGCCTGCCGGGAACTCGGCATCAAGGCGGTGGCCGTGTTCTCGGAGCAGGATCGCGATCAGAAGCACGTCCTGCTCGCCGACGAGGCGGTGTGCATCGGGCCGGCGGCCTCCGCCGAGAGCTACCTCAACATTCCCGCCGTGATCAGCGCGGCTGAGGTCACGGACGCGGTCGCCATTCATCCCGGCTACGGGTTCCTGTCCGAAAACGCCGATTTCGCGGAGCGCGTCGAGAAGAGCGGCTTCATCTTCATCGGGCCGCGCGCCGAGACGATCCGGCTGATGGGCAGCAAGATCTCCGCGCGCAACGTGATGAAGAAAGCCGGCGTGCCCTGCGTGCCGGGTTCGGACGGACCGCTCGGCGCGGATCCGGACGAAGCCGCCCGCATCGCGCGGAAGATCGGCTACCCCGTCATCATCAAGGCGGCTGCCGGTGGCGGCGGGCGCGGCATGCGCGTGGTGAACAGCGAAGCCTCGCTGCGCAACGCATTGTCCGTGACGCGCGCGGAGGCCACCGCGGCCTTCGGCGACGACACGCTGTACATGGAGAAGTACCTGGAGCGGCCGCGGCACATCGAGGTGCAGGTGCTGGGCGACGACAAGGGCAACGTCATTCACCTGGGGGAGCGCGACTGCTCCATGCAGCGGCGCCACCAGAAGGTGCTCGAGGAAGCGCCCGCGCCGGGCATCGACGTGAAGACCCGGCGGCGTCTCGGCGAGCGTTGCGTGGACGCCTGCCGCGGCATCGGCTACCGCGGCGCCGGGACGATGGAGTTTCTCTACCAGGACGGCCAGTTCTATTTCATCGAGATGAACACGCGCATCCAGGTGGAACATCCCGTCACTGAGATGATTACCGGCATCGATCTCGTGCGGGAGCAGCTGCGCATCGCCGGCGGTGAGCCGCTGCGCTACCGGCAGGACGACATCCAGTTCCGCGGGCACGCCATCGAGTGCCGCATCAACGCCGAGGATCCGGAAACCTTCATGCCGTGCCCCGGCCGCATCGAGCACATCCACCAGCCCGGCGGTCCCGGGATCCGCGTCGACACCCACGTCTACGACGGCTACCGCATCCCGCCGCACTACGATTCGATGATCGGCAAGCTGATTGCCCACGCCGAGACCCGCGAGCTGGCGATCGCGCGCATGGCGAACGCGCTCTCCGAGATCGTGATCGACGGCATCAAGACCACCATTCCCCTCCACCAGAAGCTGATCCACGACGCCGCGTTCATCGCCGGCGGGACGGACATTCATTACCTCGAAAACCGGCTCGGGCAGCGCTGAACAGATCGGTGCGGCGGCGATGGAGTGGCTGCGCCTCCGCTTCGATTGCGGCGCGGAGCAGGTGGATGCGCTGACCGACCTGCTGGCGCGCCTCGGCGCCGGGTCCGTTTCCGTCACGGACGGCGGCAGCGAACCGCTGCTCGCCGGTTCCACGGAAGCCGCCGGTTACTGGTCCGTGAGCCGGGTGACTGCACTGCTGCCTACGGACGCCGATCTCGACGTCGCGCTCGCCTGCCTGCGCAACCTCGCCGGCGTCGACGGCCTGCAGAACGCGCGCATCGAGCCGCTCGCCGATCGCGACTGGGTCGCCGCCGGCCGCGAGGCGCACGGTCCGCTTCTGTTCGGCGATCGGTTGTGCATCTGTCCCAGCTGGGCACAGGCTCCGGAAGGGAAGCAGGTGCTCACACTCGATCCCGGGCTCGCGTTCGGCACGGGCACGCACGCGACCACCGCGCTGTGCCTGGAATGGCTGGCAGCGGCGGAACTCCGCGACCGGACCGTCATCGATTACGGATGCGGCTCCGGCGTGCTGGCGCTCGCCGCGGCGAAACTCGGCGCCGCGCGCGTGCACGCCGTCGACGTCGATCCGGTGGCTGTGACCGTGACCCGCGAGAACGCGCGACGGAACACGCTCGATGCCCTCGTCGCCGCCAGCGACACCGATGCGGCTGTCGAGGCGGCCGACGTGCTGGTTGCAAACATCCTGCTCGGGCCGCTGCTCGATCTCGCGCCGCGCTTCGCGGCGCTGGTGCGTGCCGGCGGGGAGATCGTACTGTCAGGCATTCTTGCCACGCAGGCGGAGGCCTGCTTGGGACGGTACGGGCGCTGGTTTACCATGGCGCCGGCCCGCTACCGGGACGAATGGGCGCTGCTCATCGGCCGCCGGCGCGCGGGCGAGGACGTCTGAATGTTCACCGACTGTCCCGAATGCAGCCGCCAGTTCCGCATCCGCGCGGATCAGCTGGCTGCGGCCGCGGGCGAAGTGCGCTGCGGCTTCTGCGGCCGGCAGTTCAACGCCATCGGGCGCCTGCGCGACGCGCCGCTGTCCACACCCGCCGTCGTTCCCGCGCCGCTGCCGGATCCGGAATTCGAGATTGCAGTGCCTGCTTCGGCCCCGGCGCCCGTTCCTCCGCCGGTCCGCGCGCGGCCGGCCCGGCCCGCGCCGGTGCCGCCGGAACTGCTCCCGGAACCGGAGCCTGCCGCGGTGCCGCGGCGCGGTGCATGGCGGATCGCGGCCCTCCTGCTGGTGCTGCTCGCCGCGGCACAGGTCGCCTGGTTCCAGCGCGATGTCGTGATCGGGCGTTTCCCGGAACTGCGGCCCTGGGCGGAGCGGCTGTGCGGCCGGCTCGGCTGTGAACTGGTGGAGTTTCGCGACCTGTCGGCCATCGAACTCGTCAACCGCGACGTCCGCCTCCACCCGCTTTACGAGAATTCCCTGCTGGTGAACGCGACCATCCGCAATGTGGCCACGCAGGCGCAGCCCTGGCCGCGGGTGCAACTGGTATTGTTCAACACCGAAGGCAGGGCGATCGGCCGGCGCGATTTTGCACCGCGCGAGTACCTGGATCCGGGCGTGGACACGCGCAGCGGGATGGCGGCCGAATCTTCGGCGCACTTCGTGCTCGAGATCACCGGGCCGACGAACGGTGCCGTCAGCTTCGAATTCGGCTTCCTCTGAGCAACGTCGCGAAAATTTCCACCTGAACTTCTTTGGTGCGCTTCGCGAACGCGTCGCGCGCGCGGCACGTCTCGCCCGGCACGGCGGAGCGAAATTCATTCAGCATCATTCAGTTGTATGCGTGGCTTTTACGATGTCCCGCGAGCCGCTATGATTGCACCCCGCAACGGCCGCCACGAGAACAAGAAGCGGCCGGCACCAAAGGAATGATCACCGGACATCATCAGCATTGCGACGCTCATCGATCGTCGGCCGCAGCAGGAGCCGCGGCGTGACGCAGGCGCGCAAGCTCAACGGAGCCGCGGTTTCCCGGCGTGACGGGTCGCGATTGAGCGACAGCGTGCGCGACGCGATGGAACGGTACTTCACCGACCTCGACGGACAGGATCCCGGCGATCTCTACGAGCTCGTGCTCTCGCAGGTCGAGCGGCCGCTGTTCGAGATCGTCATGGAGAACACGCGCGGCAACATCAGCCGGGCCGCGCAGCTTCTGGGCCTCAACCGGGCGACCCTGCGCACCCGCCTCAAGAAATACGGCCTGGATTGACCGCCGGGGGCAGGGCCCCCGCCGCAGTACCCCCGGGAGCGACGCGCCGCGTCGTTCCCCTGCTTGGAGAGCCTGTCCATGCCCAAGGTGAGGCGCGCGCTGGTCAGCGTCCACGACAAGACCGGCGTCCTCGAATTCTGCCGCGGACTTTCGCGGCTCGGCGTCGCGATCTTGTCCACGGGCGGAACGGCCACGCTGCTCCGGGACGGCGGTGTGCCGGTGCTCGACGTGGCGGAGTACACCGGCTTCCCCGAGATCATGGACGGCCGCGTCAAGACCCTGCACCCGAAAATTCACGGCGGCCTGCTGGGCCGGCGCGGACAGGACGACGCGGTGATGCGCACCCTCGGCATCGAGCCCATCGATCTGCTGGTCGTCAATCTGTATCCCTTCGAGCAGACCGTGGCGCGGCCGGGCTGTACGCTCGAAGAAGCGATCGAGAACATCGACATCGGCGGCCCGGCGATGATCCGCGCCGCCGCGAAGAATCACGCGCACGTCGGCGTTGTCGTCGACCCCGTGGATTACGCGGGGATACTGAAGGAGCTCGGCGACAGCGGCGGTTCGCTGGGTGCGGCGACCTGCGCCGCGCTGGCGGCGAAGGCCTTTGCCCGCACTGCGGCCTACGACGGCGGGATCGCCAACTACCTCGGTGCCGACGGCGGAGCAGAGGGGTTCCCGCGCACCTTTACGCTCCAGTTCGAGAAGCTGCAGGACCTGCGCTACGGCGAGAACCCGCACCAGTCCGCCGCCTTCTACCGCGAGCCCGCGCCGCCGACCGGTTCGCTCGCGGCCGCGCGGCGCCTGCAGGGCAAGGAGCTGTCCTTCAACAACATCGCGGACGCGGATGCCGCGCTCGAGTGCGCGCTGTCGTTCGACGAACCCGCCTGCGTCATCGTCAAGCACGCGAATCCCTGCGGCGTCGCCGAGGCCGCCACGCCGAAGGCCGCCTATGACGCCGCCTACGCCACCGATCCCGTGTCCGCCTTCGGCGGCGTGATTGCCTGGAACCGCGTGGTGGACGCGGATACGGCCCGGGCGGTAATCGGCCGGCAGTTCGTGGAAGTCATGATCGCGCCGGAATTCGCGCCCGCGGCGCTCGAGGTCCTGGCGGCGAAACCGGATGTCCGCGTGCTGGCTGCCGGATCGCGCGCGGCGCCGCTGCGGCAACTGGATCTCAAGCGCATCAGCGGCGGTCTGCTCGTGCAGGATGCGGACGGTGGAACCGCCGCGCCGGAATCACTGCGCGTGGTCACGCGCCGCGCGCCGTCCGCGGGCCAGCTCGCGGACCTGCTGTTTGCCTGGCGCGTCGTGAAGTTCGTGAAGTCGAACGCCATCGTCTACGCGGGCGGGCGGCGCACGCTCGGCGTCGGCGCCGGCCAGATGAGCCGCGTATACAGCGCGCGCGTCGCCGTGCTCAAGGCGGCGGAAGCCAATCTCGACCTCAGGGGCTGCGTCATGGCCTCGGACGCCTTCTTCCCGTTCCGCGACGGCATCGACGCGGCGGCCGGCGCGGGCGTCGCGGCGGTGATCCAGCCGGGCGGTTCCGTGCGCGACAAGGAAGTGATCGCGGCCGCCGACGAGCACGGCATGGCCATGGTGTTCACCGGCATGCGCCACTTCCGGCACTGATGCCTTCATGAAGGTTCTCGTCGTCGGCGGCGGCGGCCGCGAGCACGCGCTGGCCTGGAAGGCCGCGCAATCACCCGACGTGGAGCGCGTGTTCGTCGCGCCCGGCAATGCCGGCACGGCGACTGAGCGCGGCGTGCAGAACGTCGCGCTGGCCGCCGATGACGTGGAGGGCCTGCTGCAATTCGCCGCGACCGAACGCGTCGCGCTCACCATCGTCGGGCCGGAAGGCGCGCTCGCGGCGGGCATCGTCGATCGTTTCACTGCCGCGGGGCTGCGCTGCTTCGGTCCACGCCGCGAGGCCGCGCGCCTCGAGTCCTCGAAGTCCTATTGCAAGGAATTCCTCGTCCGGCACGGCATTCCAACCGCCGCCCACCGCACCTTCACCGACGCGGCCGAGGCCGAGACCTGGATCCGCGCGCAGGATGCGCCGATCGTGGTCAAGGCCGACGGGCTCGCGGCGGGCAAGGGCGTCGTGGTTGCCGCTTCGGTCGAGGAGGCCGTCACCGCCGCGCGCGGCATGCTGGACGGCGGGCGGTTCGGCAATGCCGGCCGCCGGGTCGTCGTCGAGGAGTTTCTCGAAGGCGAGGAAGCGAGCTTCATCTGTGTCTGCGACGGCGATCATGCGCTGCCGCTCGCGAGTTCACAGGATCACAAGACGCGCGACGACGGCGACCGGGGCCCGAACACGGGCGGCATGGGAGCCTACTCGCCGGCGCCGGTGGTAACAAAGGCGGTGCACGAACGCATCATGGAGCAGGTCATCCTGCCGACGTTGCGCGGCATGCGCGCGGAGGGTCTTCCCTACACGGGCTTCCTGTACGCGGGTCTCATGATCACGCCGCGCGGCGATCTGCGCGTACTGGAATTCAACTGCCGCTTCGGCGATCCGGAGACGCAGCCGATCCTGATGCGGCTGCGCGGCGACATCGTGGCGATCTGCGGCGCCGCCGTTGACGGCAGGCTGCGCGAGTGCCGGATCGACTGGGATCCGCGCGCCGCGGTGGGCGTCGTGCTGGCCGCCGCGGGGTACCCGGACGATCCGCGCAAGGGCGACGTGATTTCGGGCCTCGAATCGCCGTCCACGCCGGACGTGAAGGTGTTCCACGCCGGCACCGAGTTGCGGGACGGCAGGGTGCTGACCGCGGGCGGTCGCGTGCTCTGCGTCACCGCGCTGGGGGACTCCGTCGCCGCCGCGCGAGAGCGCGCCTACGGTGCGATCGCGGGCATCCGCTGGCAGAACATGCATTACCGTCGCGACATCGGACACCGCGCGCTGGAACGCGACGCGCGCTGATCCCGCGCGCCGGCGCATGAAGGGCACAATGTTCCAGCGTACCCTCTCCAGCCAGCGCCGGTTTCGCCCCTTTCTCGACGGCGTGCGCGGCGATTTCCAGGTCGCGCGCGAGCCCCCGTTCCGCTTCCGCCGCAGCTACTACGACACGTTCGACTGGCGGTTGTACGGGGAGGATTGCACGCTCGAGATCGACGAAACCCCGGCGCCGAACGCGCGCCTCTGCGCCATCGGCGAATCGGGTCTGCTGTTCGAGGAATCGATCTCCGCGGCGGCGCCGTCGTTCACGGAGTTTCCCGGCCGGAAGCTCGGGCCGGAGCTCGCGCGGCTCCGCCGCCAGCGTGCGCTGCTCCGGCTCGGCGCGGTCGAGGTTCGCGCGAGTCCCTACGAGATCCGGGATCGCGCCGGGAAAATTCTCGCGCACCTGGTCAAAGAGCAGGTCATCGACGCGAGCCGCGGCGGGCGCGGCCGCACGGTCGCGACCGCCGTCCGCGTGCTGCCGTTGCGCGGCTACGAGCGGGTCGCAAAGCGCATTCTGAAAGGGCTCGACGATCCGGCCGCGCGCCGTGACGACGGCAGCTTCGGCGCGGCGATGCGCGTGCTGCACCGCCGGCCCGGCGACTATACGAGCCGCCTGCGCGTGCCGTTGCGGCCGGGGCAGACGGCGCGCCAGGCGCTGGCCACGGTCCTCCTGTTTCTGCTCGATGTCGTCGAGCGCAACCTGGAAGGCATCGAAGCCGATCTCGACGCGGAGTTCCTGCACGATTTCCGGATCAGCTGCCGGCGCAGCCGCAGCCTGTTCACACAGGTCCGCGGCGTGCTGCCGCCGGCCGATCTTGCCCGGTTCCGCGACGCATTCGCGTGGCTCAGCACGCTCACCAGTCCGCGGCGGGATCTGGACGTGTTCCTGCTGGTGCTGCCGGAGCACGCCGCGGGGCTGGAGGCGGACGAGCGCGCGGCGCTCGAGCCATTCAGGCAATTGCTGGAGGTCGAGCGCGCGCGCGAGCACCAGCGCCTGCTGGCGGAGCTGCGCTCGGAGAGGTTCCAGGGTTTCCGCCGTGACTGGCGCGCCTTCCTGCTCGCCTCGGCCGGGGACGCCGCCGCAGAGGATGGCGGTGGGCCGGTGAAGGCCGCTGCCGGAGCCGCGATCTGGCGCGTGTACCGCCGCCTGCTGCGGGACGGGCGTGCCGCCGGCGCCGGCGGCTACAGCGAGGCCCTTCACGAACTGCGCAAGACCAGCAAGAAGCTGCGCTATCTGCTGGAGGCATTCCGTACGCTGTACCCGGAAGACGACATCGAGGCGGTCATTGCGGCGCTCCGGAAGCTGCAGAACGTGCTGGGAGACATCGTCGATTGCGCCGTGCAGCAAAGCTATCTGCGCGAGTGGAGCGCAGCGCTGGCGGCGCGTGGCGGTATCCCCGAAGCCACGGTCGGCGCGCTCGCCGTGCTCGGCACCTCGCGCGAGGTGGCCGGTGCCGCGGCGCAGCGAAAATTCCGCGGCCGGTTCGCGGCTTTCACCGGATCGCAGACGTCGGCGCGGATGCGTCGCCTGTTCGGGAGCGCGCGATGACGGCGCGGGTGCTGGCGAGTTATCACCTCAAGGGCGGGGTGGGCAAAACCGCGGCCGCGGTCAACCTGGCCTACAGCGCCGCACGGCGCGGCTGGCGGGTACTGCTCTGGGACCTGGATCCGCAGGCAGCAGCGACCTTCTACTTCCGGGTCGAACCGGGCATCAAGGGCGGCGCGAAGAAGCTGGTGGCCGAGAAGCGGGAACTCAGGGACTTCATCAAGGCGACCAACTATGCGGGGCTCGACCTCATGCCGGCCGACTTCTCCTACCGCAACCTGGACCTGTACCTCGGCCGCCGGAAGAAGTCGGAGGATCGGCTGGGAAGGCTGCTCGAACCGGTCCGCGGCGACTACGACCTGATCCTGCTCGACTGCGCGCCCGGGATCTCGCTGGTTTCCGAGAACGTGTTCCGGGCCGCCGATGCGCTGCTGATGCCGCTGATCCCGACTTTCCTGTCGACCCGCGCCTACGAACGGCTGCAGCGCTACTTCGCGAAGCGGCCGGAGATTACCGCGCACCTGCTGCCGTACTTCTCGATGGTGGACCGGCGCCGGAACCTGCACAAGGAGGTGATGGAGGACTTCGCGCGGGCACACCCGGAGCTGCTGCGGGCCTGCGTGGGCTATGCCAGCATGGTCGAACTCATGGGACGGTTCCGGGCGCCGCTGCAGACCTATGCCGCGTCCTCGGAGCCCGCCCGGGCATTCGATTCGCTGTGGCTGGAAATCGAGTCGAGACTCGGTCTCGACGCGCCGGCGCGAGGCCGCGCGGACATTGGAATTCCCGGCCCGGCGTAGCATAATTGCCGCGCCTCGTAAGGCGCTGGCGCATTAGGAAGTCCCCATCAAAAAACCAGAGGAAGACAGATGGCCAAGAGACCGGCAGTCACAACCACCAAACAGACGAAGTCCCAGATACTGAGTTCCATCGCCGAGGACACCGGCCTCAGCAAGAAGGATGTTGCGGCGGTGCTCGATTCCCTGGCCGGCCTTGCCCAGAGCCACCTGAAGGGCAAGGGTTCGGGCGAGTTCACCGTGCCGTCGCTGGGCATCAAGCTGCGCCGCGTCATCAAGCCGGCGCGCAAGGCCCGGATGGGCGTCAATCCGTTCACCGGCCAGGAAATGATGTTCAAGGCCAAGC
>Ga0315912_10001795_pt1 | contig 24708 bp, 17 predicted proteins | sample VfabasoilMG_FD_204469 | JGI IMG/M metagenome (GOLD analysis project Ga0315912, IMG submission 204469) | Garden soil microbial communities collected in Santa Monica, California, United States - V. faba soil | ecosystem: Environmental > Terrestrial > Soil > Garden | place: USA: California... | reverse complement strand
GCGCGCTCCGAGAGAGGTGGCGTGGCGTGGTCACTCGTGTTTTGCAGCAGCGCCACCGTTTCGGCTACGGCTAACTCTTCACCTATAAACAAGCGATCTGGGCGCAGGCTGACCGAGATGATGTTTGGGCCGGGTAAGCGCCCCATCGTCAGCCACACCGACTCCCAACCAGCATCTTGCCATTGAAACGGATAAATGATGGGCAGATGTTGTAAGGGCTGTTTTGGATCCGTCCACAACAAAAATTCAGCGGGGCGGCGGATCTCCGTCCATTGCCCATTGGCTTCAAACTGGCGTAGGAGATCAAACCCAGCTAAGATGCTGAAATCATTTTGCGCGGTCGCGGGTTGCAGTTGATAGCCCAACGGCAAAAAGACCGAAAGGTTGTCCCACAGCGTTTGGGCCTCCTCGCGCGAAGCGTTTTGATCAACATCAAAGGTCTTGCCGAGCAACACGCAATCAATTTCATTGGTGTTGGCGCGGCGGATGTAGCGCAGTTCGATGGTCGAGGTGTTGTCATCGCCCAACGCTTCGAGCCCGGGGTGCAAATTGGAGAGGAAACGTGATTGGTGGTCGAGCAGTTGCATCTCGGCCTCACGCCGCCAGTTCGCCCAAGTGTATTCGGCCAGCGCTTTGAAAGGCCAATGTTGCACACGCGCCGCGAACAGCGTGTGATAGCCCTCCACCAAGCGGGTGGCTTCGCCATGCGCGGCGAGGCGTTGTCCGCTGGGTTCTGGCAAGCGGGCTGGGCGTTTGATCGGGTGAAAGTAAGGCGCGGCCACAGGCTAATCGTGCAGGTCAGTGAGCTCAGGGGTAGGCAATTCTTGGATGGTCTCGACCGGGCTGGCGAGCGGCCACTTGATCGGCGGCTCGGCGGGATCGGCCACATTATCCATCGCAAAGCGACTGCGGACTTTGTTGGGGATGGGCGGCGAGGCCACCGGTTTGGACATCTCTTGCAGAAGCCCCAAAATTTGCGTAATGACCTTGGTGTCTTCTTCCGTGTGCAACCGGCCGGGGTGGTTCCGCATGGACTCCATCAAGCCTTGTGCCATTTCTTTGGCCGCTTCGATAGTTTTGATCCGCGCTTCAAAGTTTTGCTGGCGCATGGCCGCGTTGAGGTCACCCGACAGCTTGCGGCGGAAGCCGGGCTGTTGAATGGCAAATACGTCTTCTTCCAATTGGGCTTCCATCATCCGCACGGCCCAGCTGGTTTGGGCGATGGCTTTGCGGAGTTCAAAATCGGACTGCTTTTGTTCGTATTCGGCGACGGCCTGTTCGCGTTTGCGATGTAGGTCTTCCAGTGTCAACTCGTGTTCGCGGATATGCTCGGCTTTCTGCCGCTCTAATTCATCTTGCTTAGCGTTAGTGCGGATGCTGACCAGCCAGACCGCCAATACTTCTAAGCCATGCGTCTTGAGCATCGTGGCGACTTGCGCGCGGTAGGCAGCGTCAATCTCGCGCGCTAAAAGACTCCGCACTTCAGCATGGCGCATGGTGGAGGTGACATTCAACGCCACCTGTTGCAAAGCCCCGGTCAAAGCTGCCTTCGGGTTGGTCACGCCCGTAATCGTCGCCGGATCACTAACGCGCATAGTCACTTGCAAATCGAGGCCAATGTTGACATGCTCAAGGGTATACACTTCACACCGCAAAACCCAAGTGTGTTGGGCCACGCTTACGAATTGAGCGCTCGTCGGGTTGCCCTTGCCTTTCAGTGCGCGGTTTAAACTGTGTCGCCCAGCCGGGAGAACAACGCGCTCCCCGCCGGAGGCGGTGATCACCACGGTCTCGTTGGGCGGGACAGTAATAAACCAACCAAACGGGATGGTCGTGCGCCCGTTGGCGGTCAGTGCATCGCCCCGATAGAGGAACGCGATCTGCCGTAATTCATACGGCCAGGTCGCCAACCCGTTAAAGTCATAGCGGCTCATCATGCCCGCGTCTGGGGTGTTTGTGTCAGCCATAGCAACCTCCAAAGCTAGAACATTCGGAAAAGTAGGCAGATTTTAGTCCTCAAACGGAAAAAAACAAAATCGCTCAGCGCCCGCCATAGAGCTCTTTATATTCCTCGAAGTACTCAAACGCCGTTTGCACATAGCCCTTCGCATCTGGCAAGCGGATCACCTCAATGAACAAATCTGGGTCATCTTGGGCCATTGCCTGCCAGATATGGGCGTTTCCGGGGCCAGCGTAATAACCTGCTAAAAGCGTCGCATAATCCTCTCCAGCTTGTCCCCCAATAAAGTTTAAATAGAATGCGCCCATCGGGATGGAGACCGCCGGGCGATAGAGATCCTCATAAGTGAAGTTCGATAAATTCAAGCGGCGGGCGATGTCATCGGCGGTGGGTGGGATGATCTGGTTGAGCCCGCGCGCCTCGGCGGAGGACAGAGCGTATTTCCAAAAGAAACTTTCGATCCGCATCTTGGCGTACATCAGGAACGGATGGAGTTGATACTCGCCGGCCGCGCTCACGACGCGGTCGTTAAATGGCGTTGGATAGCGTAAGCGCAAAATGTAGCGCGGCGCGGTGAGCGTATCAGTGAGGCCGGCCAAATCTACCAACTGCCGCGCCGAACGGATCGCCAGATCGTGTGCGCCAAGGTCGTGAAAATAATTGGCGAGTTGCCACATCGAGAGGGGATCGTCGGAGAGCGCCAAACGCAAACTAGTAAACTCGGCGTGTGCTTCGCGAAGCAGGCCCAACCGCCACAGCTCTGCGCCCCGGATGAAACGTGCCTCCTGTTGCAACGTGGGCGAGAGGCCATGTAATGCGTCAACGTTGGCGACGGCCGGAAAATTATCGCGCAACCAACGCTCAGCGATAGCGCGTTCGCGGTTGAGATCGAGGCATGGCGCGGCGTAACATGCGCTGGGTGACGCGGAGAACGGTGCGACTTGATTAAGCAGTTGCGTCGCGCGCAACGAATAATAGCCATGCGGATCAAGTTGCGCCGCCTTCTGCCAGGCTTGCCGCGCTCCTTCAGTCTCGCCCAGTTTTTCTTTTACCTTCCCCAACCACAGCCACGCGCGCGCATGTTGCGCGTGATCCGCGCCGAGTTTGGACGCCTGTTCAAAACGCTGGCTGGCCGAGGCATAATCCGCTGAGCGATAGAACACTAGCCCGGCCTGCATCGCGGCATCGGCGGCTTCGGCGGAAGCCGGGTATTCGGTGGCGATGCGCCCCCACAATTCAGCCGCGCGCTGGAAGTCAGTGTTGCGTTCGCACAAACGCGCCGCGCGATACAGCGCGTCGGGTGCCTCAGCCGCGGCCGGAGCGGCGGCAACGAATTCGATAAACGTCTGCACATCGTGCGGATAATCTTGAATAAAGGCGATCTGGAAATAGGCTTTAGCCCAATACGGGTCGTTGGGATGATTCGCGATCACTTGCCGGAACGTAGCAATGGCCGCGGCCGTTTGTTTAAGCGCGAGTTGGGTCAGGCCGGTGTAATAGAGCGCAGTAGCATCCGCCTGCGGATTGTCCGTGAGGTAACGTTCAAAGGCGGCCAGGGCGCGGTCGTAGTTTTGCGCGTGATAGTTGGTCAGGCCACGTTGGAGTTCGTTCACCGGCACGCCATCATTGACCAACGTGACCAGCGCCTGAAAGGCATCGGGTGCATCGGGGTATTGATTGACCGCGTTGAGGAAGTGGGTGTAGGCCGCCTCGGTTTGGCCTTGCGCGTAGAGCGTTTGCCCCGCCAAAAATTCGGCCTTGCCTTTGCGCCAGCCCTCGGCGTCACTCCGCGCTAAGGCGTCATATTGTGCGAGGGCATTGGCGGTGTCACTGTTTTTGAGATAGGCCTCGGCCAAGAGTTCGCGCATGGCGTAGTTGTCGCCTGTGCGGGGTGCGCCAAGCGCCGTTTGGTAGGCGAGGATCGCGCTGGCATAGTTTCCATTGTAAAACGCCGCTTCTCCGATCCGTTCTTCTACATACGAATCGATCACGCCCGGTCGCAATTGCTCATAGCGTTGATAAGCCTCTATTGCTTGCGCCCACGTCCACGATGCGCGATAGGCTTCGCCCAACAGGAAGTAGGCGTCGGCCCGTTGCGGCGAGTCGGGGAAATTTTGCAAGAAGGTGTTGAAATCGCCGATCGCCCTTTGCAGATCGCCTGCGTTCAAACGCGCCTTGCCAGAGCCAAGTTGCGCGGCGGCCAGCAACGCTGGGTCAGGGCTGTTGGCGAGGACAGTTTGATAATCCGCGCGCGCCTGGTCCCAATCGCCGTCAAACAGCGCCTGATCGGCGGCCGCAATCCGCGCGGCTGGCACAGGTGTTGGCGTTTGGGTAGGGGTTGGGGTGAGCGTGGGCGTTGCTGTCGCAGTCGGCGTTAGTGTAACGGAGGGCGTGGCCGAAGCGAAGAGTTGCGGCAGGGTGACGGATTGAGTGCAAGCGAGGCTGAGGCCAGCCAATAGCAAACAGAAAATGAGCGGCAGGGCACGCGGGGACATGCGAGGAATAATAGCATAGGGATTCAAGGGATTAGCAGGCTTTTGGCCTACGATTGATTGCCTGACGATCAGCCCATTTTCTATGTTATAATCCCCGCGTTCAACCTATTGGGATGTGGTGCAATTGGTAGCACACCGGACTTTGGATCCGTGAATCCTGGTTCGAGTCCAGGCGTCCCAGCCTCCTCTTTTGACCGCAGATGATTGATGCTTTCGTTGACCGTCACCAAGTGTACCCTTTGGTGACGGTCACATCTGCCACCCTCTGTTTCTTGATCTCAAAGGAATACTGATGCCCACCATCGCCTCCGTCATCCTCGCGGCCGGTCAAGGCACGCGCCTTAAGTCCAAGTTGCCCAAAGTGTTGCATCCGCTCGTTGGTCAACCGATGGCACAATATGCAATAGATGCCGCACGCGGTGCGACGGGGCAAGCGCCAGTGTTGGTGGTAGGACATGGCGCGGAGCAAGTGCGCACGACGCTGGGTGACCAAGCGACTTATGTGACACAAGCCGAGCAACTTGGCACCGGCCATGCAGTGCAACAGGCCGCGCCACTGCTCACAGGGCAAAGCGATTACGTCCTCGTCACGTATGGGGATATGCCCCTTTTGCGCGAGGCCACGCTCCGCACACTGGTGGAAAAACAGCTCGCCCATTCCGGCCCGCTCACCATGCTCACCGTCATCTCGCCCCGTTATCGTGATTTTGGGCGCATTGTGCGTGACGCGCAGGGCAACGTGTGCGCCATCGTCGAGGCCGCCCAAGCCACACCCGAAGAATTTGCGTTGACTGAGGTGAACCCCGGCGCATATTGTTTTCAAGCCACCTGGCTTTGGGATGCCCTCCAACGTATCCCGCTCTCGCCGAAAGGTGAATACTATCTCACCGATGTCATTGGGCTGGCAGTCGCGGCGGGTTTGTCGGTTGCCTCTGTCACCACCTCGGATGAGAATGAGGCCATTGGCGTCAACAATCGTGTTCAGCTCGCCCAAACCGAAGCCGTGTTGCGCCAACGCCTCAACGAACATTGGATGCTGGAAGGCGTGACGCTGATCGATCCCGCCACGACCTATATTGAAGCCAGCGTGCGGATCGGGCGCGATACCGTGCTGGCACCCAACACGCACCTTCAAGGCCAAACGGTGATCGGCGAGGGGTGCGTGATTGGCCCGAACACTATTGTGCGCGATACCGTGATCGGGAACGATTGCCACATAGAATGTTCGGTCGTAGAAGGCGCAGTGTTAGCCGAAGAGGTGGAGGTCGGGCCGTTCGCGCATTTGCGGAAAGGCGCGCGGTTGGAACGCGGCGTGCACATGGGCAACTTCGGCGAGATCAAAAATTCCACCCTCGGCCCGGGCACCAAGATGGGCCATTTCAGCTACATCGGGGATGCCACCATTGGCGCGGAGGTGAACATTGGCGCGGGGACGATCACTTGCAATTATGATGGTGTCAAGAAGCACAAGACCGTGATCGAAGACGGCGTGTTTGTGGGGAGTGACTCGATGCTGGTCGCTCCGATTACGCTTGGCGCGGGCGCGCGCACCGGGGCTGGGTCGGTCGTTACCAAAGATGTCCCCGCGGATGCGTTGGCGGTGGGCGTTCCGGCCAGGGTGATTCGGAAGACAAAATAATCTGTGTCTCTCTTCTTCTCCGAACTCCTCGCCCTCATTTTTTTTCTTGGCCTCAACAGCGCCCTCGCCGCCGCGCGCGCCGCGATGGTCAGCGCCTCCAAAGCGCGTTTGCGCCAAATGCACGACCAGCAGGTGGATGGCGCGAAACTCGCCCTGAGCGTCGCCGAAGATGCCACGCGCCTGATCGCCACCCTCAAGCTCGCCCAGACCATCTGTCGCTTTTTCGTGGCCGCGTTGTCAGCCCTCATGTTCACGCTGCCCTTGGCCGAGGGGTTGCGCGGCTGGCCGAGCCTGGCCGAGCAAGCCTACCCGCTCGCGTTTTTGATCGTCGTCACCACGACGGCCTTGGCGGTGGTGGGCGTCATCGAAGTCATCCCCGAAGCGTGGGCCTGGCGCGCGCCGGAAAATTCCGCCTTGTTTTTCGCGCCGTTGGTCGCCGCGCTCGAATGGGTCTTAGCGCCCTTCGTGCGCCTCATGCTGGCCTTATCCGCGCGCGTCACTTCGCCGATCGCAGGCCAACGCACACCGCTTGTCACGCAAGAAGAGATCAAGACCCTGGTGGACGCGGGCGAAGAGGGGGGGGCAATTGAAGAAGATGAAAAAGAAATGATCTATTCCATCTTCGACATCAGTGATACGTTAGCGCGCGAGATCATGGTGCCGCGCATTGATGTCTTGGCCTTTGATGTCGAAATGCCTGCCCCCGCCGCCGTCGAGGCCGTGTTGCAAGCGGGGCACAGCCGCGTGCCGGTCTATCAAGACAACATAGACCATGTGCTGGGCCTGTTGTACGCCAAAGATTTATTGCGGATGTGGAAGGAAGGCGGGCAGGCCGCCACGCTCAGCGCCTTGTTGCGTCCAGCGTATTTCATCCCCGAAACCAAAAAAGTGAATGAACTGCTCGCCGAACTGCAACAACAACGTATCCATCTCGCGATTGTGGTGGATGAATATGGTGGGACAGCGGGCATTGTGACGCTCGAAGATATTGTCGAAGAGATCGTTGGCGAGATCCGCGACGAATACGACGCGAACGAAGAAGCCCAAATGGAACGGGTGAGTGACACGGAATATATCTTTGACGCCCGCATTGATTTGGATGAAGTCAATGAATTATTGAAACTAGAATTGCCCACCACTGATAGCGATTCGTTGAGCGGCTTTATCTACACCGAACTCGGCCATGTACCGTTGGTCGGGGAAGTTGTGCATACGGCCAACGCCCAATTTGAAGTGCTGACGGTGGTGGGGCGGCGCATTCGCAAGGTGCGCGCGCGTCTCGCACCGCCCGCCGACCTAAACTCACCTCCACCCGATACCCCTTCGTCACCTGAGGAAACCTCGCCATGACTCTTTCGACTCTTACCGACCAAGACTTAAGCGAACTCGCGCGCCGCGCGGTTGAAGCCCGGCAATGGGCCTATGCGCCCTATTCTCATTATCATGTAGGCGCGGCTTTGCTCATGGCGTCGGGCAAAATTTATGACGGGGTAAATGTTGAAAACGCTTCCTATCCCAATACGATCTGCGCTGAATGCACCGCGATGGTGAAGGCCGTCTCGGAGGGCGAACGCGAAGTTTTGGCGGTGGCCGTCGCCACCGAAAACGGCGGCACGCCCTGCGGCAAGTGTCGGCAGGTCTTATCAGAATTTGGGCGCGAGGCGCAGGTCGTGATCGTCAATGGCGCGGGTGAAATTGTGCGTCGGACGACGATGGCCGAGTTGTTGCCGCTATCGTTTGGGCCGGAAAAACTATCTTAGCGCCAGGTGATAGCGCGCGCGTTCCCACAGCGCCAACAACGGCGCGATCACAAATGGGGCGTGCGTGATGAACGGTGTGTCTGGGGTGGCGAAGATTAATGTGGCGAGATAGAGCGGCCAACACAGCGCGACGGTGCGCCACAAAAAAAGGTTGTCCGCGAGCATCGCCAGATTGTAGATGTGCGTGGTGGGATTGATCGCCAGCGCCGCCGCGTTGATGAAACCGGGCGAGTTGGATCGGCGAAACGCCCAGGCCATGAGCCCCACGGCGAGCGCCAGTGAGAGGGGCCACCACCAGAGCGAGAACTGCGTCAACAAAAACACCGAGGGGGCAATGGTCATCGCATAACTCAGGGGGCGACCATGCGCCAGAAATTCACCGATCCAACCCGGCCAGAGCAACGTCGGCACGCCATAAATGATCGCGAATGTGATCGCAAACGCGATCAGTTTGCGCGTTTCGGTACGCCAGCGCCAGAGTTGATAGGGGATGATGATCACGCCGAGTTGGGGTTTAAGTGTGAGCAAGGCGAGCGCGATGCCGGGGAGCAGGTCGCCGCGACGGGGCGGCGTCGCTGTGCCGCCTGCCACCGCCCACAGGCCGAGCATGACGATATCAAGTTGGCCTTGAATGAAACAGGCGATGACGGGCGGAAAGAAAAACCACAGCGGTGCGTTCCGACGGGCGACGAAGATCAGGGTCGCCGCTGAGATCAGCGTCCATAACCCCTTCGCCCCCGTTGGCGGTAGCAAGGCTAAGAGTGCAAAGATGAATGTGGTGGGGTAGGGATAAAAATAACCGGTCACGCTGGTGTAGGGCGACACGCCCTGCCACACCGCCTGACCGGCTTGGAGGAAGATCTCAAAATCGTGGAACACAGTTAGCTGGGGACGCTGGCCGCGCCAGTTTCAAGTTAGGGCAAGCCTTCCCATAGATCGGTTTCAGGGCCAATCGGCGCGGTAGAGCGCGCCAAGACAAAGCGCTCCACTCCAAACATTTCGAGTTGCACATTTTCTGGCACTGACGAGGCAAAAGTCTTGGGTCGGCCAGTTTCGGGGTCCATATCGAACTGAGTGCGGTGACAACCCAGTGCCTCTACCTTGCGGGAGAGCCAATGGCGGATATTCACGACCGTCGTGATCTTTTCATCCTCCACGCCCACAAAACCCAACTTCTCGCCGCGAATATCGGCGCGGCGGTCACGGAAGGCCGGGACTTTTTCCATGAAGCTGCGCGGGAAGGCGGTGTAATAGAGTTTGCTGGGCGCGAAAGGTGGCTGGCCAAGGTCGGTGTGCGCGTCACCTGCCAACTCAAACGCGCGCGTGGTGAAGTGGCAAACCGCGATATGGTCGGGATGACCGTAGCCGCCTTCGGGGCCGTGTGTGATCACGATGGCTGGGCGGAGTTCGCGGATGATCCGCGCCAGCGCGCGCGCCGCGTCTTCGAGTGGGACTTTGTCCACCTCGCCGTCTTGATGGCCTAAGAAGAGTGGTGCCTGGATCCCAAGCTTGTCACACGCGCAGGCGAGTTCTTGGGAGCGCACTTGCCCCAGCGTTTCGCGGGTCGCCAGGGTCGGGTCTTTGATCTGCGCGTCTACGCCATCGCCGCGCGTCGCGCAAGCCACATATGCGCGCGCGCCCGCGGCGGCATATTGGGCGAGACAACCACCACACGAGCCTTCGTCATCGGGATGGGCAAAAACACCGAGGAGGGTAAAGTTGTTGGGCATAGTCTCCTAGCGAATGACCGCGTCGCTAAACAAAAAACGGCGGGCTGGTGAAAATATAATTCTCAAAACGACCGAACGGCGCGTCGCTCATAAAGAACGCGAAGAACGTATCCATCTTAAAGCCACGGGCCAGCAAATAGTCTACCGCAGATTGGTTGATGAGGGGCACTTCGATACCGATGGTTTTTCTATGACCGGATAACGCGGCGGCGTTTTCCATGTGTGCCAAGACCGCTGGATAGTCGCCCGTCTCCAACAAGGCAAAAGGCCCGTTGCGTTCGCCCACATAGCCATAGCCCACCACTTGCGCGTCGCGCCGATAGAGATACCCACCCCGATGCGTTAACAACCAGGCGTGGTCTGCGGTGCGGCGATGCCCGAGGATCGCCACATCAATTGCGTCGAGCGCGGTTAAATGCCCCGGCGTGTTCGTGAGTGACTCAAAACTGAGATCGGTGTCTACAGTTATCGGCTCAGGCGTTCGGTCAAAATAATAAATGGGGAAACGCGAGTAGACGCCACTCTTGAGGTAAAGCGCCTGCGCGCGCGCGTCGAAGGTGGCGATGATCGTGCGATGCGCGGCCCCCGCACGGGGAAAGACGCGCTCCAACAAGGCCCGCCCTACGCCGCGCGATTGAACTGCTGGCTTCACAAAGAATTCGGTCAGCTCGCGCGCGCCATCGCGCCAAATCGCGCGCGCATACCCAATGACCTCCCCCTCGGCTTCGGCCACCACGAAGTTTTCGGCGGTGCGCGCCAAGTGCTCCCACAAAGGCCGCCGCGTCTCCCACAACTTGGCGAGTACATCGGGGTCATCCCCATCGGTGACGGCCATCACGCCATAGCGTTGGCTCAGGTCTAGGATAGACGCTTGAAAGACTTGATAGGTGGGGTGGAGGTCGGCCTCGGTAGCGGGACGGAGGGTGAAGGACATGGTTAGGGATTCGTATCCACTGTCGCTTGGATGCCAGGACCGGGCAAGACAATCGTGGGTGTGGTACCTTCCGGCGTGAAGATGATCTTATCGGTTTGCTTCAACGCATTGGCGTTCGCCTCGGCCATGCGGAGGCGCAGGTAATTGAGATTGCGACTATAGAGATCGGCCAGCGCTTGTTCGCGCGCCAGTTCCGCTTTAGCTTTCTCGGTGGCGGCCGCCGCTTGGGCTTTGTTGATCTCCAAGTCTTGTTGGGCCGCGATGAGCTCATTCCGCTTTTGCGCTTCGATGATGCTTTCTTGGGCCAGCACCTGGGCCAATTCATTCGCCTTTTGCGCTTCGATGACTGCTTTTTGCGCGATGGTTTTCTCTTGCTCCAACCGCGCGAGTAAGATTTGTTGGCGCGCTTCCTCTTGAATGCGCGCTTGTGCGACGCGCACTTCACCTTCTTGGCGTGCTTGTTCGGCGGCGGCTTGGGCGTCGGCCTTCAGTTTGTCTTGAGCGGCCTTCTCGGTTTCCAAGCGACTCTGCACGATGGCGTCGAGCGCGGCCTGCACTTCGGGTGATAGCACCACTTCGGGCACCACCACATTGCTGATCTGCAGGCCAAAATTTTCGGCCAACTTGCTAAGTTCTTCATCCACACAGGTGCGAAGTTCGTCCCGCGCGGTGCCGATGATGGCATCATCAAATTTGCGCTCGCCGACGCACACCTTCATGGCTTGGCGGGTGAGGTCTTGCACCCGATTGCGCGCCAATTCGTCGTTTAAGAAAATACCGCTATATTGGGCCCAGTGCGTCTGAATTAAGTCTTTGCCAGCGAGGTTGGGGCGGAAGATGTCGCCGCTCACCACGAGCCCGATGCGTTGCTTGTCGCTGGTGATGATCTCTTCGTCGCGCACGCTAAACGGGATGGCTTGGCTGGACACGCGCCTCATCTCCACAAACAAGCCAATGTCGCTGTAAACGCCCGGGCCTACGACATCATAGATACGCCCACTCCGAAACTGCACTCCTACTTCTTGCTCTTCGACCCGTTCAAAGATATAAAAGAACTGGCGGCTCCCGACAAAGACGATGGCGATGACCACCAGAATGACCACGACGACGATCCCGCCGACGATGGATGAGAATTGGTTGAAGATGTTTTTCATAGGGGCCTCTTAGTTTATCCTATATATAAGCCAATTCGAGTGGAAGGGGAGTATAACATCAATGGCTTATCGCGGCGGATGTTTAGGCATAACGCTCTTTAAATTTTGAGGGTAAGTTTAGCCCTACAGTGAATCTTTTTCCGGTTTTTTGCGTTATGTCTATATAGAAAGGCAAATCTTCATGAGACGATCCGATGTTTGACCTTAGTGCGCCAGATTTAGTGGCGCGCGCTCAAGCTGGCGACTCCGAGGCCCTGGGCGCGCTCTACGACCAATACCATCTGAGCATTTTCCGGTATATGTGGGCCCGGTCAGGGGACAAACAACTCGCCGAAGATCTAACGGGGGAGGTGTTTGTCCGCATGTTGGCCCATCTATCGAGCTATCGGATGCAAGGGTTATCCTTGCAAAGTTGGCTTTTTCGGATTGCTCACAATTTGCTGGTGGATAACTACCGGAAGACGCGCGGTCGCGTCCTGGTGGCGCTGGAAGAGGTTGAACTCCAAGCGGGAGCCGAGGCTTGCCCAACGCAACAGCTCGACCACACCTTGACGGTTGAGCAAATGCAAAAAGCCTTAGCTGGCTTGGCACCTTCCCAACGGGAGGTGGTAGTGTTGCGGTTTTTTAATGAGCTGTCTGTTGCGGAAACAGCGCAAGTGCTAAACAAGACCGAAGCGGCGGTGAAAGCTCAACAACATCGCGGCCTAGTCGCCTTGCGGCGGCAATTGAATCGAGAACCAGAGAGAACCATAGAATGAATAGTTCGCCCACTCAAGATGAACTTATCACCCAACGTTTAGCCGACCTCGAAGCCGGTCTGCCGCTAGAAACGTGTCTGGCCGGTTTGCCAGAAGACGCGGCGCAATTGGTGCAACTGGCCGCTCAACTCCGAACTTTGCCCGGCCCGCAACGCAATCCGCAACTCGTTGCCGCGCAACGGGCCAAATTCATCACCACTGCGAAGGAGAAACAGCGTATGTCTAAATCATTTCAGCCTCCGAAGGGGTTGTTTTCGTTTGCGCTTCTAGGCGGGTTGGCCACGGTCTTAGTTGTTGTCTGCCTGGCTGGGGTTTTGCTCGTCAGTGGGGCGGTCTGGCTCAGACCACAAGCCCAAAATCCAGTGGTCTCTCAAAATACGTCTAACAACTCCAGCTCCAGCAATGGAGTGAAAGCGATCAACGCCGAAAGCGCGATTTTGACGAATGTGCGGGGGAATGTGGAGATCAAATCTGGGTCGGATGAGTGGACACACGCTCAAGACGGGCAAACGGTCAAAGCCGGTCAAAACATCCGCACCGGTGCTTTATCCAGTGTGATGTTAGTCTTATACGATGGAAGTCAGGCGCGCCTTGGGCCGGACGCCGAACTGGCACTAGACCACCTTGACGCCCGCACTTCTGGCCCACGGGTGGTGCAGTTGACGCAACTCAAGGGTGAAAGCCACCATATTGTGGCGAAATCCAGCGATGCCGGATCAAGTTATGTGGTCAATACGCCTTCCGGTAGCGGGAGCGCCAAAGGTACAGAGTTCACCGTGCTGGTACTGCCCACGCTCAGCGAATTTTGGGTGGATGAAGGTGCGGTCTCGGTGGTCAGTGTGAATGTCACCGTCCTAGTGGTAGCCGGGCAGATTACGCTAATCCCTGTGGGGCAACCGCCGGCCGAGCCCGTATTTCGCGTCATGGGCGAAGGGGAAGTGGCCCAAACCGGGACTGTTTGGAAAATTGCCGGTCAGACCTTTGCGACCAACGCTAATACGCTCATTTATGGCGACCCGCAAGTGGGAGATTGGGTCAGCGTCGAGGGGCATCTCTTCCCAGATGGCTCGCGGTTTGCCGATAAGATCATCCTCCTGCGCCGGAGCGTAGAAAACAGATTTAGTTTTACCGGCAAGGTCGAATCGATCAGCGCGCAGACCTGGGTGATTTCGGGCCGTACCGTGAAGGTAGATGCGACCACGACTCTGGAAGATGGGCTGGCCGTAGGCGACCTAGTTCAAGTGACTGGCGGTGTCGCGCGCGATGGTGTCTTCTGGGCGACCAGTATCAACCAGCTAGAAGCGCAAGATCAGGCGTTCCACTTTACGGGGGCAGTCGAAAGTGTAGGCGACCCGCAGTGGACGGTCTCCGGCATTCAGGTCACGGTCAATCAAAGCACGACCGTCAATGGTGATTTTGTAGCGGGTGATCTGGTTGTGGTAGAAGGCAAGATTTTGGAAGATGGCACTTGGCTGGCGACCTCCATTGAGCCCAGCCCGACCCAAGCGAACCGCTTTGAATTTACCGGTGTTGTGCAAGGTCTGGCCCCTTGGCAGGTGGCGGGCATCGCCTTTGACACGAACGACCAGACAGAGATTGATGAGGCCATCAAAGTTGGTGACCGGGTGGTGGTAGCGGGCGTGATTCGCCCAGATGGCTCGTGGTTGGCAGAACGGATCGAGCGACTGGACGCCGAGCATCTGTTGCGCTTCAACTTTTTTGGGCCAGTCCAAAGTGTCAATCCCTGGGTTGTGCGGGGTGTGCCGCTGACCATAGACGCCAATACGCTCATTAAGGGCGAGATCAGCGTTGGCGAAATGGTCAAGGTCGAAGGCTGGATTTTAGAAGATGGAACCTGGTTGGCGACGGAGATCAAGCACACCGGCTTGCATCTCGGGCAAGGGTGTTTGCGGGCTAGCACCGTGGCGCGTAGCCTCGCCGCCAATCGCTTAGTGCTGTTCGATGGCCGGAGTTTGGATTTGACTCAGGCCGAAATTCAGGGCGATATCAAAGAAGCCAGCGTCGTGCTGTACCAGCTGTGTGTCGGCCCGACGGGCCAGATCATCATCGTGCAAGTGATCGTGATCTATCAACTGGACGCGCTCCCGGTGGTGATCATTCAGCCCAACTCGAACCCCAATCCCAATAATTGCCAAGACGGCCCTGATCACGACCAAGGCCGAGGCAACGATTGCCATAAGAAGGACAAAGACGACTAACTAGCCGAGAGACTCAGGGAGTACTGACTCCCGGCCTGCAACTTCAGAAGGTTGTTTGGATACAAAAGGCCGCTCTTTTCTAAATGAAAAGAGCGGCCTTTACTATTCTGCTGAAAAAATTGACTAGCGGTGGAGTTATCCTAAATAGTAACTGCTCAGCCCGTAGTTAAAATTGTCATTGCGAACGAGCGTTCTCAGCGAGTGAAGCAATCCCTTTTTCCTAGGCGGGAGACCGCCACGCCGCGAAAAACGCGGCTCGCGGTGACACCTGAGCAGTTACCCTAAATAATCCCTCAACGGCCGACTGCGCGTGGGATGGCGCAACTTCCGCAACGCCTTGGCCTCGATCTGGCGGATGCGCTCGCGGGTGACTTTAAAGTGTTGTCCCACTTCTTCTAGCGTGTGATCTTGGCCGTCCTTGAGGCCAAAGCGCATCTCTAGCACTTCGCGTTCGCGGTCGGTGAGCACAGCCAGCGCGCTTTGCACTTGCTCTTTCAAGAGTTGTTTGGAGGCAGAATCCGCCGGGGTGGGAATGGACTCGTCCTCAATAAAATCGCCTAACAAACTTGAATCTTCCGCACCGACCGGCGTCTCCAAACTCATTGGCTCTTGCGCGATCCTCACGATGCGGCGCACTTTGGCCGCCGCGCGATGCAACTGCCGCTCTAAGATGGGGTCGAGGCGCTCATTTTTCGCCTGCGCCTCGCGGATGGCTTTGGTCTCGTCGGGCGTGAGCAGTTCCAGTTCCAGCGCCACTTCCTCCGCCGTCGGCTCGCGTCCGAGCTCTTGCACCTTGTCGCGCTGGATGCGCATTAAGCGGTTGATCGTCTCGACCATGTGCACGGGGATGCGGATGGTGCGCGCCTGATCGGCGATGGCGCGCGTGATGGCTTGGCGGATCCACCAGGTTGCATAAGTGCTGAACTTGTAACCTTTGGTGGGGTCGAACTTTTCCACCGCGCGCAATAGGCCGATGTTGCCCTCTTGAATAAGATCAAGAAACGAGATGCCACGCCCGATGTAACGTTTGGCGACGCTGACCACCAGCCGCAAGTTGGCGCGGATGAGCGCCTTGTTGGCGTCATCGCCCCGTTGGAGGGCGGCGGCGAACTCGGCTGTCACTTCGGCTTCGTCGGTGAGCCAACTGCGAAAGGTGCGTTTTTGGGGAAAGTTTAACTTTTTGCCCAGCGCATGATCGAGCTTTTCCTGCACCGAGGTTGGCAACAGGTAAAACATCAACACGATCTCGAACGCCTTTTGCGCCACCTTATCCCAGCCACGGTCATTGCCCCAAATTTGGCCCATTTCTAGCCAGCGGCGCAATTCCGAACGGATCTCGGCGGCGCCGGGGTCGCGCAGATTTTGCGCCTCGGTCAAGAACAAATGCAGGTCAGGGCGTTCGCGATTAAATTTACCGATGTCCTCTTGCAGGCGTTTCCAGATGACCGAGAGTTCATCGTAAAAATTTTGGTAGATGTCGAGATCGCTTAGCGGGCCCTTGATGGGCAAGCCAATGGTGCGCAAGCGTTTGATGCGTTGTGCGGCGAGCATTTGCGTCGCCAACCAAATTTCGCGGTCGGCGTCTAGTAAACGCACCTGCCCGATCTCTTTGAGGTACATCCGGACCGGGTCATCCGAGACATCCGGGACGACATCGATCGGCTCGTCCTCCAGCCCCTCTTCTTCAATTTCTTCGAGGTCTTCTTCGCCCGGCTCGCCCTCGCTAAAGTTCGCGTCCAAATTATCAGGGCCAGCCTCCAAAGTGACGGCCTCGGCCATCAACGGCAATAGCTCGCCGTCGCCCGGTTCTTCCAAGCGTTCAGCAAAATTGCGCGCTTCCTCGGCCTCGCTGTTGTCGGTCGCGTTCTCTTCCAATAAATCATCTTCGTCGAGCGAATTGTTGGAAGGCTTGGGTGGATATTTGTGAGGATGGGTCATAAGGGATGCCTATGGTCAAACGCCAAGTCGGGGCGACTCACCGAGTCGCTTATTGCGGCGCGCGAGCGCGCGATCCACTTGCGCCAACGCAGTAGCCTGCTGGGATATTTCTTGTTGAAACGCCTCGGCGCGCGCGTCGCCTTGTTCGCGGGCCCCTTCGGCCAAGAAGCGCAGTTCGCGCAACCAGTGTTGCACCGTGCGCCGGCGCAACCGCAACACGGTGGTGAGCAGTTCGCCCGGCAATTTGTCTTCGGCAGTGTTGGGCAAACGCACGGCGCGCATCAGGCCATCCGCGCGTGCCTTGAGGGTGCCATCTAAACTATCGCGCACATGGTCCGCCGGGTCGGCTTCAAACTGCTCCAGCGCTTTTTGAACGGCTTCAAAGATCAGTTGATGTTCCGTCGTCAAGAAGTCGCCCTCGATCAATTTGGCGAGACCCAGCGTTTGTAATTCGCGATCCGCTTTATACAACAACTCGGGGCGCTGTAACAACACGCCCAAGCAAAACTCTTCCAGCTGTGAGGCGTCACGGTCGCGCCCGGCGGGTGCGGATGCTGGGCGGGAGGGGGAGGGCGGCGTGGCGCGCTTGGTAGGTGTGGGACGCGTGGCTAACACCCGCAGGTCGTCCACCCGCAACACACGCGCCAATTTTTGCCGATAACTATCGCGCTCGATCGGTTGCGCCACATCTTCAATAAGCGGCAAGATCGCAGTGGCGATCTCCACTTTGAGTTTGGGGTCATCCAAGTTGCGCCCCTCGGTCATCACGCGGATCACATAGGCCACCACCGGCTCGGCCGTTTCGACCAACCGTTGCCATTCGATTGGGTCGCGTTTGATCACCTCATCCGGATCAAGCCCAGCGGGGAGCGTCATCACGCGCAGGTCAGCTCCGAGACGCGCTTCGGTCTTCACCCAACCGTGCGGGTCAAATACAAAATCGGCTTCACGTTCCAACGCTTCGCGCGCTACATTCAGACCACGCAAGGTGGCGCTAGCTCCGGCCTCATCGGCGTCGAGCGCCAGCACAATGCGCTTGGCATATTTTTTCACGAGGCGCAATTGATGTTCGGTGAGCGCCGTGCCTTGCGATGACACGACATTGGCGAACCCGGCTTGATGGGCGGCGATGACATCGAGGTTGCCCTCGACCACGATGGCAGTGTTGGCGTCGCGGATGGCCTTTTTGGCGAGCGACAATCCGAACACGGTGCGGCCTTTGTCGAACAAGGCCGTTTGCGGGCTGTTCATAAACTTGGGCTGGGCGTCGGCCTTGAGCGCGCGCGCCTGAAAGCCGGTTAAGCGCCCTTGCTCGTCGCGCACAGGGATCATCAGGCGATCTCGAAATCGATCAAAAAATTTGCCAGCCTCTTTCTCGACGCTTAGCCCGGCCTCGATCAAGTCCGGTTGTTGAAAGCCCTTGGCGAGGAGGAATTTGGACGCCGCCTCCCAACTGTCTAACGCATAGCCAAGTTGAAAAATCTCGACTGCTTTTTCGGTCAGGCCGCGCTGTTGTAAATGCGTACGCGCGGCTTGCGCTTGGGGCGCGTTCTTGAGCAAATGGTGATAGTAGGTCGCGGCGCTCTCTAAGGCTTCGCGCAGATGATCAAGGTTATCGTCTTGCGCTTGTTCGGCGGGGGTGCGCGGTTTGAGTTCCACGCCCGCGCGCGCCGCCAAAATCCGCAACGCCTCGCCGAAGTCCACGCCATCGCGCTTCATCACAAATTTAAAAATGTCGCCCCCGTCATTGCACGCCCCAAAACACTTCCAAACTTGCGTGTTGGGGAAGACAGCAAAGGCTTCTGTGTCCGTATTCTTATGAAACGGGCAGAAGCCTTTATACGATGAGCCGCTCTTTTTGAGCTTCACCGTTTCGGCGACGAATTCCACCAGATCGAGGCGGCTCTTGATGTCTTCGGTGAGGCTCATGATAAGCGCAATGAGTTATGAAAAAGAATGTGAATGAAACATCGAACACGACACTGATGATTATAGACGCGCGAGGGAAGAGTCGGCAAGAGGTACGGGAGGCGGATTGGAGAATTAGCGGCTTAGGGAATTAACAATTCCAATTCGATCTCATCGCGCAGTGGGATACCATTATGACCGATCAGCGGAATGGAAGGCTTGAGCAAGCGCGCGCGAGCAACGGCGTGCCGATGCACCGTCACTAATTCAAAGCCGCGTTTTTGGTAGAAGCGCAACGCATGTAAATTATCGTTGGTAGTGATGAGCCAAACACGCGCACACTGGGCTTGGCGCGCCACTTCTTTCACCCGATCAATCAACGCCGTGCCAATACCAAGTTCTGGGCGCAAACTATCCAGCGTGACGATCTCACAGTCAGGCTGGGCGAGCTGATAGGTGATGACACCACAGACTTGCTCGGCCTCCCACGCGACGAAGCCGGGGAGTTGTGTGGGGTAATAAATCTGATCATGCGCCACCACCGTCTCTGCGCCCCAATGCGTTTGCATGAACTGCGCTAGCCAAGTGTGATCGGCTGGGGTGAGCGGACGGAGCTCGAACCGCGTCATTTCTTTTTTGATTTTTTAGAAAACGGGCGATGCGCCAACAAATGTTGCTGGCTGTTGAAGGGTGTCTTGCCTTCTTTGGCGCGTTCGTAATGGCCTTCGGCGAGCAACAGGCGCGCTTTGGTAGTGTCGGCCAAGTATACGTTGAGCACTTCGTCGCGCAAATGGCGCACCAACATTGGATGCTCAACCGGGAAGAGGATCTCCACGCGCCGATCCAAATTGCGCGGCATGAGGTCGGCGCTACCGAGGAAAATCTCTTCGGCCCCGCCGTTGTAAAAATAGTACAGGCGGCTGTGTTCAAGGAAGCGCCCCACGATGCTGGTGACGCGGATGTTCTCACTCACGCCCGGCACGCCCGGTCGTAGACAGCACACGCCGCGCGTGATCAATTCAACTTTGACCCCTGCTTGTGAGGCTTGATACAGCAATTGAATAATCGCCTGATCCACTAAGGCATTGATCTTAAAAATGATCTGCCCGCGTCGGCCTTTTTCGGCGTGTTTGATTTCGCGGCGGATCAGCGCCTCTAGCCGCGCGCGCAAATTGATGGGCGCGATCAGCAACTTGTGATAGTCTTCTTTGGCGGAATAGCCGGTGAGATAGTTGAAGAGATCGGTCGCGTCGGCCCCGATGGCGGCGTCGCAGGTAAACAGGCCGAGGTCGGTGTAGGTCTGCGCGGTGCTGGCATTGTAGTTGCCGGTAGATAAATGTACATAGCGGCGCAGGCCCTCGCTTTCCCGGCGCACCACGAGGGCGATCTTGGAATGCGTCTTAAGGCCGAGCAGACCATAGACCACATGCACGCCTTCGGCTTCCAATAGTTTCGCCCATTCGATGTTGCTCTCTTCATCAAAGCGCGCCTTGAGTTCCACCAGCGCGGCCACTTGTTTGCCCTTATGCACTGCTTCAAGCAAGGCGGCTACGACGGGCGAGTCGCGCCCCACGCGGTAGAGGGTTTGTTTGATCGCTACCACGTCGGGGTCGCGCGCCGCGGCTTGGAGAAAACTCACCACGGGTGCGAATGAATCGTAAGGGTGATGCAACAAAATATCCTCGCGACGAATCGCCGCAAAGAGTTCGTCATCGGTGAGTTTGTTTTTTAGAAGGGCGGGTAGGGCGGGGATATAGGCTGGTTCTTTGAGATCGTGGCGCTCAATACTGAACAGACCCATCAGGCTACTCAGCCCGAGCGGCCCGTTCACGGTGTAGACATCGTTGCGTTCTACTTCCAAGTTCTCAATCAAAATGTCGCGCAACTCGGTGGGCATGGTCGCGTTGATCGTCACGCGCACCACCAACCCAAAGCGTCGTTGGCGCACACTGGCTTGCATCGTTTCAAGCAGGTCGTCCGCTTCAAGTTCTTGGATGACCAGATCGGCGTCACGCACGATGCGAAAGGGATGCGCGGCGATGAGCTCCAACCCGGGGAAGAGTTCGGCCAAATGCGCCGTCACGACCTGATCCAGCCAGACGAAATAATGCTCATGGGGAATAGTGCCATCTTTGCGCGTCCCGCCGGAAGAGCGCTTGAGCGGCACTAAATGCGGCAAGGTGGCGGGGATTTTAACGCGCGCAAATTTTTCGTTGCCCTGCCGATCGCGGATCAATACGGCGAGGTTCAGGCTGAGATTGGAGATGTAGGGGAACGGCCGGCCTGGGTCGAACGCCAAGGGCGTCAGCACTGGAAAAACAACTTCATCAAAATACTTTTTGACGTGTTGAGATTGCTTGTCGGTGAGGTCGCTGTAATTCAAAACGTGTATGCCCGCCTGATCCAGTTGGGGCAAGAGTTCTTGCATCAGACACTGGCGCGCCGCCTCCATGAGGCGGCTAGCGGCTTTGCGGACCGCCGCCAGTTGTTCGGCGGGCGTCAAGCCATCGGGCGAGAGTTCCACGACACCGGCGGCGATCTGTTGTTTGAGCCCCGCTACGCGCACCATGAAAAACTCGTCCAGATTTGAGCCGACAATCGCCAAAAATTTCACCCGCTCCAGTAAGGGATTGCGCGCATCTTTCGCTTCTTCCAACACGCGTTGGAAGAAATCTAACTGGCTGAGTTCGCGGTTGAGATATAGATAGGGATCGCTTAAGGCTAGCACCGCCTCGACTTTATCGGCGGCGTGGCTTTTGCCGTTGGGAGGCAGTTTGGTGGAGGCAGAGTCAGGCATAAGCGAAAAAAACTAAGACCTAAAACCCTTCCAGCCTGCTGAAATCCGCTACGCCCTTCGCTAGTGCCGCGATCTTTTGCAACAATCCCAAGCGGTTACTGCGCGCGGTTGGGTCTTCAGCCATCACCAATACTTTGTCGAAGAACTCGGAGATGGCGGGGATCATCGGCAGGAGCGCGCCGAAAAAATCATCCACGGAATGAATGGTTTGGGCCGAGGCGGTTTGATACGCCGCCCACAGATTTTTCTCGGCGGCCTCGGCGAGCTGTTCGCTGTTAACTGAAAACTGTTCCTTCTGGTCACGCGTGATGCGGACACAGCGCGCATAGGCCGCCAACGTCGTCGCCCAATCGTCGCGCTTTACCCAGAGCGCGAGTTGCGCCACCGCCAGTTGCGCCCGATAGGGGTTATGCCCCTGCTCGGTTAAGATCGCTTCAACAAGATCATGGCGATAACCAGCCTCGGTGAGTTGAACCCGGAAACGGCCGAGGATAAAATCGAGGATGGGCGCAGGGGCGCTGGGAGAATTTTGAGCAGGTTGCAAATCCAATGCGCTTTGCACGGCGACCCGCAGGTCGAAGTCGAGTTTTTTTCCAGTGAGCAGTTGAGTGATGCCGAGCGCGGCGCGGCGCAACCCAAACGGATCGGCGGAACCGGTGGGCGCAAGGCCAGCGGAGAACAACCCCGCTAGCGAATCGAACCGGTCGGCCAAGCCAACGACAACGCCCGCCAGCGTTTCTGGCAACGCATCGCCCGCTCCAGCGGGGAGATAATGGTCACGGATCGCTTGGGCGACAGCGGGTGTCTCGCCAGACCGCAAGGCATACTCGCGGCCCATGATGCCCTGCAACGAGGTCATCTCCACCACCATTTGCGTAGCGAGGTCGGCTTTGCATAAGTGCGCGGCGCGCAGGGCCGTTTGCGTTTCTGCGTCGTTGAGGTTGAGTTGACGCGCGAGGGTCGCCGTCAATTTCTCGACGCGTTCGGCCTTATCTAACATCGAGCCAAGCTTCTTTTGGAAAGTCAGTGTGGAGAGTTTGGGGCGGAATTCTTCCAGCTTGAGCTTCACATCTTCGCGCACGAAGAAGTTGGCATCGGCGAAGCGCGCGCGCACTACATGTTCATTGCCCTCGCGCACAAGGTCGAGGCGGCGTTTGTCGCCGTTGCGGATGACGATGAAGTGTGGCAGAAGTTGACCCTCTTTTTCCACCGGGAAATAGCGCTGGTGCTTCTTCATCACCGAGATCAACACATCGCGCGGTAATGCTAGCGCTTCTTGATCAAACGAACCGAGCAAGGCTAAGGGGCGCTCAACTAGATTTGTCACTTCGTTCAACACGCCTTCGTCAGCGATCTGACCGCCCGCCTCTTTAGCTAATTTGCGCGCTTGTTTGAGGAGGTCGGCACGGCGTTTGGCGGGGTCAACTTCGATCTTGGCCTTTTTCAGCGCGGCGAGATAGCCTTCTGCCGAGGGGATGGTGATGGGCGGAGAGCCTGCCGGACGCAGACCGCGCGAGGTGTTGCCACTGACGACGCCCGCATATTCAAAGGGGATCACACTTTCGCCAAGCAATGCCACCAGCCACCGGATCGGGCGCGAAAACGCGATGCCGGACTCGTTCCAGCGCATGGTCTTGTCAAACTGAATTTTGCCGATGAGCGTGGGCAAGAGTTCGGCCAACACGTGGGGCGCGGGGCGGCCTTCCTCGCGGATGAGGGCCGCGACATATTGCCCGCCGTCCATCTCGCGCACTTGCAATTGATCAACGGAGAGGCCTTTGCTCTTGGCAAAACCAACTGCGGCGGGGGTCGGCGCACCGCCTGAATCGTAGGCGCGGTTGGCGGCTGGGCCTTTCACCCACGCTTCTTTGTCGCTCTGGCGCGGCGCGAGGTCAGCCACCAAGATCGCCAAGCGGCGTGGCGTGCCATACACGGTCACCGCACCGTGCGCTAAACGCGCTTCATCTAAAAGTTTCGGCGTTAGTTCGCGCAATTGCTTCAACGCCGCATCGAGGTCGGCGGCGGGAAGTTCTTCGGTGCCAATTTCAAAAAGAAGAGGGCTGGCATTTAGAGGATTTTGGGCAGTGGCGAGGCCTCCTGCCTTCTGCCTTTCGCCTTCTGCCTTCTCTTTCAACAACGGATATTCCAACTGTTTGCGTTGCTCCAAATACGCTTCCGCCACCTTACGTGCGAGGCCACGCATGCGCCCAAAGGCGGCTTGGCGCTCGGTGACGCCGATCGCGCCGCGTGTGTCGAGGACGTTGAAGGTGTGTGAACACTTCAACACATGGTCATACGCGGGCAAGACCAAGCCGTGCGCCAGCGCCGCTTCCACTTCGGCTTCGTAAAACGTCATCATCTGGCGCAGACGATCCACATCGGCGATCTCGAAGTAATACTTGCTATGTTCAAATTCGCCGCGGCGCAACACATCGCCATAAGTCACGCCGTCAGCCCAGGGTTCATCCCAAATGCCTTTGGCGTTGCGCAGGCCGATAAGGATGCGTTCTAAACCATAGGTGATCTCTACCGATACCGGGTCACAGACGACGCCACCGGCTTGTTGAAAGTAAGTGAATTGCGTGATCTCTTGCCCGTCGAGCCACACTTCCCAGCCCAGCCCCCAAGCACCGAGCGCGGGCGATTCCCAGTTGTCTTCCACAAAGCGGATGTCATGATCGCGCGGGTTGATGCCAAGCGCCTCCAGCGACTTGAGATAGAGTTCTTGCGGGTTGCCGGGGTCGGGTTTGAGGATGACTTGGTATTGGTAGTGTTGTTGAAAACGATTGGGGTTATCGCCGTACCGGCCATCATCGGGGCGGATGGAGGGTTCGACATAAGCGACGTTCCACGGTTCTGGCCCCAACACTCGCAAAAAAGTGGCGGGGTTCATTGTGCCTGCGCCCACCTGTGAGTAGTAGGGTTGCCAGATCAGACAGCCGTGTTCGGCCCAGAATTTTTCAAGCGTGAGGATGAGGGATTGGAAAGTATGAGGCATGGAAAGGATGAAGGATGAATTAGGAGGGATGAATCACAGAAGGTTTTCGCGGCGATAACGTTCAACACGCTTAATGCACGCCGCACTCTCCGCCTGCGAACCGAACAGGTCGGTTAGCGTGACGTCGTATTGAACGAAGAGGATGTGGAGGGCAGGTAGGTGGGGGTCGGTGATCATTTCAAATAGAACTCAGTCGCCAGACAAAAGGCCATGCAATGCCGAAAGTTACGCTAGTTTTTCAATCAGGCTTCGACGCGCACTTGATTATACCGCGCTGGGAAATGACTTTGTGATCACTACATCTTCTAAATGAATAAGTAGATTACGAAAAGTTCTTTAAAAACGTAAACCGACAAGCAGCGTGGGTATCGTTCTGGGCAGCGAGAACCTTCTTGACCGAGGTGACTAACGCGTCCAT
>Ga0315912_10001794_pt1 | contig 24709 bp, 17 predicted proteins | sample VfabasoilMG_FD_204469 | JGI IMG/M metagenome (GOLD analysis project Ga0315912, IMG submission 204469) | Garden soil microbial communities collected in Santa Monica, California, United States - V. faba soil | ecosystem: Environmental > Terrestrial > Soil > Garden | place: USA: California... | reverse complement strand
ATTTTTTAAAATCTAATGTCACACATTTTGCGATCAACCCTAGCGATCCAACCGTCCTCTACGCCAGTACATTTTCCGGGATGATGAAAAGCGTTTCGGGTGGTTCTCAATGGAGTTCAAGTGGTTTGAGTGGTTATCTCCCCGATGTGGTGATCCATCCGTTGACGCCCACCATCGTCTTTGCCATTGACCAAGGGAAGGTTTATCAAACGATTAACAGCGGAACGAGTTGGCAAGTGCTCACCCAAGTCGTGTCATCGCCCTATGTTACAGCGTTTGATCTCGAAATTGATCCGCTCACCCCCTCCACACTGTATCTGGGCACTTCGCAGGGTGTCTTCAAAAGCGTAGACACTGGCGCGACTTGGCAGACCACGGCGCTCACAAACACGCTGGTGCAAGTGGTGCAGGCGCATCCCCTCACGCCGACGCTTGTTTATGCCGGAACGTCAACCGGGGTGTGGGTGAGCGCCAACGGCGGAGCCAACTGGAACGCAATAGGGGCGCGCGACTTAAATGTCCAAGTGTTAGAGATCCAACCGACGCGGCCTGACATACTGTGGTTGGGCACCAATGGACAGGGAGTGATCAAGTTACAGGATGGCCTCGCCTCACCAGTGAATAATGGCTTGTACGGTGTGCAAGTCGAGGACTTAGCCATTGACCCGGTCATCTCCTCCACTTATTATGTCGGGGCTGGCTATGGGGCTGGGGTTTTTCAGAGTCTCGATCACGGGCAAACGTGGAGTCGCGTCAGCGACGGCCTCCCGAATGATGATATGGTTTGGGCGGTGGCAGTTGACTCTCTAACGCCCACGACGCTTTACGCTGGCACCAATGATGGCTTATTTAGGAGTCTGAACGGTGGTCAAAGCTGGCTGACCACGACAATTGGACCGGGGGTCGGTGTTGATGACATTACCATTCATCCTATTACCCCTTCGATGATCTACCTCACAACCGACAAAGGTCTATCGTTAACTACCGACAGTGGTTATAGTTGGCAGACGATCTATACCTTTTCAATTGGCTCCTATTTTGACGCCCTATATATTCATCCCCTCTCACCGACCGTATTATATGGAACAAGCGCTGGTGGCTCTGGCTTGAAGCTTAGCACGAATGGCGGGCTGTCATGGACTTCAATTAACGCTGGTTTGCCAGCCAATTTTGAGAATCATGGCTTGGTCCTTGATCCCCTTAATCCGTTGACGGTTTTTGTCGCGACCAGCACTTATTACACCTTCACTGGTGTGTTTAAAAGTGTCAATGGTGGCGCGAGCTGGGAGGCTTTCAACACCGGCCTAGCCGCTTACCCGGCTCGCGGTTTGGCGTTAAGCCCCGATGTGACCACCTTATATTTGCTCACCAGCGGTGAAGCTTATTCCACCTCACTCCTCAGCCCCGAATGGCAATCCGTTGGAGTTGGTGGGGCTGATTATTATGCGCGCAGTCTAACGGTTGCCCCCTATCCACCCGGTCGTCTATTGGCTGTAACCGAAGGCGGTCTTTTTTCCACCGCGTTTTCTGGAATTCCAACCGTCACCCCGACGAGCTCTCCTACCGCATCTCCTTCACCTACAGTCACCCCGACGCCTTCTCCGAGTGCCACCGCGACCCCCACACCCACTAACACGCCGACCAACACGACCACGCCGACGGCTAGCCCAACCCCGCTGGGCATCAACCTCGCAGCTGGCATTACGGCCACCAGCGATGTGACGCTCAACTGGCCAGGGGCGCTCACCGATGGAGATAAGTGGGCGAATAGCAGTAGCGGTTCCAGCGGTCAGTTTGCGTACACGGCCTTTGGCGCACACTATGCCCAACTCGACTTAGGCGCAGTGTATGTGGTGAACACGCTCAAGGTCTGGCACTACGCCGCCGATGGGCGGGCGTTCACCACCACGTTGCAAGTGAGCCTGGATGGGGTAACGTGGGACACGATCTTTAACAGTGCGGTCTCGGGGCGGTACTCGGAGACGGCGGCGGGGCGCACGTACAATATCACGCCGCGTTTAGTGCGCTATGTGCGCGACACGCTCAACGGCAGCACGGTCAGCCCAGGCAATTGGTGGGTGGAGCTCGAAGTCTGGGGCGTCCTGCCCACTGTCACCCCCACCGCGACAGCTACCGCCACGCGTACGGCGACCACCACCGCAACGCCGACTGTCACGTCCACGCCGACGGCTAGCCCAACCCCGCTGGGCATCAACCTCGCGGCTGGCATTACGGCCACCAGCGATGTAACGCTCAACTGGCCGGGGGCGCTCACCGATGGGGATCAGTGGGCGAATAGCAGTAGCGGTTCCAGCGGTCAGTTTGCGTACACGGCCTTTGGCGCACACTATGCCCAACTCGACTTAGGCGCAGTGTATGTGGTGAACACGCTCAAGGTCTGGCACTACGCCGCCGATGGGCGGGCGTTCACGACCACGTTGCAAGTGAGCGTAGATGGGGTAACGTGGGACACGATCTTTAACAGCGCGGTCTCGGGGCGGTACTCAGAGACGGCGGCGGGGCGCACGTACAATATCACGCCGCGTTTAGTGCGCTATGTGCGCGACACGCTCAACGGGAGCACGGTCAGCCCAGGCAATTGGTGGGTAGAGCTCGAAGTCTGGGGCGTCCTGCCGACTGCTACCCCCACCGCGACCCCCACGCCCACTAACACGCCGACCAACACGACCACGCCGACGGCTAGCCCAACCCCGCTGGGCGTCAACCTCGCGGCTGGCATTACGGCCACCAGCGATGTGACGCTCAACTGGCCGGGGGCGCTCACCGATGGGGATCAGTGGGCGAATAGTAGTAGCGGTTCCAGCGGTCAGTTTGCATACACGGCCTTTGGCGCACACTATGCCCAACTCGACTTAGGCGCAGTGTATGTGGTGAACACGCTCAAGGTCTGGCACTATGCCGCCGATGGGCGGGCGTTCACCACCACGTTGCAAGTGAGCCTAGATGGGATAACGTGGGACACGATCTTTAACAGCACGGTCTCGGGGCGGTACTCGGAGACGGCGGCGGGGCGCACATACAATATCGCGCCGCGTTTAGTGCGCTATGTGCGCGACACGCTCAACGGCAGCACGGTCAGCCCAGGCAATTGGTGGGTAGAGCTCGAAGTCTGGGGCGTCCTGCCCACTGTCACCTCCACCGCGACAGCTACCGCTACGCGCACGGCGACGCCCACCAGCACAAGCACCACGCCCAATCCCATTGCCGAATTTTCTAAGGTGCCCGCTCAGCCACACCAGTTGTATCTGCCTGTGATCAATCGTTAAGCCGTCCTTGACACGATGTCAGCAATCTGTGCATTACGGCGCTTTCGCTAAACTTAGTGAGCGCGCGGGCTATAATAGGCTGGCGAATAATAGGAGGGGCTTATCTCATGTCGAAATCATTATCGTTCAATCCGTTGTGGCTGATGCTGTTAGCTGGAATGGCTTGGCTGTGGGTCGGATCAACCACGCCTCACCTTCAGCCAAATAGCGTAACCTCTAATAGTTGGGTCAACCTCGGGCTGGAGGGCGGGAAAGTTAACGCGCTTGTTTTTGACCCAACGGACGCCAATATCGTTTACGCCGGGACATATGGTGGCGGCGTGTTTAAGAGCGAAGACGCGGGGCAAACTTGGAGCGCGGCGAACACGGGGCCGATCAACACGTTTACCACCTGGGTGAATACCCTCGCCATCCACCCGTTTACGCCAACCATTTTATATTTAGGTGGTTATCTTTCTGGGGTTTACCAGAGCCTAGACAGTGGCGCGTCTTGGGACGGTGTCTACATCATTAACGATGTATATAAAGCTAACACCACACATTTTGCGATCAACCCTAGCGATCCAACCGTCCTCTACGCGAGTACATTTTCTGGGGTGATCAAAAGCGTTTCGGGCGGTTCTCAATGGAGTCCTAGTGGCTTGAGTGGTTCTTTCCTCCGCGATGTGGTGATCCATCCGGTGACACCCACCACCGTCTTTGCCATTGACCATGGAAAGGTTTATCAAACGCTTAACAGCGGAACGAGTTGGCAAGTGCTCACCCAAGTCGTGTCGTTAAACTATCCTCCGTGGCTTTCGCCGATTACGGTGTTTGATCTCGACATTGACCCGCTCACCCCCTCTACGCTGTATCTGGGGACCTCGCAGGGTGTCTTCAAAAGCGTAGACACTGGCGCGACGTGGCAGACCACGGCGCTCACAAACACGCTGGTGCAAGTGGTGAAGGCGCATCCTCTCACGCCCACGCTCGTTTATGCTGGAACGTCAACCGGGGTGTGGGCGAGCGCCGATGGCGGAGCCAACTGGAACGCAATCGGGGCACGCAACTTAAATGTCCAAGTGTTAGAAATCCAACCGACGCGGCCTGACATACTATGGTTAGGCACGAATGGACAGGGAGTGATCAAATTACAGGATGGCCTCGTCTCACCGGCGAATACTGGCTTGTATGGCGTGCAAGTCATGGACTTAGCCATTGACCCAGTCATCTCCTCCACCTATTACGTCGGGGCTGGCTATGGGGCTGGGGTTTTTCAGAGTCTCGATCATGGGCAAACGTGGAGTCGCGTCAGCGATGGTCTTCCCAATGGTGGTATGGTCTGGGCGGTGGCGGTTGACCCCCTAACACCCACGACGCTTTACGCTGGCACAAATGATGGTTTATTTAGGAGTTTGAATGGTGGTCAGAGTTGGCTGACCACGACGATTGGGCCGACTCAACGGGTTTGGGACATTACACTTCACCCCATTACGTCTTCAATCGGATACGCCACAGTCGAACATGAGGGGCTATATCGGACTGAGGATAGTGGGATTAGTTGGCAGAAAATAATTACCGTTAGTTCTGGGTTTGAAAACCTTTATATTCATCCCCTCTCACCTACAGTGTTATATGCGGCAGACAGTTATGGTTCTGGCTTGAGACGTAGCATGGATGGCGGGATGTCATGGACTTCAATTACCGCTGGTTTGCCAGCAGATTTTGAAAACCGGGGCTTGGTCGTTGATCCCCTTGAGCCGTTGACGCTTTTTGCCGCGACCAGCACGTATTACACCTTCACCGGTGTGTTTAAAAGTGTCAATGGTGGCGCGAGTTGGGAGGCCTTCAACACCGGTCTCGCCGCTTACCCAGCGCGCGGTTTGGCGTTAAGCCCCGATGCGACCACCTTATATTTACTTACCAGCGGCGAAGTTTATGCTTCCTCACTCCTCAGCCCCCAATGGCAACCTATTGGGGTGGGTGTACCTGATTATGATGCGCGCAGTCTAACCGTTGCCTCCTATCCACTACGCCGCTTATTGGCTTTAACCGAAGGCGGTCTGTTGGCTACCGAATTCGGGGAGCTCCCAACTGTAACGCCAACGAGTTCGCCAACGATCACGCCTACCCCAACCGCGTCCTCCACCAGCACTACGACCCCTTCTCCGACCATCACGGCCCCGCCGACTAACTCTCCCACGGCGTCTCCCTCACCTACAGTCACCCCTACGCCTTCTCCGACTGTCACTGTGACGGTAACCCCAACTGCCACGCCGACCAATTCTCCTACGGCGTCCCCTTCGCCCACCGTCACGCCCTCTGCTACTGTGACTTCAGAGCCACCCTTGCGTTATTGGGTGTTCCTGCCCATTTGTGCGAAATAACAAACTAAAACCCCGTGTTTATTCACCCACCGCTCAACCTACACTGCCCTACTTATAACGGTTTTCTATTGCATGAATAACGTTCGCCCTGAGCGCGCGGCGCCCTTCGACCGTTCGGCAAGCTCACGGCTCAGGGCGCGTTCGTGATGTACTTATAATGTTTCTGCTGTAGAATTATCTCCGTTGCTATTATTGCCCTCCACCTATTATGCGTCCCGTTGACCTCACCGATGTGCGCGTCCGCGCCAATGCCGCCGCCGAGCGCCTGCCCGACATCCCGGCCAGCCTCAGCGTCATCCGCTCGTTGCTGGATGACTACGCTGACCGCGCGCATCGCGTCGCCCCTGAGCCGAACAACACCAGTAAAGAGATCATCCTGCGCACGCCCATGCCGGTCATCCGCGCCATCGTGACAGCGCTCCGGGGGCCATTGCTTAATGACCCGCAAATGGCGTGGCTCTTGCTCAAGGACTTGTGGGAATCCAATTCACGCGAGGAGCGGCGCATCGCGGCGGAAGTGCTGGGCTATCTCGCGCCGCAAAAGCCAGACGAAACGCTGGCCTATATCGAAATGTGCCTCACGCGCAACCCGGGCGAGACCTCGCTAGAAACCCTGGCCGAACAAGGTCTCGGCCCATTGGTACTGACCAACCCCACCCCCTATCTGGAACAAGCCAGAAAGTGGGTCTTGCACCCGCTCAAATGGGCGCGGCGCTTTGGGCTGGCGGTCATCGCCCCGCTAGTGAAGGATAAGAAGTGGGATAACGTGCCGGGCGCGCTGGACGTGATCCGCAATGTGATGTCGGAGGCCGACCCCGACCTTCGCAAAGCCGCCGCCGATTTGGTGCGCGCGCTCTCTATTAAAAGCCCGGCCGAAATCTATCGCTTTCTGCGCGAACAGGCCCTGCGCGTGAATAGCAACACGCAATGGATCGTGCGCACCGCGATGAACAAACTCCCCGCCGATGAACAGGCCGAGCTCACCCGCCTGATGCGCGGGTAGACGCCTCCCCGCCCCTCTGTTATAATCGTTTCAATCGAATGACTCGACCCCGGTAGCCGTGTTGCACGAGCACTCCACGCCGCCGTGGGCGACCCACCGCCAATTAAGGAGGGCGGCCGTCATGTCTTTCAACAAAGAATCCAAACAACAAATCATCACCGATTATCATCGTCACGACGGCGACACTGGCTCACCTGAAGTGCAAGTGGCGTTGCTCACCAAACGCATCGCCTATCTCACCGAACATCTCAAAACGCATAAGAAAGATGAATCCTCGCGCCGCGGCCTACTCAAGATGGTCGGCCAACGCCGTCGTCATCTCACTTATTTGAGCAAGCATAACCCCCAAGCGTTTGATGCCTTGTCGAACAAGTTGGGTCTGCGCCGCAGGTAGTTTGTTGTCAGACCAATCTAAAACCCTAAAAGTTTTAAAGGCCCTTAGGGTTTATCCTTTAACCAGAGCGACTTAAACCATTTACCCGAAGTCCGATGTCTGAGGTCTACAGTCATTGTGCTCGTCTTTGACTGTGGATCATAGCCATCGGGCTTCTTTTTTTATCGGCACGCGGGTTGGGAATTGGAGTTTGCGCGTGGTCAACGCTCAAATCCCAGTCCCTAACTTCCGAGCCGCAGTTCTCATGGAGACTTTAGAACATGCCTGAATCACATCGTTATAGCGCCGAGGTGGGTGGACGCACCATCACCCTCGAAACCGGCAAATTGGCCGGGCTGGCCGGAGGCGCGGTGACCATCCGCTCCGGCGACACGCTCTTGCTCGCCGCCGGCACCATGTCGCGCGAGCCGCGCGAGGGGATTGACTTCTTCCCCCTCAGCGTAGACTACGAAGAAAAACTGTATGCCGCCGGGCGCATCCCCGGCTCGTTCTTCCGGCGCGAAGGCCGCCCGGGGGAAGGCGCGATCCTCACCTCACGCCTCATTGACCGACCCCTCCGCCCGCTCTTCCCCAAAGACTTGCACAATGATGTGCAGGTCATCGTCACCTCGCTCTCGGCTGACCAAGAAGTGCAACCCGACATCCTGGCCATCGTCGCGGCCTCGGCGGCGCTCACCATCTCGGATGTGCCATTTGGCGTCGCACCCTATGATGGCCCCATCGGCGCGGCGCGCGTGGGTTTGGTGGATGGCAAATTCGTCATCAACCCTACCTTCCAAGAGATGGAGAAATCCACGCTCGACCTCCGCATTGCTGGCACGCGCGACGCGATCCTCATGGTGGAGTGCGGCGCGGGCGAAGTGCCCGAAGATGTGATGGTAGAAGCGTTGAGCATCGGCCACAAAGCGTTCCAACCGCTCATTGACCTGCAAGAGCGCATGGCCAAAGAGTTTGGCAAGGCCAAGCGCGATTACAAGAAGTTTGTGTTTGACGAAGCACTCGTCAATGCCGCACGCGCCAAAGTGAAAGGCCGTATGGCGGAGGCCTTCGCGCAGAACGGCTCGAAAGAAGACCGCGATAACGCTTTAGACGCGATCCGCAACGATCTCCTGGCGGCTTATGCGGATCAACCGGAAGTGAAACCGGGCGACCTCAAAGGCATCTTCCACGACCTCGAAAAGGAAGTGGTGCGGGCGCGCATCATCAAAGACGGCATCCGCCCGGATGGGCGTACCCTTAAAAAGATTCGCCTGTTGTGGGGCGAAGTCGGCCTCAGCCCACGCGCGCATGGCTCCGGCCTGTTCACGCGCGGCGAGACCCAAGTGCTCACGCTCGCCACGCTCGGCACCCCGCGCGATGCACAAGAACTCGACACGCTCTCTCCGGATGACGAGAAGCGTTACATGCACCATTACAACTTCCCGCCCTTCAGCACTGGCGAAGCGCGCCCGCTACGCGGTCAATCACGCCGCGAGGTGGGGCATGGGGCGCTGGCCGAACGCGCCCTCGTGCCAGTGTTGCCTAGCGAAAAAGACTTCCCGTACACCATTCGTTTGGTGTCAGAAGTGCTGTCCTCCAACGGTTCCACGTCTATGGCCTCCGTTTGCGGCTCGACCCTCGCCCTGATGGATGCGGGCGTGCCGATCTCCGCGCCCGTGGCCGGGATCGCCATGGGCTTGGTGAAAGATGAAGCGGGCTACGCCATCCTCACCGACATCCAAGGCATCGAAGACCACCTCGGCGACATGGACTTTAAGGTGGCGGGCACGGCGGTGGGGATCACCGCCTTGCAAATGGACATCAAGATCAAAGGCCTGACGCCGCAGATCATGGCCGAGGCGTTAGCGCAGGCTCGCGAAGCGCGCGGTGAGATTTTGGACCTCATCGCCTCAGTCCTACCCGCTTCACGCCCTGACCTCTCGCCCTTTGCGCCGCGCATGACCACCATCAAGATCGATCCTGAAAAGATCGGCGCGGTGATCGGCCCTGGCGGCAAGATGATCCGCAAGATTCAAGATGAAACAGGCGTGACGATTGACATCGAAGACGACGGCACGGTGTTCATCGCCAGCACCAACGGTGCCGCCGCCGCCAAGGCGCGCGAGATCATCGAAGGCCTGACCGAGACAGTGAAGATCGGTGGGCTGTATACGGGCAAGGTCGTGCGGATCGAGCCGTTTGGCGCGTTCGTGGAACTCCTGCCCGGAACGGATGGCCTCGTGCATATCTCACAACTCGCCTCAGAGCGCATCGAGAAGGTGGAAGATGTGGCGCGCCTTGGCGAGGAGTTGACCGTGATGGTCACCGGTGTTGACAACGGCAAAGTGCGCCTCAGCCGCCAAGCGGTGTTGGAAGGCTGGACGCTAGAAGAAGCCCAAGAGCGTGACCGCAAACCCAGCGGTGGCGGTCGCGGGGGCGAACGCGGTGGCCGTGGCGGGGATCGTGGCGGCGACCGCGGGGGGCGCGGGGGAAGACGGTAGTCTTATAAAGCAAAGCCTTCAAGGTTTTGTACTTTCGAAAAGAGACGCGCTTAGGCGCGTCTCTTTTTATCTCACACCTTGTTTAAAACCGTTCGGCGCGTACAATCTCTCTATGCGCCCTCGTTGGTCTCGCGCCGCCAAACTGACCGTCATCATCTTCATCGCCCTGCTGGTGGCCTATCTACTTTATCGCTTCAGCGCCATTATCCCGCCGCTGGTGATAGCGATGTTGCTGGCCTACATCCTCACCCCGCTCGCTGATGGTTTAGCCGCGCGCTTCCGCTGGCCGCGCACGCTAGCGGTCATTGCCATTTATATTGTCTTGCTCGCGTTTGGCCTCTTCGCCCCGCTCTTGCTCATCCCAGAACTCCTACGCCAAGCGCAAGCCCTCCGCGCCGAGTTTGGCGACTTGCGCCAACTGGTTCAAACCCCGCTCACGTTCGGCGGCCTGACCCTCGACCTAGCACCGCTGTTTGAAAACGCCTCGGCTTCCACGAACGAGAGCCTGCGCGCGTTGATTTCCCCAGCGTTCAATCTCCTCCTCAACGCCGCCGAGCTGATCGCCTTTAGCATCGCTATCGTCGTCGTCTCGTTTTATCTAGTCAAAGACGGGCGGAAAGTAGTCGCAGTGATAGATCACCTCACCCCACCCGCTTATCGGGAAGATGTGCGTCGCTTGCGCGCGGAGATCAATGTGGTATGGGGCGCGTTTCTGCGTGGGCAAGTCATCCTGGCCCTCGTCGTCGCGGTGATCTGGAGCGTGGCGGGTTTCACAGTCGGTCTGCGCTTTTCACTAGCGCTGGGTCTCTTAGCGGGTCTGCTCGAATTTCTGCCGAGCATCGGGCATGGCATCTTTTTCGTCATCTCGGTCACTGTCGCGTTGGTCAATGGTTCAGCGTGGTTGCCCGTCCCACCTTGGGCCTTTGCGCTGATCGTGGTTGGGCTCAATGGGCTCTTCCAACAAGCCGATCTGAACTACCTCATCCCGCGCATCATCGGCCAGCATGTCAACTTGCCGCCGTTGCTGATCATCTTGGGCATCATCGGTGGGGCGGCGTTGGCTGGCATCTTGGGCATCGCCCTCGCCGCGCCGACCATCGCCACCGCGCGCATCGTGGGGCGCTACCTCTACGCTGGGTTATTTGACCTCGATCCCTTTGTGCCCATCGCCCATCCGGAGGCTACCCCATGACTCCGCCTTCTTCGCCACAATGGGGAACTGCCACGAAATCTATTGTGGCGACGATGTTTCTCATCTTGGTTGGTTTCGTCGTGGTGCGCTTTCAAGAGATGGTGGTGCCGTTGATCTTCTCCTTCATTACCGCCTCCATTTTGAACCCGGTGGCGGAGCGGGTGTCACGGCGCTGGCATCTCTCATGGGGCGGCGCGGTCAACCTCATCTATGGCATCCTTGTGGTGGCGCTCATCAGCCTAATCGTCGCCGCCGGCATCGCCATCGAACAACAATTTGTCACGCTCTACACCTCCGTGATCGAACTGATCACCGACCTCCCCGCGCGCGTGGAAACCCTGTTTAGCCAAGTGATCGTGCTAGGGCCGTTCCGCCTCGATCTCTCCAGCACCAATCTCCAGCCCCTTTATGAACAAGCCCTGAGCGCAGTGCAACCGGCCCTCAGCCAAACCGGCGCGCTGGTCGGCACGCTCGCCACGAGTACGGCCTCCCTCATTGCGTGGATTTTTTTCATCCTCATCATCTCGTACTATTTGTTACACGATCTCAAGAATCTTTTGCCTTCGATTGAACACCTAGTGCCGCCGCTCTATGTGGAGGATGCCCGGCGCTTGATGGCCGCGCTCGGCCCGATCTGGAATAACTTTTTGCGCGGGCAGATCACGCTCTCCATTTCGATGGGGCTGATCGTCGGGATCACCATGACCGTGTTGCAAGTGCGTTATTCGCCCATCCTGGGTTTGCTCGCCGCCCTCGCCGAATTTGCCCCGGTGGTGGGGCCATTTGTGTCACTGACGGTCGGCACCTTAGTCGCGTTTTTTCAGGCCAGCAACTGGCTGGGGCTCGACCCGTTTTACTTCGCGCTGGTGATCGCCATTATCTATATCATCCTGCAACAGATCGAAAACAATGTGTTATACCCGCGCATCCTCGGGCAGAGCCTCCACCTGCACCCGATCTTAATTCTGGTGGGCGCGATCATCGGCGCGAACCTCGCGGGCATCCTCGGCCTGTTATTGGCCGCGCCCATCTTGGCGACGTTGCGCTTGTTTGGCGGCTACGCTTATCGGAAGGTATTCGATCTCGATCCGTGGCCAGAGAGCGAACCCGCCCCGCCGCCAGAGCCACGCGCCAGTTGGCGCGATTGGTTTAAACGATTTTTTTAGAAAAACTTATGCCCACTTCGTCTCTGTCCCTTACCCACCTCACCCGCTTCCCAGCCCAGTCAGCGGAGCGCTACCCAACCGTCATCTGTTTACATGGCCGGGGTAGCAATGAACAAGATTTGATCGGCCTCGCGCCCTATTTAGATGAGCGGCTCTTGTGGATCAGCCCGCGGGCGCCATTAGACCTGATGGGTGGCTATGAATGGTATCGCCTACTCGGCATTGGCCTCCCGGATCAGCCCACGTTTGATGTCGCGCTAAGCACTTTTGACCAGTTTCTCTCCGAAGCGCTCGCCGCTTACCCGATAGACCCGCGCCAACTCTATTTGCTCGGTTTTAGCCAAGGGAGTATGTTGTCCTATTCTTATGCGCTGACGCAACCCGCGCGGCTCGCGGGGGTAGTCGCGCAATCCGGCTATATCCCACTCAACGCCGGGTTCACCGTCAACTCGGCCGCCTCGAAAAACAAGCCGTATCTGATCACGCATGGTCTGTATGATGAGATCATTCCCGTGCAATGGGGGCGCGAGGCGCGCGATTATCTCCAACAACTCGGCGCGCAGGTGACGTATCACGAATACCCGATGGGCCATCAGGTGAGCGACGCCTCATTGGCCGCTATCGCCCAGTGGATGCAGGCGCAGTTAGATCAGACACCGCTGGGTTAGCGCCGTTTACCCCTCTCATGCGACATCTGCTTTTCATTTTCTTAGATGGGGTCGGCTTAGGCGAAGCCAGCGCCGAGCACAACCCCTTTGTCACAGCCGTGCTACCCCACCACACTGGTCTGCTGGGTGGACAACCGCTCTTAGCCACCACGCCGATGGTGGCCGGCGACCGCGCGCTCTTCATCCCCACCGATGCCAGTTTGGGCGTGTCTGGCCCGCCCCAATCGGCGAGCGGGCAAGCGACGATCCTCACCGGCCTTAACGTCCCGCAACTCATCGGCCGACATTGGGGCCCCAAACCCGATGCGGCGATCGCCGAGATCATCAATCGGGACTCACTATTTATTAAACTCAAACAACGGGGCCTTACCGCCGCCTTGCTCAATGCTTACCCGCCGCGCTACTTTGAAGCCATTGCCTCGCGCCGCCGCGATTACTCGGCCATTCCGCTGGCGGTGGCCGCCGCCGCGATCCCGTTTTTTACCGTAGATGATCTCCGCGCCGGGCGCGCTCTCTCGGCCGACTTCACTGGGGAAGGCTGGCGTACCGAGCTAAAAATCAGCGATGCGCCCGTCTACACATTGCGCGAAGCAGGACAGCAACTAGCTAGGTTGGCCCGCCAACGCGCCTTTTCTTTCTTTGAGCATTGGCCCACCGATTATGTTGGACATCGCGGCGATTTGGCGGAGGGGCGCTCTGTCCTAGAGCGACTGGATGCTGTCCTTGGAGGGCTTCTCGCAGATTGGGATGATGCGCAGGGGTTGATCGTCATCACCTCCGATCATGGCAACTTGGAAGACCTGAGCCATCGGCATCACACCTTGAATCGGGTGCCTACCATCATCATTGGCGCGGAGCGCGAACGCTTTGCGGCGGGCCTCAACGATCTGACCCATCTGACCCCGGCTATCCTGAATTATTTCGACGCGGCCTAAAAGTCGAGGTGTGGCAGTTGTTGGCAACCCCTCGCTTGAATGCTATGATAGACGTATTCCAAACTGGTGACTTCAATATCTAATCTTATGGCTGTTGACTCTGAGACTCTGCGCACCGTTATGCGGCATTGGGCGACCGGTGTGGCAGTGCTGACGGTGCGCGATGGCGCGCACGTGCATGGCATGACCGTTAACTCTTTTTCTTCGGTCTCGCTTGAGCCGCCTCTGGTGTTGGTGTGCATTGAACGGGTCGTACGCACGCATGGTCTGCTCGAACATGCGCGCACGTTTGGCTTATCCATCTTGGCGGAAGGTCAAGCCGAAATCTCTAACCGGTTTGCTGGGCGCGATACCGAGCACGCTGACCGCTTTGAAGGTTTAGAAACGTATACGGCAGTGACTGGTGCGCCATTTATTGTGGGCAATATCGGGTATTTAGATTGCCAAGTCGTCGCGGCACACGAAGTCGGCACTCACACCATTTTCGTCGCGGAAGTGCTGAGCGCCCATGTCGTAAACGGCAGTCAGCCCTTGCTCTACTATGATCGCGCTTATCGCAAAATTGAATTACTGCCTGAGCAATAGAGACTGCTCTGACCGTCGTAAACGCCTATGGCCTTAGCATCGCACGATAAGACTCTGCTATTGCAATTGGCGCGGGAGGCGTTGGAAGCCGCTGTGCAAGGCAAACCAGCGCCAGCGGTGGATGTACTGCGGCTCTCGCCCGCTGTGTTGCGCCCCGGCTGTTGCTTTGTCACCCTCACCACCGGTGGTGAGTTGCGCGGGTGCATTGGCGGGCTCTTGCCGCAACAATCCCTCTATGAAGATGTACGGGAACGCGCCGCGCAAGCCGCCCTTAAAGACTATCGTTTCCAGCCGGTCACTCCTGCCGAACTCGGTCTGATCGAGATTGAGCTCTCGATCCTCACCGAACCTCAGCCGCTCAACTACACTCATCCGGCTGATTTGCCCCAGCGGTTGCGGCCGCATATTGACGGGGTGATCCTAGCGCGTGGCGGGCGGCGCGCCACCTTCCTCCCGCAAGTGTGGGAAAAAGTGCCCAACCCCGAAACGTTTTTGTCTATGTTGTGCGAAAAGATGGGGGTGTCGCCTGAGACTTGGCGTCAGACGAAACTAGAAGTGCAGGTGTATCAAGTCGAAAAGTTTGCAGAGGGGGAATAGCTACATCCCAAACAAATGCGTCAACACGGTCGTCGCCGCGCCGCCCACGCTTTGCAACATCGCCAATTGCGCGTTCCGTATCTGATTCTTCCCCGCCCGCCCCGTTAACTGCAACACAATTTCGCAAGTCTGATAAATCGCCGTCGCGCCGATGGGATGCCCGCGCGCCTTCAGCCCGCCCATCGTGGCGATCGGGATGCGTCCGCGTAATCTGATCTGGTTCTCGGCCGCTAGCCGCCAACCTGCGCCGGGTTTGGCGTAGCCCACCGCTTCCAATAACAAGCAGGTCATAATGCTAAATGCATCGTGCGCTTCAAACAGGTGAATGTCGTTGCGATGCAGGTTGGCGCGGCGAAACGCGCCCTGTGCTGAGAGATAGGCCGCCTCCAACCACAGTGGGTCGCGGCGGTCTTCAACGCGAAAGCGATCTGTCGCCACGCTCGACGCCAAGATATGCACCGGATGATCCGAATATGCGCGCGCTTCGGAGCGTGGAGCGAGCACCACCGCCGCCGCGCCATCACAGATCGGCGCGCAATCCATCAGACGGATCGGTGGGTTGATCAAGCGCGAGGCCAACACGTCTTTAGCCGTGACCCGTTTGTCATGGAACAACGCGTAGGGGTTGTGCATGGCGTTGCGATGCGCGTTAACCGAAAAATTGACAAGCGCGTCTTCTGGCGCGTGATACCGTTCCAGATAAAGGCGCATCAATTCAGCGTTGCGGCTGATGAGCGTCGCGCCACCTGGCAATTCTTTCTCGGCATCCAACGCCTTCGCCAACGCTGGCGTGGGCACGCCTTCGCTCATCTTCTCCACGCCAATGGCAATCGCCAGATCGGCTTCGCCACTGGCGACGGCAAAATAGGCCATGCGCAGTGCGGCGGCTCCGGTGGCGGTAGCGGCTTTCACTTCCAACGCTTCCACGCCATATAACCCTGCCTGATCGGCAATGAGCGCGGCGACATGTTTTTGGCCTTGCAGTTCATCGCTGAGCATATTGCCTGCAAACAGCGCATCTACGCGTTCTACCCCAGCATCCGTCATGGCCAAGCGCACGGCCTCGGCGCCCAAATTCCGCAGACTGAGTGGGCTGACTTTTGAGACTTCCACTTGACCAATGCCGACGATGCTAACGGGACGAGTAGACATGAATTCCTCCATAGGCGAAAGACCCTTATACACTCCCTCACCCGGCTTGACAAATGCCCGCGCTCCCTCTACATTCCGGCCAACTTTATTCTCGAAAGGTATTCCCGGATGACAGACAAACCCGCCCCCCTATCGCCAACCCTCGTACAAGAATTTGTGGGCCAAGCCCATGGCAATTTTGAGCGCATCAAAGAATTGATCGAGCAGGAAGGCGCGCTGGTGAATGCCGCGTGGGATTGGGGTGGTGGCGATTGGGAGACCGGCCTCGGTGCGGCCGCGCACATGGGGCGGCGCGATATTGCGCTCTATCTATTGGAACACGGCGCGCGGATTGACCTGTTTGCGGCGGCGATGTTGGGGCAATTGGCGGTTGTGCAAACGGTGTTAGCCGTTAATCCAAATGCGAAAAATGTATTGGGGCCACATGGCATTTCATTGGTGACGCATGCCAAAGCCGGCGGGGCGGAGGCAGACGACGTGTTGAAATTTTTAGAAACCCTTTAATGTGAAGATACACTACTCAAAACACAATACACAATCAAGGGTGCGCTTGAGTATTGGTTATTGAGTATTGGTTATTCTATGGACTCTTCCGCTCTTCACTCCCTGGCCGCTCTCTTGCGCTCACAACGCGCGGCCGCCCTCGGTGTTATCCGAGATGAAACACCGTTGGTAACGCTGGTCGTCTACGCGCTAGCGCCTAACAACGCTACCTTTTATCTGCACCTCAGCGGCTTGGCATGGCACACGCGCGCCTTGCGCGCCAATCCCCGCGCCGGGTTGATGGTGGCTTACCCGGATACCAATTCCGGTGATCCCCAAACGTTGGCGCGAGTCTCCTTGCAGGGTGAGGCCTGGCCCATCCCCAAAGCCACGGCTGAGTTCGAAGCCATTAAGCGCCTATATTTAGCACGCTTCCCCGCCGCCGAACGCAATTTTGAATTAACCGATTTTGACCTATACGCCTTCACCCCACACACCGCGCGCTATGTCGCCGATTTTGGAAAAATTTACACGTTAGAAAGAGAACACTTCCAACTCTTAGGAAAATAATTTCTTGCCTTCTGCTTACTGCCTTCTGCCTTCTGTTTTCCTCTTCACCATTTCCACCACCAATTGCACCTCTGGGCATTTGAAAGCATACGCCGCGAGCGCGTAAACGCCCCCGCCGAGTATCACGCCCCCTATCCCGATCATCCACACGGGCAACCTCTCGGTAGATTGTAGCCAAACCCATACCGCGACCGTCATCAAGCCCGCCGCCAGCACAGCGCCGCGCACACCCGGCCAAATCTGGGCCAGCGCCAAACCATCCAAACGGCGGCGCATCAGCCACAATAACCCGAACATTTCGAGCGTCGTCGCCACCGTGTTGGCCAAGGCCAAACCCGCATGGGGCGGCCAACCCCAGTATTCAAACAATGGCGCGAACAACAGACTCAACCCGATGTTAAGGAGCATCGCCGCAGTGCCAATGCTGACCGGCGTGCGCGTGTCCTTGAGCGCATAAAACGCGCGTGAGACGATCTCAACCAATGAATGGCTGACTAAGCCCACTGTATAAGCCGCTAAGGCCCACGCCACCAAGTCAGTCGAAGCGGCATCAAAACTTTGCCCTTGAAACAACAGCGCGATGATCGCGTAGCGCAACAACCACAAGCCGCTGGTGGCAGGGAGGGCTAAAAACAAAATGCCGCGCAACGTGTCCGCGAGGCTGGCGCGCATCGCATTCAGTTCGCCGCGCGCGACCATCGCCGAAAAGGCCGGCAGAGCGGCAATGGCAATGCTCTGGGCAATGACCACTTGCGGCATGGTGAAAATCTGCCACGCATAGGTAAGTGCCGAGACGCTCCCGTGCGTCATAAAACTGGCGAGGCTGGCGCTGACGAGAAAATTAAGTTGCACCGCGCCTACCCCCAGCAACCGCGGCCCCATAAGCCGGATCACCTCCCGCACCACTGGGTTATCCAAGCCGAGTTCAAAGTGGTAGCGCCCTTCGAGCCCACGCAAACCGGGGAGTTGGACCACCAAATGCAACCCCGCGCCCAAGACCGCGCCCCACGCCAACCCATAAATCCCGTGACTCGGCACCCAGACCAGCAAGCCGAAGATCATCCCCAGCCAATAAAATGTCGGGGCAAGCGCCGGTAATAAAAATTGTTGGTGAGCGTTGAGGATGCCCATCAGCAAGCCACTCACGCCAAAGATGACGGAGGAACTGAGCAAGATGCGGAGCAGACTTGCGGCGAGCGTGAGTTGGTCAGGGGGAAAACCGGTGACGGCGCTCAACACCGGCGTGGCGCAGAGGGCGATGATCGCACTCGTCACCACTAAGATGATGAACACCAAGTTCATCACCCCACTCGCCAATCGCCAAGCCGCGGCGGGTTCGTGCCGCGCCAAAAGGCCAGTAAAGGCCGGGATAAACGCCGAGGCCAACGCCCCCCCTGCGGCTAAATTAAATAAGATATCGGGCAGGCGTTGCGCCACATAAAACGCATCCAGTTCGGCCCCGGTGCCAAAGGCGCGTGAGATGAGGATTTGCCGCGCCAACCCGACGAGATTGCTTAACACAAAGGCCGCCATGACCGTTCCAGCGGCGCGCGCCATTTGGCCTTGAGAGGTAGACATCAGCACGGATTATAATCTACGGTTTTCGTGTTCAGCGTCAGCCTTGATATAATCCCCGCCCATGTTAACTCCGTTTGAACGCGGGCTGGTGGCGCACCTCGTCGCCGACTGGGTCTTACAGACCGATTGGATGGTCTGCAACAAGACTAGTTTGTTCCATCCCGCCGCTTGGATCCACGCTGGGATCCAGACTTTAGCGATTTCGTTTGCGATTGGCTGGGAGGGAGGGATCGTGCTGGGGATCATCCATCTGCTCATTGACTTGCGAATACCGTTGCAATGGTGGATTCGCGTCGTTAAACGCACCACGGGCGAGCCGATGGGGCTTCATGTGTTTTTGTGGACGGATCAGGTGTTGCACATCTTGGCGCTGGCGTTGTGGCTGGAATATCTGGCCCCATTGTTGAAGTAAACGCTACGCCACACCGGGCGCTTTAATTGGCGAGAGCCGGGTACGCCGCACCCGGCTCTCTCAAGGAGGAGAAGAAGAGTTTTGCCCTTCTGGACAGTAGAATACCATGCTTAGTTAGGCCGTACTTGTCTCAATTCCTACGCCAAACCTACGGAATCCCTACGCTCAGGCGATATGCATCGTCATTTATAATCTAGCTGACCTCCTATGACCATTTTCACCACTGCCGTTCACTCCGGCCACCTGCCTCCCCGCCCCGGCACGCCCTCCAACCCGCCCATCGTCACCGCGTCCGGGTGGAGCTACGAAACGCTAGAAGCCTTAGATGCCGCACTGGGCGATGACCGCGCAGGTTATGTATATTCGCGCCACAGCGGCCCCACTCAAGAAGCCTTTGAAGCGGCGCTGACAGCCCTCGAACACGGCGCGGGGGCGACCGCTTTCGCTTCGGGGATGGCCGCGCTACACGCCGCGCTCTTAGCCGCTGGCGCGCGGGCGGGCGGAACGGTGGTCGCTGGAGCAGAACTCTACGGTGCGACCCAAACCCTGCTCACCCAACTGGCGGACACAGCGGGCGTCAATGTTCAACGTACCAACGTTCGTGACCTCGCCGCGACAGAGGCCGCATTAGCCGCGACTCCGGGGGGCGTGTTGCTGTTTGAAGTCATCTCCAATCCATTGTGTCGTGTCGCCGATGTCACGGCCCTAGTGGCGCTCGCCAAACAATATCAGTATCGCGTCGTCGTAGATGCGACCTTTGCCTCGCCCTACCTGATCCAACCGCTCATACTCGGCGTAGATTTTGTGATGCACTCCGCCACTAAATATATCGGCGGGCATGGCGATGTGCTGGCCGGTGTCGTCACCGCCAACACCGACGACGACACACACGCCCTCGCGCGCATTCGCAAGTTGTTCGGCGCGACCCTCTCGCCGTTTGACGCCTATCTAGCCCTGCGCGGCCTGCGGACTTTGCCCTTGCGCGTGCGCGAACAAAACCACAACGCGCTCCGCCTCGCACAGTGGTTGGCGACCCAGCCCCGCGTGGAGCGCGTGCATTATGCTGGCCTAACCACCCACCCCGATCACGCGTTGGCGCTGAGGCTATTGCGCGCGGGATGTTTCGGCGGCATGTTGGCCTTCGAGGTCAAGCAGGTCGAACGCGCCGAGATTTTTAAAATCATGGAGCGACTCAAAATCTTCCAACGCATTGCTTCACTCGGCGATGTCGCCAGCCTCATCTCCTATCCGGCGCACGCCTCACATCGCGCGCTCACTCCCGCGCAACGCGCCGCCTTGGGCATTAGCGATAGTTGCTTGCGTATTTCGGCGGGGATCGAGGCGGTGGAGGATTTGATTGCTGATCTGGAGCAGGCTCTTGCGTAGAGGCTGGATGTAGGAGGTCAAAAATATATTGCTCCACCCTCCAACTTCTGGCTGATTTTTGCAAAGCGCTTTTTTTGTACACGGATAGTACGGATTTTACGGATGACACGGATATTTTTAATCGGACAATTTTTGTCATCCGCCTTACATGAAGCGGTGACATCCCCGCACTAAAACGTTTTGCCTGAAAACTAAGTTGGCAAAAGCCCAATTCTGATTTCTGACTTCTGGCTTCTGACTTCTAAAAAAGATGCCCCGCCGCTTCTATCTCCTCCTCACCCTCACCACCCTCGCGGGTGCGTTTTTGCGTTTGTGGCAATTGAACAGCGTGCCGCCCGGATTGCACTATGACTTAGCGGCGACGGCACTCTTGGGGAATGAAGTCGCGTTCAATGGGTTTCGCCCGATCTTTATCACCGCCTTTACGGGACATGAGGCGTTGTTCTATTACTGGCTGGCGGGTTGGTTTCAACTCATCGGTTCGTCAGTGTTTACGTTGCGCCTCGCCGCCGCCATGCTCGGCATTCTGGCGCTCCCGGCAACCTTCTTCGCCGTGCGCCAAGCGGTGCGTTTTGAAGAGCAGTCCTTATCCATCGCCGCCTTCGCGACCGCTTATCTCGCCTTCGCGTTTTTTCATGTCACCTTTTCACGTTTCGGCTTTCGAGTTATTACCGAGCCAGTCGTGCAGGCCCTCGCACTAGGCTTTTTGTTACGTGGCCTACGCCAAACCCAAACCGGACGCTGGGCGCGCGATATGTCCCTCGCGGGTTTCTTCACCGGCCTCGCCGCGTACACCTATCTCGCGGCGCGCCTGTTTCCTTTTCCGTTGGCGATTTTTTGGATCGCGCTCTTCTTCAATACCACGCGCAAAAGTTGGACGCTGCTTTCGTTTGGCGTTTTCTTGCTCGCGGCGGCGCTCACATTTGCCCCGTTGGGTATATATTTTTTCCAACATCCCGCCGATTTTTTCAATCGCGCCGGACAGATCGTGCCCCGCGCTGGCGAAGGCGAGTTATTGCTCACGGGCATTCGTCGCGCCGCCGAGATGATCTTTTGGGATGGCGAGCCGTATGATCGCTTCAACTTGCCTGGGCTGTCATTGCTCGGTCCGGTGCTTGGTTTCTTCTTCGTCATCGGCGGCTTGCTCACCGTGCGCGATCTGGTCATGATCCCCGCGCAACGCCCCCTCACCCTGCTCTTGCTAACGTGGATGCCGCTGATGTTGGTGCCGACCGCGCTTTCGGTGCATGACATTTTCCCCTCGAACGTGCGCGCCTTTGGCCTCATCCCGCTGTTGTTCGTATTCCCCGCCCGCGGCTTGTTGGCGAGCTATCGGTGGGTGCAACAGCAATGGCCCGGCCCGCTCATCCCTTCGGCCTATCCAGTGACGATCTTGTGTCTGATCACGCTCGCCGCCGGAACGCTCAACACCTATCGCGATTATTTTGTGGTGTGGGCGAACTTACCAAACCAACGTCTCAACAACGATGCTGATCTCACACTCATCGCCAATTACCTAAACACCCGCGATCTGACGTATACGAACGCGTACGTCTCCGCGATCCATTTTCAACATCCGACGTTGGCCTATTTAGCGCGTGACTTTAGTGCGCTACGCTGGCTCACAGGTGGTACATCTTTAGCACTCCCCGCTGATCGCGCCGCGCTGTATCTCTTTGCGCGCTCGGCCCCGCCACCGGAAGAATGGATTGAGCAATGGGGCGACCATCTCGTCGCCGCGCCGGTGGGCGCGGGCAACCACCCCGACTTTCGCGCGTATGAATTTGCCGCTGGCGAAACACCCCCGCTCCCAGAGTTCATCCCCCTCACGGAAAACTTCGGCAACCTCGCCACGCTCACTGGTTATCGGCTCTTCACGGAGACCAAACAAGTCCGGGTAGATTTGCGGTGGCAGATCGAGAACTTATCCGAGATAGATGATCTGTTGCCGTATGTGCGGTTGTATGATGAACAGGGTGAGTGGTGGGCGCAGAATGAGGGCTTCACTTATCCATCGGGGCAATGGCAGGTGGGCGATACGCTCTTGGTCAGGTTGAGCGTGCCGTTGCCAGTGGGCTTGCCGCCAGGGAACTATACGCTGAAGGCTGGCTTGTATTCTGAAGGGCGCGACTTCAATGTGATGCATTTGGACGCGCGCGGCGCGTATGCTGGCCCGCGCGCGCGTTTGGCAGATGTTTTTATTTCCGGTGGGCCACCCGCCACCGCCGCCGACTTGATCGCCGTGAACGCGCCGCTATCGCCACAACGCAACACCGGCTTGGAGGGCGACTTGCAATTGTTGGGCTATCAACTTAGCCCGAACCCAGCACGGCAAGGCGAATGGATAGACCTGACGTTGTATTGGAATGCGCGCACACGGCTCACCGCGCGCAACTTAACGGTGCGCTTGGGGGGAAGAGACTGGTATGTGGGCGCTCCGGCTCGGAACACTTTGCCCTTTGATCAATGGTTGCCGGGACAGCTCGTAATAGATCGTTACGCACTTAAAGTCCCGTTGGATCAGGACGCCCGCCCAGCAGAAGTCAGCGTGGAAGTGCCGGGGTATGGCGCGGCGACTTTGACGACGCTCAATGTGCAAGAAACGCCGCGCCGTTTTGAGGGGCTGTCTGACTCAGCGACACCTACTGAGATCGTGTTCGCCCAAAAAATTGTGCTACGCGGTTATGAACTTCAAGCCGCCACGCCAACGCACCTGGCGCTCTATTGGCAAGCCTTGGCCGAGATGCCCACCAATTACACAGCCTTTGTACATGTGCTAGATGCTACTGGACAGATCGTCGCGCAAAGCGACTCGCAACCGCAAGGCGGCTCCTACCCCACTTCGATCTGGGCCGCGCAAGAGATCGTCGTAGAGCCGTATACGTTTGATCTACCACCGGGCGAGTATGAATTGGAAGTGGGATGGTATGTGGCTGAAACGGGGGAACGGTTGGGAGAGGCGGCGCGGTTGGGGAAGTTTAGCGTGCCGTAGGCCTTGGCGATAAAAAGTAGACGGGGTAGGTCATGGCGGAGTTCGGCATAACGCCTTCAAAAGTCGAGATGACGCACATGCGCCGCCCGTTGTCGCATATAGGGCGACGCATGTAGTGAGAGGGGCTTTTACGCAGCGATTAATACCAACCACGCATGGCACGCCAAAACCGAATGCCCACGGAAATTCGTGCAGGTCACGCTTCGATTAAATGCGCGCCATGCGTGGTAAAACTTTGAGGAGCAACTTGCGATTTATCGGGTGATGACCGGCAAAAACAACGCGAAGTTTGGCTTCGCGACAAAGGCAAACGGGTCGCCGTGGTCGAGGGCTAAGGCCACATTGCCGGTGGCATCTACAGCTTGTGGAATATATTCGAGCGCGCCGGTGATGCCCGTGACCTCGCCTGTAGCGACACCGGTCGTTGCGTCGTAAGTTAACTCGACCGCCTGCCACATGTTGCTGGTCAATAACCGATATAGCACCACCACACGTCCAATCACGCCCCGGTCATCGTCCACTTTGACACTAAACCGCACCTGCGCGCCGACATTCGCCGCGCTAGTCTGCCAGATGTTCGGCGCGCTGTAATCGGTCTCGCTCACCGGAGCGTGATACACATCAAACCGCATGTGCGAATACAAGCGTTGGGTCCCAACGGTTTGGGAGAGTGTGTCTAAACTCGCCGCGCGGAATTGGCCGGGCACGACCACCAAGCCATCATGCGATTGCCCATCCACCCCCAGCCGCCGATTGAGCGACGCCATTTGGGCTGGGTACCACGTCAGCGATGGGAAACGTGGCTCGTCGTCGAGGTAAGTCGCTTCGGTGTAAATGCGCGCGATTGCCGGGTTGAACGTGAGTGCTTCAAGCTCGGTAAACGTTCCACCTAACCATAACGCGCCGTGCGCCACCGAACCGGAGATGGCGACATTCACGACTGCCTTCGGCTCATACGGTCGCCCGGCCGCGATCTGCACTTCCGGCGACCCTTGCACGGTGTAATAGGTTCCACGCGCCGTCAAGTGTGGCTCATACTGCAAACTCAAATCCACCACACTGATCCCTGTCTCCACATTCGGCCCGCTGACTGCTGACTTCTGATTTCCGACACCTAAAGCTTTCCCCGGTGCGCTCGTCGTCACGTTGGGCATGGTCACGCGCAACATCGGCAAGCCATAGAGCGTCATCTCGGCTAAAACTTTCTCATCATAGATCCCGAATGACCCAGCCGCCAGCGTGCCATAGTAGCGTTGCTTGGCTTGCAGTAACGCGCGTCCCACCGTTTGCGGTTGCGCGTTCTCCCAATACCCCAGTTGCTCAGTAAAGTACAGCATGAGCTTTTCAGAGTACGCGACCAAGTCCGAATCGCCATAGCCATACCCGGTGTTGCCGATATAGGTGGCCCCCTGGCGCGCAAAACTCTGCGCCCAGTCGAGGCTGGTCACCGCATTCGCATCGTC
>Ga0315912_10001793_pt1 | contig 24713 bp, 17 predicted proteins | sample VfabasoilMG_FD_204469 | JGI IMG/M metagenome (GOLD analysis project Ga0315912, IMG submission 204469) | Garden soil microbial communities collected in Santa Monica, California, United States - V. faba soil | ecosystem: Environmental > Terrestrial > Soil > Garden | place: USA: California... | reverse complement strand
CGACTGTATTGGCTGATGTGCCCTCCAGTTTTCCGACGGCCGAGCCCGGCGTGGTGTACAGCCCGCGCAACTACGACGGCCGTTATCGCGGCCCGCTGCTCGCGCGCCGAGCGCTCGCCGGGTCGGAGAACATTCCCGCTGTCGCACTCGCATCAGAGCTCGGCATTCCCTCACTGTTGCGACTCCTCGGGCGCGCCGGTCTGACGACGTTCGACAAGACCGCGGCACACTACGGCCTGGGAGTGACGCTGGGCAACGCGGAGGTACGACTCGATCAGCTCGTGGCGGCCTACGCCGCATTCGCACGCAACGGTTTGTGGATCGAACCGACCGCCGTGCGCAGATCTGGTGCCGTTGCTCGAACACAGCAGCTCGTGTCGCCTCGAACGGCGTTCTGGATCACCGACATCCTCTCGGACCCTGAAGCGCGCGAGTTCATCTTCGGCCGCGGCGGCAGTCTCGACCTGCCGTTTCCCGTGGCCGCGAAGACCGGCACCTCGCAGGCGTATCACGACAACTGGACGATCGGATACTCGCGTCGAGTGACCGTCGGCGTGTGGGTTGGCAACTTCGATCGCACGCCGCTTCGCAATTCCAGCGGTGTCACCGGCGCCGGCCCAATCTTCAACGCGGTGATGCTGGCCGCCGAGCGACGCGTCAGCGGCTCACCGACGACAGTCTCATCCGATCCGATTCTGCCGACTCCGGCCAATGTGGTGGAGCGCGAGATCTGCGCGCTGTCCGGAATGACAGCGAACGCGTGGTGTCCGATTCGGCGGCATGAATCGGTGGCGGCGGAGTCGTCGTCGTTGCCATGCAGCTGGCATCATCACGGCGACGAAGGTGTGCTGACCTTCTGGCCGGCCGAGTACCGCCAGTGGGCGCATGCGAGCGGACTGGACCACAGCGATCGCGTTCCCCCACCGTCCGCGGAGCAACGAATCACGACACTCAAAAGTGCATTGACGCAGAGCGGTCGCCCATCGATCTCACGCGCGGCGCTTGCCATCGTCAGCCCGCCTGATGGCGCCACGTACTTGATCGACCCCACATTGCGCCGTGAGTTTCAGACGTTGCCGCTGCGCGCCACGACCGAGGCACGCGGCAACGTCGAGTGGAGCGTGGCCGGAAAAGTCGTCGGTTCTGCCGATGCCAGCAAGGCGCTCGCCTGGTCACTTATTCCGGGCGAACACCGCATCGTTGCTCGCGATGCCGACGGTCACACCGCCGAAGCCATCGTCGTCGTTAAGTAGAGGCCGTTATTATCGGCATCGTCTTTTCGAGAAAAGCCTTCAGATCCCCCGGCGACATGATGTCTTCGCGCAAAAGTCGCCCGAACAGGCGAAACACCAGGCGATGGTCCGACCGGCTGCGCAGCAGGAGCGCGCGCGATCGCCCGGGCTCGTCGCTCACAATCATCACGGCATCGTCGCCGGCAAAACCGATGGCGAGCACGCGGCTCGCTGGAAGTTCAGCGGGAAGTCCGGCACCAAGGAGATCTGCCGACGCCCGCACGAATCCAGACCAGCGCCGGGCCAGCTCGGCGCGATCCCCAAGTGGCGGCACGATGATCAGCGTTCGCCGCTTGCCGTGCGTCTCGATCGTCTTGCGAAACTCCCAAAGCAGGCTTTCCGAATCGCCGAGGACGAAGACCACGAGCGCGGCCTCGTCGATCGTCGTCACGACAGCACCCTTCCAATCTCTGCTCGACAGATAGTCACGCGACGCGCCGAGCGGCTGCAGCCGTTCTCCCGGACGGCCGATCGCGACCACCGGGCCGATTCGATTGAGCTCGCCCGCCACAAAATGCTCGAACGTGGGCGCGCCGCCGAAACTCATTCGACCCGACTCGAGAAAGTCGTCTTCGAACTGTCTCAGTATCAGCACCGGCGGGCGTCGATCGCGAGCGCGCAATTGAGCCGCACTCAGCTTGAGGCGCCGAAGCCCCATGTAGAACACGAACATCGCGGCCAGCGTTGCGACCTGCGCCACGGGGCTGGCCGGACGCAGACCCATCGCTCGCAAGGCAAGCGAAAGCGTCACGACAACGGCAACGAACGTCCCAAGCGCTCCCGTTGCCAGCACAACCCAGCGGCTGTGTTCGCCACCAAACGCACGCCGCCGTGTCGTGAGAAAGTCGGACAGCCTGAAAGAAAGCGACTCCAGAAGCACAGTGTGGTCACGAACCACTTTCAGCTGCGGGCGTAGCATCGACGCTGTTCGCATCATCGCCGCCGCCGCCCATGCCGTCACCGCGGTGACAAGCACGGCCATCACAGTTGCACCTACACGTGCGTCGCCCGAGGGACTGCCCACTGAAACGGCGAGCACGAATCCGGCTGCGAGCCCCAGATAGATTCGGTACCGGTGAACGAGCTCACCGCGCACGAGTAGCCGCGCCGGGTGCCAGATGAGGAACAGCTGCGCGATCAGGATGGCGACAATCCCGGCAATCGCCGCAGGCGACAGCGATTGCTCGGTCGCGAGCGCGAACGTCAGAATCCCTTCGAGGTAGACGCCGAGCCCCGTAAAGAAGGCGCCGCGCCACAGTCGCTTCTGCAGCCGGACGAGCGGGCCGAGGTCCACGGTCCACGCCACGGGCCAATCTTGGATCGAGTGATTTGACATCGCAGAACGCTCCACTCAGAATGCTCAATTCGTTCGAGACCTCGACCATGGCAGGGGCCAACAGTCCTGGAGGGCTTATGCGCGGTGTCCCGTGGGTTCGGTTCGTAGTGTTCGTGGTGCTGGCATTCGCGCCCGCTGTGGCGCATGCCCAGGCGACGATCACTGGCCTCGTAAAAGACAGCTCGGGAGCAGTGCTTCCCGGCGTCACCGTTGAAGCGGCAAGTCCGGCACTCATTGAAAAAGTTCGTAGCGCGGTTACTGACGGTTCCGGCCAATATCGCATCGTCGATCTTCGACCTGGCGAGTACTCCGTGACATTCACGCTGACCGGCTTCAACACGGTCAAACGTGAGGGGATCGAACTGACAGGCACATTTACGAGCACCGTGAACGCGGACCTGCGCGTCGGGTCGCTCGAAGAAACGATCACCGTCACAGGCGAGTCACCAATCGTCGACGTGCAGAGCTCCCGGCGTCAGACGACCGTTGACGGCGACGTGATCGCAGCGCTTCCGACGTCACGTTCGTACGGCGCGCTCTTCCAATTGGTTCCTGCGGTGACCGGCGGGTCGCGTGACGTCCTGACCAGGCCTGGTCTCGTCGTCTTCGGCGGCCCCGGCGGACGTGGGACCGAAGGTCGTCTGCAGGTCGATGGCCTCGGCGTCGGCGCACCGCTCAGTGGTGGCGGCGTGTCGGGGTATCTGCCGGACATCGCCAACGCGCAGGAGGTTACCTTCACGACGTCCGGTGGCCTCGGTGAAGCAGAAGTGGGCGGACCGACGATGAACATCGTGCCAAAGACCGGCGGCAACGCCGTGCGCGGCACCATCTACGCGGCCGGCGTGGGCAACGCGCTCGTCGGCAGCAATTACACCGACGAATTGCGTGCGGCCGGTCTGCGCACACCCGGAGAGTTGCTCAAGCTGTGGGACATCAATGGCGGCGTCGGCGGGCCCATCAAGAAGGATCGCATCTGGTACTTCGTGAGCTCGCGCGAGGAGGGAAGCTGGCAGTCGGTCCCGGGCATGTATCGGAACGTGAACGCCGGTGATCCAACCAAGTTCGTCTATGTGCCGGACCTCACGAAGCAGGCCGTTACAGCGAGTGATTGGACGACGGTCGGCCTGCGTCTGACGGTGCAGGCGACGCCGCGGAATCGCTTCAATGTGTTCTGGGACGAGCAGCGTCCGTGTCAGGGCTCCTCGTGGCCCGGCACCGACGACGGATGCCGGCAGCAGCCCGATGACAAATGGATTATCGGAGGTGCTCCGGGTTCCGCCGGCACGTTCGGCCTGGCGACCGCGACACAGGCGCCGGAGTTCTCGAACTACGCCGGTCGCGCGCATGCGCGTCAGCGTACGCAGCAGGGCACGTGGTCATCGCCGCTCACGAATCGCATTCTGCTCGACGCCGGGTTCGGCACCAACTACAGCCACTACGGCGGGCAGGAAATGCCGGGCAACCCGACACGCGCCATTCCGAAGATTCAGGATCAGTGTGCGGCGCCGCCCGTCAACGCCGTTCCAGGCGCCTGCGCTCACGGCGTGCAGAACATCCTCTTCGCCTCGCAGGATTGGGCAAGCAATCAGGGGTTCACGCTCAATTGGCGCGGCGCTGCTTCGTTTGTCACTGGCGCGCACAGCATGAAGTTCGGCTACCAGGCTGCATATCACCGCGTGAACCAGAGCTACTTCGCCAACGACACGCACCTTCAGTACCGGCTCAACAACGGCGTGCCCAATCTGTTGACGATGGACTTGAAGCCGTTCAAGACCGGCCAGCGCACGCGATGGGAAGCGCTGTATGCGCAGGAGCAGTGGACGCGCGGCCGCATGACGCTGCAGGGCGCACTTCGATTCGATCACGCGTGGAGCTACTTCCCCGATCAACAGATCGGCCCCGTGACGTTCCTGCCGACGCCGATTTTCTTCGAAGCGCAGCCCGGCGTGCTTGGTTACAGCGACATCACGCCGCGCGGTGGTCTCGCCTACGACGTGTTCGGCAACGGCAAGACGTCGCTGAAGGTGAACGCCGGCAAGTATCTCGAGGCCGCGACGAATCACAACACGTACTCGCTGAGCAATCCTGCTGCTCGAATCGCAGGCAGCCCCGTGCTCGGCGCGCCGCCACCGGTCACGCGTGCGTGGACCGACTCGAACAACAACTACAAGCCGGACTGCGACCTGCTCAACCCGAACGCGCAGAACCTGAGCGCCAGCGGCGGTGACATCTGCGGCGTATTGAGCAACACGAACTTCGGCAAACCGGTCTTCTCCGGAAGCTTTGATCCCGAGATTCTCGAAGGCTGGGGAGTGCGTCCGAGCGACTGGCAGATCGGCGTCTCGGTTCAGCAGGAGCTGATGACAGGAGTCTCGGTTGAAGTCGGCTACTACCGGCGCTGGCTGCAGAACTTCACGGTGGTGGACAACCTGGCGGTGGTTGCCAGCGATTTCGATCCGTTCAGCGTGACGGCACCATCCGATCCGCGTCTGCCTGGTGGCGGCAATTTCGTCGTGGGCGGGCTCTACAACGTCAGCAACGCGAAGGCTGGCCAGACAAACAGCTACACGACGTGGTCGAACAACTTCGGCTCGCAGACGTCGATGTACAACGGCATGCTCATGAATGTCACCGCACGAACGCGCAACGGGTTGACGATCCAGGGCGGTCTCAACACCGGTTCGACCGTTCTCGACAGCTGCGACATCCGCGCCGACCTTCCTGAGACCAATCCGGTCAATCCGTTCTGTCGTGACAATCCCGGACTGATCACGCGGGTCACGGGGCTCGCGGCCTATACCGTTCCGAAGATCGACATGCTGGTGAGCGGAACGTTCCGCAGCGACCAGGGCACACCGCTACAGGCACAGTGGGTCGTGTCGAGCGCCGAGGCGGCGAAGTCGTTGGGCCGTCCGCTCTCAGGCGGCGCGCCGAACGTAACGGTCAACCTCCTCGAGCCGGGTCAGGTGTGGGGCGACCGCGTCAACGTCATCGATCTGCGTCTGGCCAAGATTCTTCGCTTCGGCCGCACGCGGACCAACGTCGGCGTGGACGTCTACAACCTGTTCAACTCGAGCGCGGTGCTGAACTACAACCAGGCGTACAACCCGGTCGGCACATGGCTTACGCCAACGACGGTTGTATCTGGACGGTTTGCGAAGATCAGCGCGTCGTTGGACTTCTAATCAATCTGTGATTTGGGGATCTTTGATTGCTGATTCGTTGGTGATCGTTGATTTCTGATTCTTGATTGCTCGCGCCTCTCAGCCTGCTGCTTGGCAGCCCTCTGCTTAGCCCTGGCTGTTTCGCGAGATCGCACGAAGATACGCGTCAGCTCGTCGGCTTCTCTCCACAAGGGAGCGGTCTTCGAGCTGGCGCGGATTCCCGCCTCCGTCAGAATCTCGAGCCACAGAGCGGACTCGTCCACTTCCTCGATCGCACCCGATAGCTTGTTGATGAAATCGGCTCGCGACTTCGCGCGGCAGACGGCTCGATAGTGAGCCGCCGTAGAACTGGCTGCGTCGGTTAGCTGCACCGCCATCTCGCGGTTGATCGGATCCTGCAGGAATGATTCCGTTCGAATGGGCACCAATCAAAGATCAACGATCAAGAATCACCAACCAATCAACAATCAAAGATCGCAAGATCATCAATTGATTGATTGAAGACGTCGAGAGCGATACAGGCCTATAGATCGAGCTCCTGCGCCTCTTCGGCCCTGTCCATAATGAAGCGGAATCGCGCTGACGCATCCTTCCCCATCAGCTCGTTGATCACGCGATCCGTGACGATCTGATCGGCGATCTCGACGCGCAGCAGGCGACGCGTCCTCGGGTTGAGCGTGGTCTCCCACAACACCTTCGGCATCATCTCGCCGAGGCCTTTGAACCGCGTGATCTCGGGCGTGCCACGTCCGTTGGTGTACTGCTTCAGCAACCGATCGCGGTGCGCATCGTCGAGAGCCCAGTAGGTCTCCTTGCCGATGTCGATGCGATAGAGCGGCGGCTGCGCCAGGTAGATCTTGCCGCTCGAGATCAGCTGCGGCAGATGGCGATACATGAACGTGAGCAGCAGCGTCGCGATGTGATGACCGTCGGAATCGGCGTCCGCGAGGATGATGACTCGCCCATAGCGCAGGCGTGACAGCTCGAAGCTCTTGCCCATGCCGCACCCGAGCGCGGTCACGAGGTCGGCGAGCTCCTTGTTCTCGAGCACCTTGGCGAGTGCCATGCCCTCGGTGTTCATCACCTTGCCGCGCAGCGGGAGGATCGCCTGCTTGCCTCGGTCACGTCCCTGCTTCGCTGAACCACCGGCCGAATCGCCCTCGACGATGAACAGCTCGCTGTCGTCGCGATTGGCAGTCGTGCAATCACTGAGCTTGCCAGGCAGATTGAGTCGCCCGCTCGTTGCGGTTCTGCGGGTGACCTCAGCCTGAGCCGCACGACTGGCCTCGCGCGCGCGTGCGGCCAGGATGATGCGCCCGACGATCGCCTCGGCGATGCTGCGATTGTGATTGAGCCAGTGCTCGAGCGCCGGCCGCACCGCGGAGTCAACAATGGACGCCACTTCAGGGTTGTTGAGGCGATCCTTCGTCTGACCCTGGAATTGCGGCTCCTCGATGAAGAGGCTGAGCACGCCGGTGAGCCCCTCACGAATGTCTTCAGCGGTGAGCGTGACGCCCTTCGGCGAAAGGTTGTGCGTCTCGATGTAGTTGCGAACGGCCTTGCCGATGCCGGCGCGCAGCCCGTTGTCGTGCGTGCCGCCGGATCCGGTGGGAATGCCGTTGACGTAGCTCCTCACGTGCTCTTCGGTGGACTCGGTCCACTGCAGCACCAGGTCGAGGCGCGGGCCACTTTCGCGCTCGAGCAGAAAGGCCGCATCGTGAACCGCCTTCGAGCCACGAGCGGCGACGATCGACTTGAGGAAGTCGGACAGCCCTTCCTGGTGCTGAAAGACCTCCTTCGTCCCCTCAGCCTCGTTCTCGAACGTGACCCGCACACCCTTGTGGATGTAGCTCACGATCTCGAGCCGCTCTTTGATCAGCACGGCATCGAACTCGATCTTGGGAAAGATCGTGGAGTCGGGATGGAAGTACACGGTCGTGCCCGAGCCACGAGCGGGGCCCACCTTCTTGAGCGGGCCGGTCGGCTTGCCCCGCTTGAACGTCATCTCCCACTGTGAGCCGTCACGTTTGACGGTGGCGACGAGCTCGGTAGAGAGCGCGTTGACGACGCTCGCGCCGACGCCGTGAAGACCGCCGGCTGTCTTGTAGTTCCCCTTCTCGAACTTGCCGCCGGCATGGAGCACCGTGAAGATCACCTCGAGCGCGCTCTTCTTCGTCGTCGGATGTTTGTCCACCGGGATGCCGCGGCCGTCGTCGGACACGGTGATCGAGCTGCCTTCTTTGTGGAGGGTGACAACGATGTTGGAGGCGAAGCCGTTCATTGCCTCGTCAACTGCGTTGTCGAGCACTTCCCAGACGAGGTGGTGCAGCCCGGCCGTGCCAACGCCGCCGATGTACATGCCGGGACGTTTGCGAACGGGCTCGAGCCCTTCGAGAACAGTAATGTCTTTTGCTGTGTAGTTAGCCATTCAGACGTCGTGATTTCGGAGCGCCCTCTAAGGTAGCATCACCAACGACAAGTGAACTATGGGCCGGCTGCTCGCGATCGGTGGCGGCGTCGTCTGGCTCCTCGTGATCGCGCTGATCGCGTTCGCAGTCCACTGGTCTGACCGCCCGCGCCGCGTCCCGCCTCTCACCGCTGTTCCCACTCTTCTGCGCGAGCTGAGTGCTGCACGCGAGTCGCAGTTCAAGGAAGGCGAGGCATGGGTCGTCACGAAAGTGACGTCGGCCCACCACATGCTCGTCGTCAATGTCGATGCGGAGCACGTCGGCAACGCGCAGAAGATCGCGACGGAGATCGTCGCGCCGGTGAAAGACCGCGGGTTCGATGAAATCCTCGTGTACGTATGGCGGACTCACAAACACAGGCCGTACGCCGATCGCAGAGTTCAATGGACGCCGAAGGGTGGCTACGCAGAATTAGTGATGGGGGATTAAATGGGGTCGGGAGTCATTTGATCAGGACACTCTCCATGTGTCCTCGTTAAATGACCCCCGACCCCATTTCAATTCGCACGCGCTGTTTTCTTCGCTCGCGGCCTCGTCGTCTTCGTGGCGCGCGTACCGGCGGTCTTCCGTGCACGCGTCCGCTTCGGCTTCTCCTCGACGACAGCTTCAGCCTCGGCGATAAGAGGTTCCTCGACAGGCTCTGGCTCGATGATCGGCGTCTCGATCACTTCCTCCACGGCCTCTTCGGGAGGCGCATCCTGCACCGCCTGCTGCGGCACTTCGACGTCGATGGTCTCGTCCAGCTCCACTGGGTCCTGGAAACGTGGCGCAGGTCGTGACGCGAGGTTCGGGCCGGGGAACACCCGTACCGCACCCTGGCGATCGCGCTCGATGCGAAGCACACCTTCCTTACCTGCAGCGCGAAGCAGATCGACGACCGACGCGAAACCGTACTTGCGCTCGTCAAAGCCTTCGATCGCACTTCGCAGGAACTGCTTCGCCTGACGCACGTACATCGGGAAACGCGGCGGCGTCTGCGCGTCGTGAATCGCACGCTGCACCGCTCGAATGCCGTCCTGCATCGTCATCGGCGAGGCGGGCATCGTTTCTTCGTCTTCGTCCTCGCGCGGCTCCGGCGCCGGTGCGGGTGCGGGTGCCGCGTGTCGAACGACCGGTTCGGCGGGGCGCTCGGGAGCGGGGGCTGAGACCTCCTCGACTTCGCTGACGACACTCACGCCATCTTCGCGCGGCTCGACGAGCATGCTGCGTCCGGCGTGCTTCAGCGTCACCGCGCCACTCTGCGCCACCTTCTCCATGAAGTCGCGGAAGCTGCTGGCCCCGTACTCACGCTCGGAGAATGTGGAATCGAGTTGCAGCAGGGTGCTCTTGAGTAATCCGAGTTGCGGAGTGACCTCGCGCTCCGACAGCACCTTGAGCGCTCGCTTCACGATCGGCAACGCCTTGGAGATCTCGCTGGTCGCGACAGCGGCACGTCCACCGCGCTCAGATGGCCGGCCGCGGCTACCAACGAGATTCTCGTAAGCGATGAACTCGTGACAGTTCTTCTGCATCGTCACGCTGGTGAACTGACGGCCACCGACCACGATGACCTTTCGTCCGTACTGCTTCAGCTTTTCGACGAGGGAGATGAAGTCGCTGTCGCCGCCGACGATGACGAACGCGTTGATGTGATCGTGGGTGAACGCCATCTCGAGGGCGTCGAGCGCCATCGTGATGTCGGCCCCGTTCTTGTCTCCGCCGGGCGTCATATTGCGCTGCACCATGCGGATCGCGTGTTGCGTGAGGAGACGGCTGTAGTCGCCCACGCGCTTCCAGTCGCTGTAAGCGATCTTGGTGACGATCTCGCCGCGCTCTTTGATGGCCTCGAGGACGAGGCCGATGTCGAACTGCCCACCGATGGTGGATTTGACGCCGATCTCGACGTTGTCGAAATCGATGAAGACCGCAATGCGGTGACGTGTTTCTGTGGATGTCATGTACTCTCTGCCGGCGCAAAGCACCGGCTCACCGTGGGGCGGGGCGTTCGAGGCTGGTCGGACACCGAGCCGAGTTTTCGTTCTGCTAAGTTCTGCGCCTCATCGGCCTCGGGCTCAAGCGAGAAATCGGGAGAGATTTCCGCAGCACTTCCATGAGCACGTGCCGAAGGGGACGTTGGGATTCTATACCGGGATACCCAGCCGCCGAACCAGTGCCTCCAGCTCGCTCCGGAGGAAAGGCAGCGAGGGCGCCACGAACAGGTGGTCCTGCATCCGCGAAGGGTCGTAGTCGGTGTTAATCACGACGTCGGTGACGAACGGCCGGCGGGTCACGTCGGGCGACATCACGGAGTAAGGGATCTCGCCGGTGGACGACAGGATGCCGGCGCCGAACACCTTCGTTTCACCAGCCTCCTCGATCAACCCGAACTCGATGCTGTACCAGCTGAACCGCTTGAGCGCCAGAACGTGCTCACCGCTGTGCGTCGCAGAGACCGCCTTCCCAATCAACGCCAGTAGCTCGGCGTAGTCGTGATTCATCAGCGGGGGCACATGTCCGAGACAGTCATGAATCATGTCTGGCTCCGGGGTGAACTCGGGATGCGAGCCGTGACGAATGAACTGCGTGACCGGGAATCCACGAGCGCCGATGTACTTGTAGAAGGTTCGATACGGGAGTGCACCCTCCGCCGGAACGAGATGCATGTTGGTCTCGCGCTTTACGCGCTCGCCGAGCGTGCGGAGTTGCGGGATCTCTGACTGGGTAATGGCAAGCTCGCGTTTGGCAGCGAGATATATCTGGCATGCGTGCTGTACGTGCAGCTCGTTCAGCTTCGGGCTGACCTCGCGCCAGATGCGTGTCTCTTCGCGGGTGTATTCGATGAACGGCGGACCAAGCCGCTCGAGGCGGTGACGACGGCAGAGATCGAAGAGTTGCTTGCGCCGCGCGATGTAGGACTCGTCGCCGAGGCCGGGATGCCCGGGCTCGAGCTCCAGCTCAGTTGCTTCCGGAGGAGTGACCATAACCTCCGGATCGATTGGGACGCCGTACTCGACGAGCTTCCTGGCTTCCTGCATGGCGATGGCCTCGCACCAACACAGCGTGCCTATGCACCAATGACGCCAGATCCAGTGTAGACCTCGGCGACGAGTTGCGCCAAGCGGCTCAGGGAAACGTCCCGCAAAAGCAGCGCAGGCCCGCCGCCTGGTCCATCATCGCCGCCGCCAGATAGCCGCTGCGGGTGACACGAACCGGACGGACGCCTGCCGAGCGGAAAGCTCTTTCCGCGGCAGCGTCGAGGCGCGGCACGCCCCATGGCGTGTAGTGCACTGACTCTCGACCGCGGTTCAACCCTGGCAGCACGTTGCAATAAACGAAGTCCTGGCCCGGCACACCACCCAGGCCCTCCAGCGTGCCTCGCGTCTGCAGTTGTGGCACACGAGTGACGCGGTAACCCAGGGCGGCGAGCGAATGGCTGTAGTCGTCCAGCATCGGTCCGCGCTGATCTGCCGCGAGCCGATATTCATCGGCAATCAGTTCACGAGCCTTGGACGATGAGAGATACGGCGGCCCGCCCCGCTTCCGGTTGAGTGCCGGCGCCAACAACTCGAGGCCAAGCCGGAGATCGGCGACGAGCGCGGTCTTGCCTTTCGCGCGGGTGTGGCCCAGCAAGGCGACGTCGAGATCGATGTGATACGACGCTTGCCCCGATCTGTTCACGCCGTTTCGATCGTGGTCGAAGCGGCCGCGCGACGCGTCACCGAGCACCGTGATCGAGTGCCCCAGTTCGGCGGCAAGGATCTGAGCGACTTCGTCGCGAGTCAGACCCAACCGGGTGGCATTCTCCGCAATCGTGTCTGCCCCCACCGCCAGCGTCTCGCCGTCGCACAGGATGTTGCCGCCGTGCCAGTAGAGACGCGATCGCACCACGCGCAGGCCGAGTTGACGCTTTGCAGCGGAAGCATCCAGAGGCTCGACGCCGGCATCGGTCGAAGTCCTGAACGCGCGCGGGACAATGAGCACGGGCTTACCGCGCGAGTCATGCGCGGCCATGGCGTTGTCGCGGGCGTAGATGCTCGCAAAGCGCATCGTGTGAAAGCCGACGCGCGTGCCCCTGCCAACAACACGACGAGCCAGCTGGCCAAGCTCCACTCCGTCGGTGTTGGGATCCGTCAGCGTGACGACGCGCAACCCAGGACCCATCGCGCGTTGGAGATCTCCCATGAGCGTGAGGGCGATCGGTGCGCTTCCCGCCGGCGTGGACACGTGCAAACGCACAGCCTGAATCGGACGCGACGCAGCCTCGGGAAGCAGCGTGAGGCGAGACGGTGGTACGGCAAACCCGGAGCGCGATCCGGACCGCCAGTCGGGGAAGAGATTGAGGAGGTCTACGGGGATCTTCAGCGCCGCGAGATGGTCATCGTGCAGGCGCAGCTCGCGCGCGAGGGTCGAGGCCACCTCCGTGAGGTGCATGCGACCGAGCGCGGCACGCGTCGCGGATAGCAGGCCGACGACGGTGCTGGCCTGGCGCAGCGCACGGTCAGCCGCCGCGGCGCCAAGCTCTGTCTTGAGTGATCGAATTGCGGAAGTGAGGTCGCGAATGGTGTCTAGACTGCCTTACGGCCGCGTTTGCGTCCGGCCTTGATCTGATGGGCGCGCGTTTCGAGCGTGGTCAGGTCGCGCAGCGGCTTCTTCGCCTTCTGATTCTTCGGGGTCGTCGCCTTCTTCTTCATACGGGTCATCTCCGATTCGACTGCCACAGGGGGGAATGCACTCAGCACTCGCGATTATCGATTCCCCCATCCGTGCCGCGCAAGCACAAACCCGTCACCGTGGCTGGTCGAGGAAGTCGAAGATCTCCTTCGCATAGGTCATATAGGCGGCGAGATGCGTACCGCCCGGCACCGTCGCGTAGACGGTTGTCACGCCCGCGGCCTGGGCAGCCTCCGCCATCTTCTTGGACGCGTCGATTGGGTTCGTCGTGTCCTGGTCGCCATGAATGACCATCAACCGTACCTTTCCTTTGAGACGATCGAATGGATAGGAGTCGAAAACGATCGGCCCGGAGCTGATCACGAGCGCCGCAAAGCGATCCGGATACTTCGCACCGAGATACAGCGCCCCGGACCCGGACGGGTTCTGGCCATGAAGAAAGATGCGTGACGTATCGACGCCGTATTCCTTCGTCACCAGCTCGATGACGTTGAGCACGTCCTGCTCCGCACGTTCGTTTTCCTGCTGCGTCCAACCATCGGCGGGCGCCGGTCCGTTGGGCCTCGCGATTCGATACGAGCTGCCGTAGTACGGTTGCCGCAGCGGCCGATATCCCATCGGCGTGACGACGAGATATCCGCGCTGCTCCGCCTGCGTGATAAGGGAGTTCGGCTCGCGGTACGGGTTGTCAACGCTCTGTCCCGCACGCAGCGTCACGAGCAGTGGAAGCCTTGCGCCTGGCTTCCAGCGTGACGGCACGAAGAGCCGGTACGGAATCGATTCAGTGGTCCCCGGAAACTCATAAACGCGGTACTGCTCGCCGGTGTGCTGATACAGCGGCCCTTTGGGGTTCGGCTGCAGCGGCGGCGTTGCCGGCGCCTGCGCAGGTGCTTGCGCAAACGCAAGCGACGACCAGAGCGCGGCGATGAGTGTCAGCGTGATGTTTTTCATGGCTTCTCAATCGTTTCTTCCGTCTTCACCTCGAAGCGGCGGAACTTGCCGTACGTCGCCTTCCCCCTGAACTCGCCACCCGGTGTGCTCGGGTACACGTCTTCCATCACCGTCGGTACGTTGATGCCGAGCTCATCGTCGAACACGAATTGCGTGGTCACGCGGATCATGCTCATCGTGTTGCCAAGCTGCAGCTCGGTCTTGACGACGCGACCCGTGTCTTCTTCGATCCAGATGAGGCCACGCGAGAAGAGATCCGTTGCCGCATCCAGCTTGAGGATCGTCGGGCGCTGAAACTCGACGAATCGGGCAATCCGCACGTTCGGCCCCAGTTTCTTATCGAGACCGGCAAGGTTGAAGCGCAAGCGGGTCACGTACTGAGCCTGCAGATACGCCATCACCAATAAGGGGTTACTCAACGAGCCAATGTTCACGAGATTGTGTCGTGCGCTCGCGCTTTGCAACTCCGAGGCGCGGCGGAGCGCGCTCTGCGACGGCTCGAGGAACAGCTTCAACATCCGGTCCTGCCGGTCGCGAACGGGCTTGCCGTCCACTTCGGCAACGTCTCGGAAGGTCTGCCACAAGGTGTCGCCCGGATACTTGACCAGCAGGAAATCAGACAACAACAGGCGCTTGCGCCGCGGCACCGTGATCGCCTGCTCGTAGCGTTCTTCGGCAACGACGTTCGAGAACCGCTCGATGAACTGGTGCGAGTACGCTGTCGCCTTGGGAATGAGCTCCTCGACCGATGGCGCCCCTGCGGCCACGGGAATGCTGCACAACGCAACCAGGGCGAACGGTGCGGCGACGAGCAGACGCAGCATGGCGTGCCAATATTAGCGCCGAGCATTGCCTGCGTGTGAAGGGGTCTGACCCCGGCCCCGGGGCGCGTGCAATACTGGCGGGTAGCTATGAGCGACGACACGAAACAGTGCCCGGTATGTGGCGAAACCATCAAGGCGGCGGCCATCAAATGCCGGTTCTGCAACACCGACCTCGAGGCATTTACGGCCGCCCGGGAGGCCGAGGTCGAGAAGGTGCTGTTCGAGGGGCATCCAGCGGTGATCTACAACGCTGCTCAATGGCTTTTGGTTGTCATCACCATCGGCATCGCCTACATCGTCTACTGGTTCAAGAGCCGCTCGCTGACCTACGAGATCACCAACCAGCGCATTCGCATCGAGCACGGGTTGTTCTCGAAGCTGAAAGAGAACGTCGAGCTCTTTCGCATCGACGACTTCGACCTCCACAAGCCGCTCGGGATGCGGCTCGTGGGCCAGTGTCAGTTGCACCTTCGATCGTCGGATCCCGATCAGCAGACCGTGTTCATCTATGGCATTCCCGACCTTGAAGCACTCGCAGACACACTGCGCGAGTGCTCGCTCCGGGAGCGCAAGCGGCGGCGCATCACGACGCTGCTCGATGCCTAGGGGCCTGACGTGGTGAAACCCGCACCTGACCTCGTCGTCATTCACGAGCACCCCGAGTGGCAGAAGCCATTGTTCGCGGCGCTCGAAAAGAGAGGGATTGCGTACGCGCCATTCGATTTGAAGCACGCGGCGTTCAGCAACATTGAAACGCCGATAGCGAAGGTGTACTTCAATCAGGCGAGCCCGAGCGCCTACGTTCGCGGCAACACACGTGCGGTTCCACTGGCGCTCGCGTACATGCGAACGCTCGAACGGCTCGGCGCGCGCGTGCTGAACGGCGCAGACGTCTTCGCGCTCGAGTTGAGCAAGAGCGCGCAAGCCACGTTGCTGCGGACGATGAACATCGACACGCCGTGGTCGATCACGTTCAACGATCCTGCCGCGCTGCGCGCATACAAAGATCAGATCCAATGGCCCGCGATTCTCAAGCCCGATCAGGGCGGAAGCGGCGCGCGCATTCACGTCGTCGAGTCGCTCGCGGAGGTCGAGTCGATCTTCGCGGCCGACCCGTCGATCTGGCTGCCCGACAATCTGTTCCTGCTGCAGGAGTACTTGCCACACGATCCCGAACAAGGCATCGTCCGCCTGGAGTTTCTCGGTGGCCAGCTGCTCTACGCGATGCGTGTGAAGACGCACGGCCGTTTCAACCTGTGCCCCTCACCGGTCTGCAACCCTGACGACGGCGACGGTGCGTGCGAGGTGCCCGCGGTACAGGTGGCCGCACCACCGGTCGAGTTCTATCCGTACCCCGAAGTACCGCGAGAAGCCGTGGACACGGCAACGCGGATCGTGGGCGCCGCGAACCTCGACGTGGGCGGTATCGAGTACCTGGAAACACCGGATGAGCGCCGGGTGTTCTACGACATCAACGCCAACTCCAACCTGCGCCCATCAGTTGCAGCGGCATTTGGGTTCGACCCATTCGACCGTGTTGCGAGCTTTCTGGAGGAAACCATCGCACGGGTATGAACGGCGGGGAGTGTCGTATTGGCAGACACCCGGAGAACTCCCGTTGAATGCCGGAGTGACGGGGACCCGGCGCGCGCCGCCGGGATTTCGGCCATTTCGTCACGCGCTACCCAATCCACGGTAGTAACCACGGTGAAACGTAACTGGCCCGCACCTTGCTCAGAACTGCGACGTGGCCACTCGAGTTTTCATAGATCGGCCATTCCCGGACCTGGATGCTCCGGACGCGCTCGACACGCAGAGCCACGGCTTTGTCGCGCCGCTGGTCGACGTGGTCGGGCCCTCGGGAGAGACCGAACCGACCGAGGCCCGGCTTGGTGCCGCCCGCGGCATCCTTCTGGCCCTCCTGCTCTGCGCTCCGTTCTGGATCGGCCTCGTCTGGCTGCTTTCGTAGCCACAACCTCGCTCTAAGCTCTTGTCTTCGCTGAGGACCGCGCGCATGATCGTGCGGCATCGAGGCAACCCTTATGACACGACGTCGCGTGATGGTGGCCGCGCTTTGCGTAGCCGCAGGCATTATCCAGATCCTCCGCGTTCCGGCTTCGGCACAGAGCGCGGCACCCGATCTCCTCTTCACCAACGGCAAGGTCGTCACGGTTGACGAGCGCTTCACGATCGCTCAGGCAATCGCTGTTAAAGGCGATCGCATCGTCGCCGTCGGTTCCAGCCAGGAGATCGCGAAGCTCGCGGGACCAGGCACGAGGACAATCGATCTGCGTGGCCGCACGGCGATACCGGGGCTCATCGACAACCATCTGCACCTGTTGCGCGCGGGCAACACGTGGGAGCTGGAGCTTCGCTGGGACGGCGTCTATTCGCGCAAGCAGGCGATCGAGATGCTGCGCGAGCGGGCGAAGAAAGTTGGCGCCGGCGGTTGGGTGTTCAACATTGGCGGCTGGGCGACGGCACAGTTCGCCGATGACCGGAAGCCGTTCACGCGCGAAGAGCTCGATGCGATCGCGCCAGACAACCCGGTAGGACTGCAGGAGTCGTACTACCAGGTCTTCCTGAACAGCCGCGGGCTCAAGGAATTCGGCATCGAGGCGGGCAAACCCGATCCGCCGGACTTCATTCCCGGATCGATTCAGCGCGATGCATCGGGCAAGCCGACTGGCATCATCAGGGGCGATATCGCCGCCACCCGGCCGTTCGCCGCCAAGATGCCGAAGCTCCCGCCCGAGCGGCTCGAGGCCAGCACGCTGCAACTCGTGCAGGACGTCAATCGCGCAGGCCTGACGTCGTTCGGCGTCGCGGGCTGTGATGCTGGCGTGCTCGAGATCATGCAGCGATGGAAGTCGCAGGGCCGTCTGCCGGTCCGCGTCTTTTGCATCGGCGGTGCCGCGGCGGGCTCACCCGAGCAGGTCGAACGATCGGTCGGGCAGATCGCAAAGATGAAACTGTTCCAGGGCGACAACTACATCGACGACGTGGTGTTTGGAGAGAGCGTGTACACGCCGCTCCACGATCGGATGTTTGCGACCGATTCCGATCCGACGCCTGATCAACTCGCACAGTGGCGCCGCATGGCGATGGAGATCGCGAAGGCGGGCCTGCCGCTTCACGTGCACGCGGAATTGCGCGACACCATCGACGCGTTCCTCGATCAGGTCGAAGCGGTCAACAAGGAGTACCCGATCCGCAATCTGCGTTGGGTGCTCGCGCACGTCAATCAGATCAACCCGTCGCAACTCGAGCGCATGAAGAAGTTGGGGATGTATGCCGCGGTGCACCCGTGGGCGGTGATCAACGGCGCGATCATGCATGAAGGATTCGGCCACGGCGCCGATGACATGCCGCCGCTCGCGGCAATTCAGCAGAGCGGCATCACGTGGGGACTCGGGAGCGACGGGACCGCCGCGAATCAGTTCCTGCCGATGACCGCGCTGGCCTTTGCCGTGACGGGCAAGATGGCCGGTGGCCTCAAAGTGATCAACCAGACGATCGACCGCGAGGACGCGCTCATCGCCTACACGCGCAAGAACGCGTACTTCGTCTTCCGCGAGAACGAGCTGGGCTCGCTCCAGGCAGGCAAGCTTGCCGATCTCGTCGTTCTCGATCGCGACTACCTGACTGTCCCGGCCGATCAGATCAAGGACATCAAACCCGTGATGACTGTCGTCGGCGGGAAGGTTGTGTACGAAGTAGGCAGTAGGCAGTAAGCAGTAGGCCGTAAGGCGGTTCACGGTTCACAGCGAGGCGCTCGTATGACATGGCGTACGTTCTGTGTCGTGGCGGGATGGTTCATCGTTGCCAGTGCGCTGACGGACGCGCAGACAAAGAACCCGCTCGAGGGCGATCAGGCAGCCATCAGAGGCGGAATGGGACTGTTCCGCGCGCGATGTGCCGACTGCCACGGGATGGACGCGCACGGTGTCCGCGGTCCCGACATCACACAAGTGTGGGCCTCGGGCCGGACAGACGAGGGCCTGTTCACCACCATCAAGAACGGCATCACCGGAACCGAGATGCCGGCGCAACCGCGCCTCTTCGATCACGAGACGTGGCAAATTCTCGCGTATCTCCGGACGCTGGCTGCGTCGAGCCGGCCAGAGGCTTCGCGCGGTGATGCGGAGAGCGGCAAGAAGATCTATCAGGCCAACTGCGTGAGCTGTCATCGCGTGGACGGGACCGGCGGACGGCTTGGTCCAGACTTGTCGCGCATCGGCGCGGCGCGATCGCGCGAGGTGCTCGAGCTGCGCATCCGCGGCGGCGTCGAGGGTTTCCTCCCTGGCTTCGAGCCGGTGACTCTGACACCGCAGACGGGCACGGCCATCGTCGGCGTGAAGAAGAACGAAGACCTCTTCTCTGTCCAGATCATGGACTCGCGCGAGCGGATCCAGGGCTACGACAAGTCATCGCTCAAGGAGCTGCAGAACAACCCGCGTTCGGCGATGCCCGCGTTCGGATCCAATCGGATCAGCGAGAAGGACCTCGACGATCTGATCCGTTATCTCCAGACGCTGCGCGGTTTCGATCCCGCCGTCATTCAGTAGCGAGGAACTCGTCATGACGCGACTTGCGCTCCCGCTCGTGATCCTGGGCACCGCGCTTCTGTCGGCACAGCAAGCCACGCCCCCGGCACTGGTCACGACCCAGGAGATCGCCGACGGGCTTCCCCGCGATGGCTCGCGCTGGGTGACGTTTGGCGGCAGCTACACCAATCAGCGGCATAGCCCGCTGACGCAAATCACGCCGGCCAACGTGAAAGGGCTCGTGCCGCAATGGACGTTCCAGACCGGCACGCTCGGCAACTTCGAGACGACGCCCCTGCTCAGGGACAACATCCTGTACGTCACTGGCCCGCAGAACGTGGCGTGGGCGCTGGACGCGAGGACCGGCCGCCAGATCTGGCGCTACCGGCGTGAGCTTCCATCCGATCTCACTGCCTGCTGCGGCCTCGTCAATCGCGGCTTCGCGATGCTCGGCGACAAGCTGTTCATGGTGACGCTCGACGCGCATCTGCTCGCGCTCGACATGCGCACCGGCAACATCGTGTGGGACGCAACGCTCGAGCAATACAAGAACGGCTACGCGTCGACGATCGCGCCGATCGTCGTCAAGGACAAGGTCATCGTCGGTGCCGCCGGAGGTGAGTTTGGCATCCGCGGCTTCATCGATGCCTACGAAGCGAACACCGGCAAGCGCGCGTGGCGCTTCTATACGATTCCCGCCCCCGGCGAGCCTGGCAACGACACATGGGCCGGTGATTCATGGAAGACCGGCGGCGCCAGCGTGTGGGTCACCGGCGCGTACGACCCTGACTTGAACCTTCTCTACTACGGCGTCGGCAACCCGGGCCCCGACTACCACAGCGAGAGCCGCCTTGGTGACAACCTCTATGCCGCGTCACTCGTCGCCATCGACGCAGACACCGGCAAGCTTCGCTGGCATTACCAGTTCACGCCGCACGACGTGCACGACTGGGATGCAACAGAGGTCCCGATTCTCGCGGACCTCACGATCTCAGGCCAGCCGCGCAAGGTGCTGATGTTCGCCAACCGGAACGGCTTCTACTACACACTCGATCGTACGAACGGACGCATCATCATGGCGAAGCCGTTCGTGCAAACGACGTGGGCGAAGGAGATCGGAAAAGACGGCCGGCCCATGACCGAGCCGGGACATACGCCGGACGAGACCGGTGAGATCACCTGTCCGGATATCACGGGCGGCACCAACTTCTGGCCGCCGACCTTCGACCCATCGACGCGCACGTTCTTCGTCAACGCGCGCGAGGCGTGCATGACCTTCTACGCGTGGAAGCCGGACTACAAGGCGGGCGAACGCTTCACTGGCGGCGCCGGCCAGCGGTACACGAGCACGACGATGCCCGTGTATGGAGCCTTGCGAGCGATCGATCCGACGACTGGCGAGCGCAAGTGGGAGTTCAAGTATCTGCGTCCCTCGACTGCGGGGCTGTTGACGACCGCGTCGGGCCTGATCTTCAGCGGCGACAACGACGGCAACCTGCTGGCGCTCGACTCACGCAACGGTACGCTGCTGTGGCGATACCAGATGGGCGCCAACCTGCACGGCACGTCGGCAATCACCTACATGATCGATGGCCGTCAACACGTGCTCGTGCCGGCAGGGACGACGCTGACGGCGTGGGCGCTGCCGCAATAAGGCCGCTGGCTTTCGACGTAGTGGCGGGTCTTTAGACCCCGCCGAGCGCAAGCGCTACTTGCCATCGATGGAGTACGCGAGCAACACGTTGCCCGGCATTCCACCGATGAACGCATATCCCGAGTTGACGAACACTGTCCCGCCAACAACCACGGGGCCCGGACCATCGAGCGAGCCGCCATTGGCAGGCACTCCGTTGACGGTCTCGTACTTCTGCGCGGTGTCCACGTCCCAGATGATGTCGCCATCGTCACTGGCATACGCGCGGAGATGACCATCCAGTCCGCCCGAGAACACGACACCTGGAATCGCTGTTACAGCAGCTGACTGCGCCGGGCTGCAGCCCGGCTTGTCGCCACAACCGGGATGGGGCTTCGTCCAGACGGTCTGTCCGGTAGTCGGATCGATCGCGTAGAGTCCACCGCCCACCTGCGGGTTGAGACGCAGCGCCGAACCGATGAACGATGGCTGTGAGCCGGGCGTTCCGGCGGGCGCCGGCTCAGGCTGCACGTCCGAGAGCGCGACATATACGCGACGTCCGTCGAACGCAGAGCCCCACTGCACACCACCGAGTGCCGTGCCTTTGCCGACGCGCGTCTGCCACAGAATCGCGCCGCCCTTATCTGGATCGACCGCGTGCACGACGCCGGACTTCTGGCCGGCGATAACCGCACTGCGACCGTTCGGCAGGTCGACGAGAATCGGGGACGATCCGAAATCGAAGTCAGGGCCTTTGGCTTGCGGACAGTTCACCTGGAGCTGCTCGGGAAGACCGCAGGCGATCGTAAACGCATCTCCGGCCGTCGTCTGACGCGACCAGAGCAGCTTGCCGGTCTTGATGTCGAACGCGATGAACGCGTCCGATGTCGCGGCCGCCGGATCCGAATACGCATCGCCGGTCGTCACGTAGACCACGCCGCGTTTCAGATCGACCGCAGGTGACGACCACACTCCGGCACCCGATGGGCCGTAGAGTTGAACGCCCTGCGAGTTCATCCGCACTGGCTTCGGCTCTTCGGGAATCGTGAAGCTCCTCCACTTCACGTCGCCGGTCGCCGCATTCAGCGCGGTGACGCTGCCACGGAACTTGCAGCACTCGTACTTCGGGTTCGCGCCAATGACTTCTTCTCCGGAAGACGTCACCGAGTAGAGCGTCCCGTCGGCCAGCGTCGGTGCTCCCGTCATCGTGGCGCCGAAGAAGGTTTCGACCTTGCGCTTCCACACCAGCTCGCCAGTGAGTGCATCGACCGCGTACACGGTCGCACCCTGGTCACCGAAGTACGCGACCCACTTTCCTTGCGCGCGGCCGGGACCGACTGTGATCGCCGTACGCACAGGGCCATCGGCTCTGAACGCCCAGTACTGACATCCACTGCTGGCACTGAGCGAATACACGGTATTGCTGGCGCTGCCAACGAACACACGTCCGCCGACGACGGTCGGCTGCGCAAACGCGCGGTTGACACCAGGGAACCCGAAGGCCCACTTCAGCTTGAGCCTCGACACCTGACTCGCAGGCAGTTGAGCCATCGCTGCGGGCTGGAATCGGTGCTGAGCGATGTTGGCGCCCCACCCGTTCCAATTCGGTTGCTCGAGCGGCTTCGCAAAAGACGACGCCGCATCGGCAGAGCAGGTGTTCGACGTTGCCGCGGATGTCGTTGCTGTTCCAAGCGTGCGGGCCAGGGCCTCAACCTGCGCTGGTGTCAGCTCCGCACCCTGCGCGCGCATACTTCCGCCTGTGAGAGCGGCGCGAATGGCGTCCGGGGACAATCGATTCAGCGCCTGGCGATTCGGGGCACGCGAAACACCGGCCTCGTGACACGTGGCACAACGAGCGGTGTAGAGCCCTTCCGCTTCGGCATTGGCCCCTTGCGGCGTCTGGCCCGACGCGGAAGTCACGCTCACGGCAACGATAAACACGGCCAGGGTCGGCAGACGCATCACGAGAACTCCTGAGAAAGGAACCGATGGTTAGAGACGTGTTTGGCCTGGCGGGAAGTTCCAACTCCCAACGTCCAACTCCCAACTCCCAACCTCCAACTCCCAAAAGCTCTTTGGGAATTGGGAGTTGGGCCTTGGGAGTTCGACGAGCGAGCGGTCTTAGTACGTCACCCTCACGTTGAAGCGAATCAGCCGGGGATTGAGGATGCTCTGCGGCTGAAGGAGGCTCGGGCCGTACGACGTGTTGACCTGTGTAACCGCGTTGCTGTTGAACGCGTTGAAGAAATCGAACTGCGGCCGCACCATCATTTTTCCGAAGCGGAAATCACGCGACACGGCAAAGTCCACCTGGTTGACGCGATCGAGAAACACCGTGCCTGGCTCGTTGAGCGGCATCACGTTGACGGTCGTTTGCGTCAAGCCTGGCGCAATCGTCGGCCCCACTGAGTACTGGATATTGAGGTCCTTGCCAACATTGGACGCGTCGCGCGCGCTCTGCACGCCAGGCAGGTTCTGCAGCACCCCGCTCAAACGGAACTTGTACGGCAACGCGTAGGTGCCACTGAGCTTGAACTGCGTGAGGAACGGATACGAGGCATCGCAGTATCGGAGCCGGTTCGGATCGTCCACCTGGCACGTCACCTCGTGCAGCTTGCCCGTCGTGATCCCGCCCTGGAGCTGCGTTCCGTTTCGAAATCGCGAGTTGACGGACAGATCGATGCCGTCGTACTTCCGGGTGTTCTCGGTGGAGTTGAAGCGGTGGTTGTCGATGACACCGAGCTTGCTCCGCGCGATGCTGTAGATTGGAATCGTCTCGCCGTTCCCGCGTGGATCTTGAATCGGGATGATCGTGTAGTCCGCGTGGGTGGTGGCAAGGTTGTCCACCCAGAAGTCACGGTAGAACTGGCGGTGATAGTAGTTGAGTGCCGCCGACAATCCCGGCAGCATCTCGTGCTGAACGCCAGCACTGTAGAGCAACTGGTAGGGCCGCTTGAGATCGGGATCGGGCGTCGTGACATTGGTCGGCTTCCCGAAGTTCAGATTCGTCGACGGCCCCAATTCGTTCTCCTGGGCGATGTCGTCGCCATTCAGGTCTCTCCACGTGCGTGTGTCGGTACCGCCACCCATCGGGTTGTAGTCATCTCCCAGGTTCGACGAGAACGAGGTGACGTACTTGCCGAAATTGAACTTCAACGCCGTCTTCCCGTTGCCGAAGAGGTCGTAAGCAGCGCCGAACCTCGGGCTGATGTCCGTGAAGCTTGGAATGTCCACATAGTCGGCCTGAGTGAAGACGCGTTCAGGCAGGAATCGGCCAGCCGGCGCCGTCTGATCGCGCACCGATCCCTTGATGTGCTCGAACCGCAAACCGGGATTGAACGTCGCGCGCCCCAAGGTCCACGAATCCTGGATGTAGACGCCGATCTCGCGATCGATGCTGGTGTCTTGCACCGATGGAACCGTCTGCAGCACGACTGAATCTGGGACGCCAAGCCGGTACTGCTGCTGGAGGCCTCCGTTGTTCATCGGCGTCACGATGGTCCGGTAGCCGTTATCCCACATGAAGCCTGCCTTCATGTTGTGCCCGCCGCTCACGTAAGACAGCGTGGTCATGTACGAGTTCCGTGGCGACGCGAACGTCGAGTCGAACGTCGTAGGCGCGTTGTAGTTCCAGGCGTTGGTGAGATCGCGTTTGCGAATATCGCCGTAGTTGGTGCCAGCGGGGCATTGATTGAACGCCACGAAGCACGTGGCCTTGGCGGTGATCGGCTGCGCCTCGAGGACCGCGTACCACCAGATGCGCGAGTAACCCGCTTCGAGCAGCATGTTGTTGCTCAGCGTCGTCGTTGATTTGACCTGCGTCACTGACGCATCGTTCGGATACTGCG
>Ga0315912_10001792_pt1 | contig 24716 bp, 19 predicted proteins | sample VfabasoilMG_FD_204469 | JGI IMG/M metagenome (GOLD analysis project Ga0315912, IMG submission 204469) | Garden soil microbial communities collected in Santa Monica, California, United States - V. faba soil | ecosystem: Environmental > Terrestrial > Soil > Garden | place: USA: California... | reverse complement strand
CGTCCCCATGCGTCGCTGGGCTACCGGCCGCCGATCAGCAGGCTCGATCGGCGGGAATAACCTCCCTGGACACCACAGCTAGTCCTCGGCTTCCTCGTCTTCCCCGCCGTCGCCCTCGTCCCGCTGCCACACGGCCACGTCCGCCGGCGGCGGCGGCTCGCCCCGCGCCGCCAGCCGCGGCCGGATGTGCCAGGCGATCGCGATGTCGTGCACGCCCTGCGGCACGAAGACCGCCGTGCCGTACGCGTTGACGCGATACACGGCCATGTCGCTGCCGGTGCCGAGGTTCTGCGCCTCGCAGGACAGGAAGCGCGCGTCGGCGGCATCGGCCACGAGGCGCTCCTCGGGTGCGAGGCGCACGCGCGGCCCGAACATCCACTCGCGCTGCACGGCGAAGAGCACCGGGCGCTCGGCGTAGACGCGCACGGTCATGTCGGCGCGCGCCTCGCGCTCGTCGAGCACGAAGCCCTTCAGCACCTCCACCTTGCCGGGCTGGCTGCCGCTGCGCGAGCCGTACTGGAAGACGGACGGCAGCAGGCGTCCCTCGGGCAGCTCGACGACGATCTCGCGCTGCAGGTCGACGCTGCCGTCGCGCAGGCGCAGCAGGGCCTCCTCGGGCGAGCCGACGACCACGGCCGTGCCGTAGAGGCGCATCTCCGGCAGCGCGGGGCGGCCGGTGAAGTAGGTCTCGGGGTCGATCTCGCCGTAGGTGCCGTCCCAGCGCCGGCCCCACCACGGCCCGGGCGGCGTGCTCGAGGGGCGCAGGTAGCCGGTGGCCGTGTCGAGGAAGGAGAGCAGGTCGACGTCGGAGGGCAGGTCCAGCTCGAAGGCCTCCACGAAGGGCCCGCGCGTCGTGCCGTCCACGTTGACGAGCAGCGGCAGCTCGCCGTCGGCGTCCTCGCCGGCGTACTCGCGGCCGGCCTCGGCCGCCAGCGCCGTCTCCTGGCTGGCCTCCGCCCACGCCTGCAGGCGCGCGTTGCGCGGCGCCTGGCTGGCCGCCACGACGAGCGCGGCCGCCAGCCCGTAGGCCACTCCGTGCGCGGTGTTCGAGCGCCCGCCGAGGCCCGGCCGACCGACGAAGAGCGCCGGCAGCGCGCCGACGAGCAGCGCGAAGGGCAGCTGCGTCGGGTAGTGCCGGTAGGCGGACGCATCGGCGAAGGCGTAAGGCACGCAGGACGTGACGAGCAGCAGCAGCACGAAGCCCGCCATGTTCCAGCCGAGGCGCACGCCGAGCGCCACGGCGCCGAGGCAGCACACGAGCAGGCCGAACGCCTCGTTGAGGCCCAGGCCCGCCGCGAGGTCGATCAGGCGCACGCGCAGCGCGTATTGCGCCATGGGCAGGCCGTGCATGGTCGCCGCCTCCTTGCCGCCGGGCAGCTCGAGCAGGAAGAAGGCGTGGTACAGCAGCCCGGCCGTGATGATGCCGACGAGCACGAGCGCCGACGTGCGGCGCTTCGGCGCGTTGAAGACGTCGGAGAGCAGCAGCCAGCCGATGGCCATGAGCGCCGTGCCGTAGGCCTCGTCGGTGCAATGCAGCTGCAGCCCGAGGCCACCGAGCAGCAGCACGACCGACGAGACGGGGAACTGCGGTCGTTTCAGCAGCCCGACGATGGCCAGCGCGCCGCCGACGCCCGCCAGCGGCCGGTTGCCCGCGGCCACCCAGGCCACCGAGTCGGCGACCCCGGCGCCGAGCCCGAACACCGCCGCGCTCAGCAGCGCCACGAGCCCCGAGCGCCACAGCGTGAGCGCCACCCAGAACACGATGGCCGTGACGAGCACGTGCAGCAGCAGCGAGGCGGCGTGGTAGGGCAGCGCGTCGATCGCACCGAAGGCGTCGTGCAGGTGCATCAGCAGCAGGTGCGGCAACGGCCGGTACAGGTACGGGAAGGCCATCTCGCCCTGCCGCACGCGCGCCAGCAGGTAGTAGTCCTCGCCCGAGAGCGGCAGCGCGAGCACGCCCGACCAGAAGAAGGCCGTGGCCACGAGCACGGCGAGCAGGCCGAGCATGCGCGGCGGGAGCGCTTCCTCCGGGCCGGTGGACTCGTCGGCGAGGGCGGCGTCGCCGGGCCCGCCCTCCGCGCCCGCCTGCCCGGCCTCATCCCCGGGCCCGATCGCAGCCGGACTCACCGCGCGTCGCCTCCCGACGGGAGCGAGACCAGCGCCTCGGCGAAGCGCGCGCCGAGGTCGATGTAGCCGGCGCTGTCGTAGTGATAGGGGTCGGAGTAGCCGTAGCCGTCGGTGCTCGTGACCAGCGCGGCCGCGGCGTCCGCCTCGCACCAGGCCTGCTGGGCGGCGCGCACGACCTCACCGTGGGTCCACACGCGGCCGCTGGCGTCCTGGCCGGAGTCGGAGATGCGTCCGATGGCCACCGGCAGGTCGTCGCGGCGCAGCGCGGCGCGCAGCAGGTCCATGAGCCGGCCGAGCTGCGCGACGTAGGCCAGCGCGACCGCCGGCGAATCGCTCGCGTCCGACTCGCCCTGCATCCAGACGATGCCGGCCGGCAGCAGGCGGTCGGGCTCGCCGTCTCCGTCGATGTCGGTCACGGCGGTCGCCGCCGCGAGCGCGGCGAGGCAGTGGTCGTACTGGTTCACGCCGCGGCCAAGGCCCTCCCCGCCGTCGAAGTCGGGGTCCCAGCAGCCCGCGCCGCCCGCCGCGCGCGCGTCGATCGACGTGCCGCCGCGCGAGTACTTGACGAAGGCCAGCTTCACGCCGGGCTGCAGTGCGCGCAGGCGCGCCGCGAGGCTCAACTCGACGCCGAACCGGGTGCTCGGCTGGTTGCCCTGGCCGTCGGACGAGAAGCCGACACCGTGACCGGGGCGCAGGGCCTCCCAGCGCCCGCGTCCGTCCACGGGCACGCCGTCGGGGGCGCTGTTGCCGTGGAAGATGAAGGTGTCGGGCTGCTCGCCCTGCAGCGCCTCGGGCAGTTCGGCGACCTGGCCGAAGCCGTCCATGTTCGACTGGCCGCCGAGCAGGTAGAGGTGGAAGTCGCTGGCCTGTGAGCGCGGGGCGGCGAGGCCCAGCACGCACAGCGCCGACGAGACGAGGGCAAGCGTGGAGCGTCGGTGCATGGTGCGCGGCAGCATGGCACGCGACCGCGGGCGCCGCCAAGGGGCGCGCGTCAGCCGCCCGCGCGCTGCAACGGCGGCGTGCTGGCCCCCGACGTCGCGCCACCGCGACCCGCCCCACCGCCGCTGCCCGTGCCGGCGGCAGCGACGGCCGGCGCGCCCGCGGAGACCCCGGGCGCACCCGGGCCGGCGGACTCCGACCGCTCGTCGAGCGGCTGCAGCCCGGGCAGCGTGAAGCCGTGCGCGCCGGCCAGCAGGCGCACCATCTGGCGGTCGAAGTGCCCCTGCCGGAAGTAGGTGCGCACGTAGTCGAGGAAGTCGAGCGGCAGCACGAGGCCGTAGTAGGCCAGCCAGAGGGCGCGCGCCGTGACGAGGCCCACGTCCAGCCCGGGCAACGCGAAGGGCTGCACGAAGACGTCCACCAGGCTGGCGACGAGCAGCAGCAGCAGACCGATGTCGAAGTTGGTGCCGAGCGAACGCAGCGTCGTCAGGTCGAAGCGCAGCCGGAAGACCTCGCGCGTGGCCGGCACGCCGTCACGCTCCCGCAGCCGGGCCTGGGCCTCGGCCAGGTACTCCTGGTACGGCCGGTCGCCGCTGAAGCGTCGCCCGAAGACCGTGCCCACGAACACGATGCTCGGCAGGCCGAGGAACAGCTTCAGCCACAGCGTGGCGACGGCGGCCGCCATGCCGGCCAGCAGCAGCTCGATCTGCGCCAGCTCGCGCCAGGTGGCGAAGCCCACGCTCAGGAAGCAGACCGGCTTCACCACGAAATGGAAGATGTACTCGTAGTAGCCCCAGCGCGCGTGCTCGATGCGCTTCCAGCGCGCGACCTCGCCGTCGACGCAGTCGAGCACGTAGTAGAGGAGCAGCAGGAGCGCGCCACCGACCACCATCCAGGGCGTGCCGAACTGCAGCGCCGAGCCGGCCAGCCCGCAGACCAGCATGCCCACCGTGGCCACGCTGGGGCTCAGGTTCAGGTCGACGAGCAGCTTGGTGAGCGGCAGGCTGGCCTTGTCGCCGAAGAGCAGGCCGGCCACGTCGTTGCCGTCCGCCACCGGCAGCTGGCACACCCGCCGCAGCTCTTTGAACTGAACTCCCATCTGTGCCGCCGCCGTGACGAGGACCTGCCTGGAGACCGCGAGACCAAGGTAACCCGGGCGCGCCGGGGCCGCGAGCCGGGCCGCCGCCCCCGCACCCCGCCGCGCAGCCCCCATCGACCCGGCCGCGTCCGCGACTGGAGCCGTCGCTGCCCAGCGCCCGACCCGCGCGAGCGGCGGCGGACGGCCCGAGCGGCGCCGGCGCGGCGCGGCCCCACCTAGCGGAAGAGCCAGGCCGTCTCGAAGACGGTGGGCGCGAAGCCCAGCCGCCGGCCCTCGTCCTCGAGCACCAGGCAGCGCTTGACGACGGTGTCGAAGAGCAGCGGGTTGCAGGCGAAGACCTTGTTGCACAGCTCGCGCGAGCGGGCGTCCAGGTAGCCGGCCTGCTCCAGGCGCAACGTGCTGATGAGCGGGTCGATGCAGGGCAGCGGGTAGTCGCTGCCGTTGAGCAGCCGGTGGTGCAGCTGCGGCGCACGCAGCAGCGCGGCGAGCGGCTCGCCGCAACGGTTCACCTGGGTGATGGCCGAGAGGTCGGCGAAGAGCCGCCGCTCGTGGGCCGGCTCGTCCATCATGCGCAGCAGCAGCTTCCAGCTCGGCCTGGGAAAGCGCTCTCCGACCGGCGCCTCGATGTCGATGTCCTGGCCCAGGCTGGCCGCGTGCGCCACCACGACGCGCACGCCGTGGTCCAGCGCCCGGCGCAGTCGCAGCGGGTTGCCGAGGCCCTGCTGCTGGCCGGCCATCGCGGCCTCCTCGCCGGCGTGGGTGAGCAGCGGCAGGCGCAGCGCGGCGAGGGTCTCGTAGAAGCGGTCGCAGCGCTCGGAGGCAGGGTCGATGCCCTGCACGGCGGGGATCCACTTGACGAGCCGCGCCCCGCCCTCGGCCGCCGCGTGCAGGCGCTCGAGGGCGTCGGGGCGATAGGGATGCACCGAGCAGCCGGCCTCGAACTCGGGGTGCTCGGCGGCCACGCGCCGCACGTACTCGTCGGGCGTCGTGAAGGGCACGCGGTCCGGCAGCGGTTCGCCCGCCTCGCTGTAGGCCGCGTCGAGCGGCAGCAGCACGAACTTGCCGAGCGGATTGCTGGCGCGCGCCACGGCCAGCAGGCGCTCGACGTAGGCGCGGTCGATGTCCTCGGCCTGGTCCACGCCCGCGGCGGCGAGATAGATCTCGTAGCGCGCGTGCTCGACCAGGTGCACCGGGTTCTGCATGTCGGGGCTGACGCGACAGCCCGTGCCGCCGTGGCCGACGCCCAGCAGGTGCACGTGCACGTCCCACATCTGCGAGCGGTCGATGCCGGCCAGCAGGCCGTCCACCCAGCGTTGGGTCGCCTCGTCGAGCGGCTGCGGCGGCGGGCTGCGCAGCAGGCGCGGCAGGCCGAGGCGCAGGCCGACCAGGCCCGCGGCGACGACACCCGCCGCCTTCAGCAGGCGCCGGCGCGAGGGCGGCTTGCCCGAGGAGGGCTTGCGCGCCGCCTGCTTGCGCGCGCTCTCAGTACGCCTGGGCAAAGAGGACCTCGTCGGCGCCGTCCTGGCCGGACAGGATGCAGCGCCCCTTGCCGCGCTCCTGCTCGAAGGGGATGCAGCGCACCGTGGCCTTGGTCTCGTCCTTGACCTGCTGCTCGCGCGCGCGGTCGGGGATGAAGTGGCAGCGCACGAAGCCGCCCACGCTGGCCAGGATGTCCTTGAGCTCGGCGTAGCTCCCGGCCCGCCGCACGGAGGCGTCGCGGAAGGCGCGCGCGCGCTCGAGCAGCTGCCCGTGCGCCGCGTCGAGCAGCGCATGCAGCCAGGCCGGCGTCGCGGCGGCGAACGGCAGGAACTGCTTGTCGCCGCCGTAGCGGCTCTTCATGACGAAGGTACGCTTCTCGACGTCGCGCGGGCCGACCTCGATGCGGAAGGGCACGCCGCGCTGCTCCCAGTGGTACTGCTTGTCGCCGGGACGCACCTCGCGCCAGTCGACCACGATGCGCTGGTGGCTGCGCGTGTCGAAGAACACGCTCGTCGTGCCGCTCGGCGCCAGGCGCTTGCGGCTGGCGTCGACCTCCGTCTGGCCCACGAGCTGCACGAGCAGCTCGTCGATGGCCGCCGCCACGGCCGCCTTCTCCTCGTCCTTGCGGAAGATCGGGATGATCGCCAGCACCTGCGGGGCCACGCGCGGCGGGAGCACGAGGCCCTCGTCGTCGCTGTGCGCCATGATGAGCGCGCCGATGAGCCGCGTGGACACGCCCCAGCTCGTGGTGTACGCGAAGTGCTGCTGCTGGTCGCGCCCGAGGAAGTCGATGTCGAAGGCCCGTGCGAAGTTCTGGCCGAGGTTGTGGCTGGTGCCGCACTGCAGCGCCTTGCCGTCCTGCATCAGGCCCTCGATGCAGTAGGTCTCGTCGGCCCCGGGGAAGCGCTCGAAGGGCGTCTTCCTGCCCTTGATGACCGGCACGGCCAGCGCCTGCTCGGCGAAATCGGCGTAGACGTCGAGCATGCGCAGCGTCTCCTCCTGCGCCTCCTCGGCCGTCTCGTGCGCCGTGTGGCCCTCCTGCCAGAGGAACTCGGCCGTGCGCAGGAAGAGCCGCGTGCGCATCTCCCAGCGCATCACGTTGGCCCACTGGTTGATGAGCACCGGCAGGTCGCGGTAGCTCTGGATCCACTGGCTGTACATGTGCCCGATGACCGTCTCGCTCGTGGGCCGCACGATGAGCGGCTCCTCGAGCAGGCCGCCCGGGCGCAGCTGCCCGTCGGGGCCCTTCTCGAGCTTGCTGTGCGTGACGACCGCGCACTCCATCGCGAAGCCCTCCACGTGCTGGGCCTCCTTGGTGAGGAAGCTCTGCGGGATGAGCAGCGGGAAGTACGCGTTGGTGTGGCCGGTGGCCTTGAAGCGCGCATCGAGGTCGCGCTGGATGGCCTCCCACACCGCGTAGCCCTCGGGCCGGATGACCATGCAGCCGCGCACCGGGCTGTAGTCGGCCAGCTCGGCGGCCTTGATGACGTCGAGGTACCACTGCGCGTAGTCCTCGCTGCGGGGCTTGATGTTGCGGGCCATGGGTCGGAGGTGCCTCGGGTCGGTCGTGGAGGATGCGGGTGGCGGAAGCAGCGGCAGGCGAAGCAGCGTGCCGCGGGCGGGTGGGCGGGCGGGTGGCGGCCGAGCGGTGCGCGCTCCGACCGCCCGGCGCGAAGGAAGCGCGGCATTCTCCGCGCGCGGACCCTGCCGCGTCCAGCGCAGCATCGCCGGGCCGGGACGCCGGGCCGCGGCCGGCTCAGGGCCCGGTGGTCCCGAAGTGGTTGCTCGCGTCCACGCTGTTGGCGCCGCCGCTCGCGTCGTTCAGGTCGAAGTCCTGGTTGCCCTTGGCCGTGTTGTCCGTGAGCGTGTTGCCCGACGAGCCCGCCGCGAGCCGGAAGCCGGCGCCCTGGCAGCCCTTGGCGGAGTTGCCGTCCACGCTGCTGGCGGTGCCGCGCAGGTCGAGGCCGTCGTCGCCCGCGCCCGAGACCTTGTTGCCGCTCAGCGTCGCCTGCGAGGCCGCGGCGGCCATGCGGATGCCGTCGAAGCCGGGCTTGGTGAGCTTGCAGTCCTGCACCACGGCGCCGCTGCCGGAGCCCACCGTGACGGCGTCGTCGCCGCTCTGCACGACCTTGCAGCGCACGAAGGCGTTGTCGACACCGGTGATCACCAGGCCGCCGAAGGCCGGCTTGATGGCCTTGCAGTCCTCGAAGCTGTTGCCGGTGCCCACGGTGGCATCGTCGATCTCGAAGCCGTCCTCGAGCGGCTTGAGCGCCGTGCACTTCTGGACCAGGTTGCCGCTGCCGTTGATGTCGATGCCGTCGTCACCGGGCTGTGTCAGCTTGCACGACACGATGGTGCAGTCGTCCACCGGGGTCGGCTCGCCGACGCCCAGCGCGATGCCGTCGTTGCCCGCCTTCTTCACCTGGCACTTCTCGATGCGGTGGCCGCCGCCGCCGTCGGCGCGGATGCCGTCCCCCGAGGTGTTCTCGACCCGGCACTTGCTGAGCAGGCAGCCGGTGCTGTCCACGAGGTGGATGCCGGTCGTGGCGCCGAGCACGCGCAGCTTGAGCAGCAGCACCTGGGAGCAGCCCTCGAGCGTCAACCCGACGTCCGTGCCGGGGTCGATGACCACCTTGCCCTTGGCCTTCAGGGTCAGGCCCGCCTTGCCGCTCAGCACCACGGCCTCGGCGTAGGTGCCGCCGGCGATCTGGATCGTGTCGCCCTCGTCGGCGGCATCGACCGCCGCCTGGATGCTCTCGAACTGCTGCGGCACGAGCAGGGTCGACTGGGCGCCGGCGCCGGCCGCCGCCAGGGCGAGGCAGCAGAGGGCTCGGAGTATCGCGGGGGCGTTCATGGTCGTGCTCCTGGATGGATCGTCGGCCGTCGGGCCGCGCGGCGAGTCTACGGCACGGTCGGCTCGAGCCCTGCCCGGGCGCAGCCCGCGCCCAGCCCGCACCGGGCCCGCGCCCAGCCCGCACCGGGCCCGCGCCCAGCCCGCACCGGGCCCGCGCCCAGCCCGGGCGCCGGACGCGGGCCCGCGGGCGAGAAGGTGCGGCCGGGAATCGCCGCCGCTCACCTAGAATCCCCCGCGGGAAGGAACTCACCGGCGTCTCTCGGGTCCGCTTCACGAGGACGCACCACCAGCGGAGCAGTCGCATGGTCAGCACACGCACCCTCGTCGGTTCCCTCGCGCTCGCCTCGGCGTTCGGCTGGCTGCCCCGCGTCGCGGCCCAGGACACGAGCGCGGTGCTCAAGGGCACCACGCTCGTCATCACGGGCTCCGGCTCGTCCGACGAGCTCACGATCACCAACCAGGTGGTGGAGGGCACGGGCGGCGGCGAGGGCGACGGCGGAGGCGGCGGCAACGGCGGCGACGACGTCGCCGTGCTGCCGGGCAAGGGCAGCACCATCAACGGCTCGGCGCTCCCGGCGAGCTTCAGCAACGTGAAGAAGCTCAAGATCCTGCTGGGCGACGGCAACGACACGCTGGTGTTCGCCAGCTTCAACTTCAACGGCGCCGTCACGCTCAAGGGCGACAACGGCGACGACACGGTGGCCTTCGAGGCCAGCAACTTCGGCACGCTCGTCAAGCTGCTCGGTCAGGGCGGCGACGACACCTTCGAATTCGACGCCAGCAACTTGGACGGCGGCATCAAGGTCATCGGCGACACCGGCGTCCTCAACCTGCACTCCGACGCGAGCAACTTCGAGAGCGTCAGCCTCAAGAGCGGTCCGGGCAACGACGTGCTCGACTGGACCGACTCCAACGTGAACCTCAACCTCAGCCTGAACACGTCGCAGGGCGACGACGTGGTCACGCTCGACGACGTATCGATCGGCGAGGACAGCACCTTCAAGATGTCGATCGGCAACAACACGCTGACCTGCGGCGGCGGCTCCCAGTTCGGCGCCCTGCTCACCTACAACGGCGGCTCCGGCGACGACAGCGTCTCGATCGCGGATTCGCAGATCGGCGAGACGCTCAACATCAAGCTCGGACCGGGCGCCAACACCGTGAACATCGCCTCGGTGGCCTCCAACATGCAGGTCGGCGAGCAGCTGCTGGTCAAGGGCGGGCCGCAGGACGACAGCGTCACGCTGAGCGACGCCAACGGCCCGGCCTTCCCGGCCCTGGGCGTCGGAGGGTCCACCAAACTCTCGCTGGTCACCGGCACCAACGCGGTCACGCTGACCGGCTTCACCCAACTGGCCGAGCTGGCCATCTCCGCCGGTGCGCTCGACGACACGATCAGCCTCGACGGCGGCCAGGTTCAGTCCGACCTGCGCATGGTGCTCGCGACCGGCGACAACAACGTCACGGTGCACGACACGGCGATCGCCGCCGACCTGGTCATCACGGCCGGCTCGGGCGACGACACGGTGGCGCTCACCGGCACCACGAGCGTGGGCGGCGACCAGAAGGTGAACCTGGACGGCGGCAACAACACGGGGCCCTGAACCCGGCCGGCGGACGGCCGCCGGCGCAACCAGCGACGGATCCTGGAGGACCTTCGCATGCGATGCACCTCGCGTCACGGGCGAGAACATCGCCCACATCATCTTGTTCATCCCCACGATCTTTCAGCCCAACATCGAGGACGCCGTGGAGGACGCACTCCGACAGGTGCCGGGAGGCGTGGCGATGGTCGACGTCATCGTGCGGAACTTCGGCTGGTGCTTCCTCTACGGCCAGGCCGGCTGGATCGTGGAAGGCACCGTGCTCCTCGATCCCGCTCGAGTGCCGCGTTGAACTCCGAGGCGCACCACCGGATCGGGCCGCGGTCCGGCGCGCTGCTCGCGCTGTTCCTGCTGGCGGCCTGTTCCATGACGCGCCCGGAGAACCGGCGCACGCTCCATGCGCTCGACGCGAGCGCGGCGCCGGACTCGGCCGGGGCGCGCTGGGCGGCCGCGCCGCTCGCCTTCCCGGCGGGGCTGCTGGCCCTGGCGCTGGATGCCGTCATCGTGCACCCGGCCTGCTCGGTGGACGACGCCTGGGGTGACACGCGCGCCTGGCTCTGGACGCCCGATCCGGAGGCGTCGCGCTTCCGGCGTGCCATGCTGCTGCCGCTCGCCGCGCTGGCGACTCCCTTCGTGTGGGCCGGCGATTGGATCGGCCGCATCCTGCTGCCGATCCCCGCGCGCCAGGCGGACGAGGTCGAGGAGGCCTCGTCATGAGCGCCGCGCCGCCCGGTGGCCCGGCGCCTGCGCCGCGGCACTGCCCGACCCGACGGCCGCGGCCCGGCGTGCGAGCGCTCGTACCGGGCGCCCGCAGACAGAGGGCTGCCGTCAGCCGCCTGCTGCTCGTGCTGCTCATCGCCGGGCTGGCCGGGGGCTGCGCCTGGACCGACCCCGCGAACCGCCCCCTGTGGAACGCCTTCGAGACGCAGCTCGTGCCCGAGGGCGACGGCGCGTTCTACGCCACCCTGCCGCTCACCGTGCCGGCCGGCCTGCTGGCCATCGTGCTCGACACCTTCGTCGTGCACCCGGCGCAGGTGGCCGACGACGCCTGGGGTGACGCCGGAGACCTGTGGCGCGAGCTGCCGTGGGCGGAACAGTACTACACGCAGCTCGCGCTGCTGCCGTTCCGTGCGATCGGCACGCCGATCGTGTTCGTGTTCTCGTTCCTGGGGCGCAGCTGCTTCGACATCGAGCCACGTGGCCAGGGGCAGCCGACGCCCGATGCTGCGGGCCGGGCGACCGAGGCGCCCGACACCCTTCCCATGCCGACGGCCGGAGCTGCCGACGCGCGGGCCGCGGCGCGCGAGGCCGAGCTGCTGGCGGCCTTCGCGCGCGTGTCCGGCGGCGCGACGACTGCCGCCGGGTGGGAGGTCGACGTGCCGCCGCCCCCGTGGTCGCTCGCGCTGCAACAGGCCTTCGAGCTGGCGCTGGCCCGGGGCAGCGCGCCCGGCCGCCTGGCGCTGCTGAGCTACGTGCGCTGGCACGCGCTGCCGCCGGTGCTCGCCGACCCCGCGCTCGGGCTGACCGACCCCGACCCCGTGCTGCGCTACGAGCTGCTGCGCCAGATCCGCAACGCCGGGGCGATCCCGCAGGAGGTGCGCGCAGCGCTGCGCGAGGATCCGAACGAGCTGGTACGTGCCCTGGCGCGCGAGCTGTGGCTCTGAGTGCGCGCGCTCCCGCCGCTGACCGGACCCGCCGCCGCTCGCCACCTCAGGGCCGGGGCTCGAGCTGCACGCTCGCGCGCGTCGTGCCTCCGGCCGACAGTTCCACCGGCTGCAACCGACTCATGAACCTCTGGCCCTCAGCGGACCAGGCTAGGTCCGCTTTCACGAGCCATGCACCAGGCCTCAGGAAGGGCACGCGGTAGGGCGGTGCATCGAAGTGCGCCATGTCGCCGGCCAGGCTGCCCGTCTCCAGCTTCCAACCGATGAACACGTCGAGGCGCCCGGCATAGCCCAGCTGATCGGGCGTGACACACTCGACTTCCAGGGTGCCCAGCTCCGTGAGCGGGAACTCGAGCAGCACGCGTTCGTCGGCGATGGTCACGGGCTGCGGCGCATGCGAGGTGCCGAGGTAGCAGGCGATCTCGAGCGAGGCCTCGTAGTCGCCTTGCGGGAGCGCGGTCAGCACGAGACGGTCGTCGACCAGGTCGCGCACGCGGCGCTGCAGGCGCTCGCCGCTCCCGGACTTCAGGTGGAGCGTGATGTCCGGCACGCGCTCGGCGCTGCCGATGCCGGCCGTCCAGCCGGGCAGGTGCAGCTCGAGTTCGCCGAAGCGGCCGGCCACGGCGAGCAGCGTGATGCGCTCCTCGCGCAGGCCGTGGCGCACGTTGGGCAGCATGAGTTCGAGCGGCACGGCTTCGTAGCCGGGGGCGGCGAGGCCAACGCGCAGCGGACCTACCTCTTCTTCCCACTGCGGGGCCACGGCCTCGACGAGTTGCCCGCTGCCCCACTCGGGCCGCCACTCGATGCCCAGCAGCAGACGCACGACGGGAGTGAAGTCGCATGGAAACCACTTGTCGCCGGGCGACATCGACGCTCCCAGCCGGAGGTCTGCCGGCAGGTCCGTGAGCGAGTTGCCGTGCACGTCGCGCAGCTGCACGGCGACGGCGTGCGCGCTGTGGCCGCGCAGCACGACGGCCTCGCCGAGCGGAACGGACAGCGTGAGCGGGCCGTTGGTCGCCACGCCGAGCCCGCCGGCCTCGAGCTGCCAGCGGCCGGCCGGCACCGGCCGCGGGAAGGCGAAGCGACCGCCCTGCAGCGTGCGCGTGACCATGACCTGCGGGCTGGTGCCCGCGGCCACCTCGGCCAGCAGCGTGGCCAGCTCGGGCAGCGGCTCGGCCTCGGCGGCGAGCGCGGCGAGCAATGCCTCGCGCGTCGGCGGCGCGGTGCCGCGCGAGGCCACGACGACCACGCCCTCCGGCACGGCGATCGGCCCCGAGAGCGCCAGCCGTCCGTACAGGCGGTCCACGCGCTGCAGCACGAGGTCGAGGCGCCGGCCCGCAGCCACGTGCTCGGCGATGCGTTCGCTGTCGACGCGCAGGGGCGCGAAGCCCTCGGCCCGTGCGACGAGCTGCATGCCGACCGGCGCGGCGAGCGGCACGTCGAGCAGGCCCGCGGCGTCCGGGCGGAAGCGCTGCGGTGTGCTGCCCGCAGGCCCGGCCAGCAGCTCGGCGCCGGCGATCGGCCGGCCGTCCCCGTCGAGCACGCGCACCGCGAGCGAGACCGTCGGCGAGGCGAGCGGCTGGGCCGCTGGCGTGTCGGACGGCACGCGCGGCAGCGCGGCGTGCGCCTCGGGCGTCGTTTCACCGTCGACGCCCTCGCCGGGCGCGGGGAGGGTGGGCACAGGCAGCGACGGGCGGCCGTCCGACGGCTGCGACGACTCCTCGGGAGCAGGCTTCCCTGCGCCCGGTCCTCCCGCATCCCCGCCGCCGAGCAGTCGCAGGGCGATCGCCACACCGAGCACCACCGCGAGTCCGGCGCACACGACCGGCAGCCGCCCCTTTCCCATCACCTGGACCTCCCTCCTGCGAGATGCCCGCCCATCATGCCGCGCACCCGGCAGGAGCGCGTGGGCGGCGCGACCCACCCGAGCGATCGGCGCGGGTCGCGGCGGCCTGGAACCCGCGCCGCGCCCGCCGGTTCCTGCCGTCCCGCGCCGTCTCGACCAACGACCCGGACGGAGCGGCGTAGACCGCTCCATTCCCGGGGGCAGACCGATGAGGCGAGCGCAGCATCCGTCCGAGCAGGACCAGTCCCTGCGAGTGGTGGAGCCGCCGGCGGCCACGTCCGGAACGTCCGGAACATCCGGCAGGCCCGGCAGGCCCGGCACGTCCGGCAGGCCCGGCACGTCCGGCACGTCCGGCACGTCCGGCACGTCCGGCAAGTCCGGCAGGCCCGGCAGCTCCGCCAGGTCCGGTGTGTTCGATGTGTCCGGCTCGCCCGGTGCGCTCGGCGGGTTCTGCGCGCGCGTCGCCCTGCTGGTGTTCGCCACGGCCTGCGCGGCGGTCGACGGCGCCCGGCCCGGGGCTGCGCTCGCGGGCGAGCGGCCGCCGAGCGGAGCCGCGGCCGCCCCTGGCACGACCCCGCAGCCGATGGCCATGCCGCCGCGCCCGGTGCTCGACGACGCGGGCATCTCTTACGTCTCGGGCGACGAGACGCTGCACCCGCACGTCCGCTATCGCGACGGGCAGGTCTCGCAGAACGACAGCTGCGCCATCCGCATCGGCAACAAGCTCAGCCGCAAGATCCCGCCCGTCTACGTGAACGGCCAGCCGATCGGCTTCTGCTGAGTGCCTTGCCCCGACGTCTTCGTGCAAGACGTCCCCGCCGCCGTGCAGCGCAAGGGCCTGCAGTTCCAGGACTACCTCGACGTGCGCCGCCCCGCCCTGCTCGACGCCGAGCATTGCGTGCGCCTCAACTACGAGGCCTTCTTCTTCGCCGACGCCGCCGGCCGCGAGCGCTTCTGCGCCGACCCGGTGGCCGTCTGCGGGCTGCTCACCGACCCCGTGAGCAAGCAGCGCTTCCGGCCGTGCGCCGGCTCGCCGCACGTCGAGCACGACGGGGTGACGTTCTACTTCGAGAACGAGGCGCAGCGCGTGCTCTTCGAGACCGATCCGGAGATGTTCCGACTGCCGCGCTGGACGATGCCCGGGGCGCCGGCCGACGCCGCCGCGGGGCCGCCGGCGGGCTAGCCGCCCGGGTCCACGAGCACGTCGGCCTCGGCGAGCTGCGTGTCGTGCGCCTGCTCGATGACGCGCTCGCCGACCTGGATCACGAGCACGACCTCGGCGTCCGGCAACTCGTCGAGCGTCCAGCGCGAGCGGTCGAGCGCCGGCTGGCGGCGCGGTGTCCCGGAGAGCACCGCCGCGCCGGGCGCCGGCTCCGTGGCCCGCTTCACGGGCATCGACGTCCCCAGCTCGCGACCGTCGAGCACGGCGCTCACCGAGCGCGCTTCGACGGGTGAGCCGTGCTCGTCGTGCACGAAGACGTTCACGCACCGACCGGGCGGGAGCACCACCTCGATCGGGCGGCCGTCGCGCTGCACGTAGACGCGCTCGAGCAGCTGCTCGACGTGGCCCGACATGCGCACGAGCAGCCCGACTTCGTCCGCGTAGAGCGACCTCAGGGTCACGAAGCCCTGCTCGTTCGTGCCGTGGCTCGTGTGGCCGTTCTTGCCCGGCCAGAGCGGTTCCACATGGGCGCGATGCAGCGGCTGGCCCTGCGGGTCGGTCACGTGCACGACGAGGTCCACCGGCTCCCGCTCGATGACGACGGTCAGCTCGCGCGCCTCCTCGGGCGCCAGGACGATCGTCTGCGGGCCCCACGCGGCGCTGCCGGCCTTGTCGCGCACGACCAGGTCGAAGGGCACGCCGGCGAGCAGGTCGGCGATCGCGATCGGCGCCTCGCCCTCGATCTCGAAGCCGATCGAACCCTTGACGGTGGTCTGCATGCCGTCGGAGCTGGTCTCCGACCACGAGGAGCCGAGGCGCGTCATGCCCACCTCGTGCACCATGGGATGCGGCTGGAAGGTGCGCATGCCGTGGCCGACATCGGGGTTGTGGCTGGAGAAGATGGGGGTACTGGCCTCGAGCCGCAGTTCGAGCCCGGCGGGCGGCGGGCCGACCACGCCGCGCACGCGCACGTCGAGCGAGGCGCTGCGCTGCAGGACGACGACGAGCGGCGGCGGGGTGTCGGCGTCGGCGTCGGCGTCGCCCGCTGGCCCGTCTGCACCTGCGCTGTCCGATGGCCCGGCGGCAGGCGCGTCGCCCGCTGGACCGTCGGCGCCCGCATCGTCGGGTGCCGTCATCGACGCGGCACCGGCCTCCGGCAGCGCCGCCTGCGCCACGTGGTAGCGGTGCGCCCAGACGCTGATCGTCGGACAGTCGAGCGGCACGCCGTGCAGGAGGGCACGCCCTTCGGCATCGGTGGGCAGGCTGCGCGCGTGGCTCGCGTCGTCGGCCACGCCGAGGGCGCCGGCGATCGGCGCGCCGGTGCTGTCGAGCGCCACGAAGGCGATGGTGCGCGTCGCGTACAGCTCGATGTCGCCCAGGTCGTCGCCGCCCTGGAGTTGCTCGGCCGTGACGACCAGCGCGCGGAAGGCGCTGCCGAGCGGGTGCGTGAGCCGCAGCTCGACGCGGTCGAACGCGCCCTCCATCGGCTCGAGCGGCACGGCGAAGCGCCCCTCGGCATCCGCGGCGAAGATGTCCTGCCGGCTGCCCTGGCCGAACATCAGCTTGCAGTCGATCCCGGCACCGGGCACGGGCTGCCCGCCGCCAGCCGCGACGACGCGCCCGTGCAGCCCGCGCAGCGTGCGCAGTCGCAGCACGAGGTCTCCTACCGGCGCGCCCACCGCGAGCGCCTCGTCGCCGTCCTCGCAGCCGAAGGCCGAGGGCACCTCGAACTGCCCGCCCCAGTCGAGCGGCAGTCCCGAGAACAGGAACTCGCCGGCCGGCCCCGCGAGCTGCGCGTTGAACAGGCCACCCCCGCCGCCATGGCGCTGCGACTCGCCGACGCCGGGCAGCCGGTGCGAGAGCACCTCGCGGATCGCTTCGGGCAGCCGCGGCTGCGAACTGCTCCGCTTCCGATCGGCGCCTCGCAAGGCGATGGGGAAGCCGGTGCGCGCCGGATGTCCGTCCACGAGCACGCGGCCGGCGACGAGCTGGCCTGCGGGCAGCTGCACGCGCCGCTCCGACGACTCGGAGTTGCCGTCCACGTGCAGCACCTCGCTGTACGGCTGGTCGGAGATGCCCGCGACATGCAGGGTGGCCTCGCCGGGCGGGGCCACGAGTCGCACGCGACCCTCGACGTCCGTCAGGCCGGAGGCCAGCAGCGTCTCGGCCCGCGCCAGCGCCACGCTGGCCCCGGCGGCTGGTGCACCGTGCGCGTGCAGCACCAGCAGCGCGAGCGTGGCCGTCGGTTCGGCTGCCGCAGACTGCCCGGCCTCGGCCGACGCGCCCTCGCTGCGCGCGGCGGCGCCGACTTCAGCCGGTGCTGCGCCCGCCTGCAGGGCACGAGGCTCCCGCGGCGCGACCTCCGGGAGGGCACCCGGCTCGCGTCCGGCCGCTGCCGTCTGCACCTCGCTGGCGAACGAGCCGACGGCCTCGGGCCGCGCCGTCCGGCCCTCGTCGTGCAACCACCACGCGAGCGCGCCGCACACGAGGGCGACGCCGCCGAACAGGAACAGGCTCGCGCGCGCTCGCATCGTCCCGGCCTCCTTGCGGACCCCGGACGGCGTTGTACCACCCGATCGGCCCGGGCTGCTGAGACGCAGGGGGGCGACCTCGGCCTGCGACGCCCCGGGGCTAGGCGTCCGGCGCCGCACTCGGCCCGGCCGGCTCGCCGGGCGCCTGGTGGCCTGCGGCTGCCGCCCCGGTGTCCGTCGGGCCTGACGCGGAGGGCGCGTCGCCCGCTGCCTGGGGCGCCTGCGCGTCCCATCCGCCGCCGAGCGCCTTGTAGAGAGCCACGACGTCGCGCGCGAGCGCCTGTTCGCTCACGGCCAGCGTGTCCTCGGCGGCGAAGAGGTCGCGCTGACCGTCGAGCACGGCCAGGAAGTCCCACATGCCCGCGCTCTGCAGCGACTCTGCGGCGTCGAGCGCGCGTTGGCGGGCCGCGACGGAGGCGGCCAGATGCTCGCGCCGCTGCTGCTCCTGGCTGGTCGAGACGAGCGCGTCGGCCACCTCCTGCAGCGCGACGAGCACCCGCTGCTCGTAGGCGAGCGCGGCCTCGGCTGCCAGCGCCTCCTGCGCCGACACCTCGGCGCGGCGCGTGCCGCCGTCGAAGAGCGGCACGCTGAGGCCGAGGCCGAGCGAACCGTCGCGGCTGCTGCGGTGCAGCAGGTCGCCGAGGTCGCGGCTCTGCAGGCCGGCGCTGCCGGTCAGCGAGAGCCGCGGGAAGCGCGCGGCCATGGCCACGCCGATGCGTGCCGTCTCGGCCGCCAGACTGCGCTCGGCGGAACGCAGGTCGGGCCGACGCCAGAGCAGGTCGGCCGGGAGACCGATGGGCACGGAGGGCGCCACCGGCACGGCGGGTGTGGCCGCGCCGAGCTGCGGCAAGGTGGTGCCCGCCGGCCGCGCCAGCAGCACGTCGATGCGGTGCCCGGCCGCGGCGACGGCGCTGGTCAGCGCATCGAGTGCGGCGCGTGTGTCGGTGAGCTGAGCCTCGGCACGCGCGGCCTCGAAGCTGCTGCCCAGGCCGGCGCGCTCACGCTCGGCCGTCAGCGCCGCGGTGTCGGCCTGCGCGGCCAGGTTGTGTTCGGCGATGTCCAGCCGGCGTTGCGCCGAGCGCAGGTCGACGTAGGCGCCGCACAGCTCGGCCAGCAGGCTCACGAGCACGTCGCGCTGCTCGTAGGTGGCCGCCTCGTGCTCGGCCGCCGCCGCCTCGACGCCGCGCTGCACCCCGCCGAAGAGGTCCAGCTCCCAGACCGCGTCGAAGCCCGTGTGATAGAGGCTGGAGGTCTCGCCCGGCGCCCGGAAGGCGGTGCCGCCGCCGCCGTTCGTGCCGGGGTCGTCGAAGGCATTGCTGCTCACGCGGCTGCGCGTGCCGCCGGCGCGGGCATCCACCTGGGGCAGGCCGGGACCGCCCGCGACGGTGACGAGGGCGCGGGCGCGCAACACCCGTTGTCCCGCCGCCTGCAGGTCGAGGTTGCTGGCCAGCGCCTCGTCCACGAGCGCATCCAGCTGCGCATCGCCGAAGAGCTTCCACCACTGTTCGAGTCCGGGCCCGGGCTGGCCGGCGTCGGCGTCGGCGTCAGCGCCGGAGTCCGCGGGCGCGGGTGCGGGCGCCGCGGCCGACGCGGGCGCGCCGTCGAAGGCGGCCGGCAGGTCGGGCGTGGGCGGCACGTGATCGGGCCCGACGACGCAGCCGGCGAGTCCGCCGAGCCCCAGGGCCAGCACGCAGAAGCCACGCGGCACGCGCAGGATGGATCTGCCGGCGCAGTGTTCGCGTCGCATCGGTCGTCGTTCGCCCTGGACTCCGTCGGACATCATCGGCCGCCGTCCGCCGGCGCGGGTTCGTGCGCGGCACCCCCACCGTCGCCCGCCGCGTCCGGTGGGTCCGTCTCGCCCGTTGCCTCCGCCGCTCCTGCGGCACCCACAGCCGCCAGGGGCTCGGCCTCGATGAACACGTCCATCTGCTGGCCGACGTAGAGCGGCAGGTCGGCGCGCACGATGCGGTAGACCACCTGCAGCACGCGCGTGTCCACGCGCTCGGTGCTCTCGCCGGTGAGCGAGCGCTTCGGCACGACGTAGGGCTCGAAGCGCACGAACTCGAGCGGCGTGCTGTGGTTGGCGTTGCCGCGCGCCGAGGCCGTCGCCGGGGCCCCGGCATGCACGCGCCAGGCATCGTTCTCGTCGATGTCCACGCGCACGTGCAGCGGCTCGTTGCTGCCGAACAGCATGAGCGGCGCGGCGAGGGCCCCGGCCGGAGCGTACTCGCCCGCGCGCACCTTGACCTGCAGCACGCGACCGTCCTGGGGGGCGCGCACGGCGAGGCGGTCGAGCTCGACCTCGGTGGCGTGCACCTGCGCCTGGGCCGAATCCACGGCGGCCTGCGCCACCGCCAGGTCGGGCGCCCAGGCTCCCGCCCGCAGCAGCGCGAGGTCGGCGGCGGCCTGCGCGACGCGCGCCTCGGCCGAGGTGACGGCGAAGCGGCGGCGGTCGCGCTCGTCCTGGCTGAGCGCGCGCGGGTCCTGCAGCGAGGTGCTCACGGCCAGGGCCGCGCGCGCATCGGCCAGGCCGGCCTCGGCCTCGGCCAGGCGCGCCTGCAGCGGCGGCACGTCCTCGGGCCGCGGCAGGCTCTGCAGGCGCTGCAGCTCGGCGCGCGCGGCCGCCAGCGCGGCGCTGCGCGTCCCCAGCTCGGCGCGCAGCGCGCGGTCGTCCAGTTCGAAGAGCACCTGGCCCTGGCTGACGAGATCGCCGACCGTCACGTGCACGGCCTTGACGAGACCCGAGAGCGGCGCGCCGAGGGCCACGTTCTCCGAGGCCGCCTCGACCAGGCCCGAACCGGCCACGACGTGCTCGAAGGGCGCCCGCGCCGGGTCGGCGACGGGCGACGCCACGGGCGACGGCTGGCTGGCCCGCACCGTGAAGAGGATGGCGAACAGCAGTCCGGCGCCCGAGAGCACGGGCAGCACGTAGCGGGTGATCACGGGTGCAGTTCCGCGGGGGAGGTGACGACCTGGACGATGCGTCCGTCGTCCATGCGTGCGATGCGGTCGGCGAACTCGAAGACGCGTGCGTCGTGCGTCACGACGACGAGCGCGCGGCCGTCGTCGCTGGCCACGTCGGCCAGGATCTCCATCACCGTGCGGCCCGTCTCGTGGTCCAGCGCCGAGGTCGGCTCGTCGCAGACGATGAGCTGCGGGTCGTGCACGAGGGCGCGCGCGATGGCGACGCGCTGCTGCTGGCCGCCGGAGAGCTGGCCCGGCCGGCTGTTCAGGCGTTCGCCGAGGCCGACGCGCCCGAGCGCCGCGGCCGCGCGCGCCAGGGCCTCGCGGCGCGGCAGCCGTGCGATGAGCAGCGGCACGGCGGCGTTCTCCACGGCGCTGAGCGAGGGCAGCAGGTTGTAGGCCTGGAAGACGAAGCCGATGGCGTGCCCGCGGAAGGCGGTGCGCGCGCGGTTGCCGAGTGCCGAGAGGTCCTGGCCGAACACCGTGCACTCGCCTTCCGTCGGATCGAGGATGCCGGCCATGACCGAGATGAGCGTCGTCTTGCCGCAGCCCGAGGGCCCGACGAGCATGAGCATCTCGCCGCGCCGCACATCGAGGTCGACGCCGCGTAGCGCGTGCACCGGCGTGACCGCCTCGGTGTAGACCTTGGTCACGCCGCGGCAGCGCACCGCCAGCTCGGGCGGGAAGCCGGCCTCGGCGGCGCGGGGGGCGAGTTGCGGAGGGGCAGGCGCGGCCATGGCGTTCAGCCCTTGAAGACCACGGCGGGTTCGAGCTGGATCACCTTGCGCATGCTCACCACGGCCGACGCGAGGCAGATGAACGCCACGGCCCCGGCCGAGATGACGAGCAGCTGCCACGGCAGCCGGAACGCCAGCTCGCTGTGACGCGTGAGCCAGCCCATGAGCGAGGCCGCGCCCACGCCGAGCCCGTAGCCGATGGCGCCGACCACCGAGGCCTGCAGCAGGATCATGCGCAGCAGCATGCCGTCGGGCGCCCCCATGGCCTTGAGCGCACCGAAGTGCCGCAGGTTGTCGAGTGTGAAGTTGAAGAAGGTCTGCCCGGCGATGGCCACGCCGACGATGAAGCCGAGCACCACCGCCATGCCGAAGTTGATCGGGATGCCTGTGTACTTGAGGTAGTAGCGCACGGTGAGTTCCTTGAACTCGTCGGCCGTCAGGGCCTTGAGCTCGGTGACGGCCTCGATGCGCTGCGCCACCTCGGCCGGCTGCTCGCCGGGCTTCACCTCGGCCAGCACGAACGAGAGCAGCTTGCGCTCGCGCGGGGCGAAGGTGGTGGCGCGCGAGAACGTGGTGTAGATCACCGGCTGCGACTGGAAGGTGCGCGACACCTGGCAGATGCCGACGACGCGCGCGCGGTGGTCGTTGATCTCGAGCGTGTCGCCCACCTCCACCGGCACGCGCGGCCCGCCGGGCACGAGCGGCGGCCCGGAGAGCTTCCCGTGCGCACCCACCTCGTCGACGATGATGCCCTCGGCGCGCCGCAGGTCGGCCAGCTCGCCCTGCACCATGACGGCCGGTCCGCCGATGAGCGAGGCGTCGTCGAGCCCGACCACGTTGCACGTCTGGAAGGCGCCCGACGCCAGGCGCGCCTTGAGCAGCCCCTTGTACAGGGGCACGGCCCAGTCGACGCCCGGCACGCTGCGCACGCGCATCAGCTCGGTGTCCTGCAGCGGCTTGACGTCGTCGATGTACTGCACCTGCGGGTCCATGACCCAGATGTCGGGCTGGCCCGCGTCGTTGATGGCGTTGAAGCTGCGCGTCATGAGCCCGGTGAAGACCGCCGCCTGCTGCGTGATGAGCAGCGAGGCGAAGGTGAGCCCCATGACGATGCCGATGTACTTGGCGCGGTCCCCGACGAGCATCTTCCAGGCGACGAGGTTCATGGATCGCGAGCCTTGCGCGTGCTGCGTGCTGCGGCAGTGCCACGTGTGCCGCTGCGGCCGCTCGCACCGTGCGCACGTTTCGCACCGTGCGCCTTGCGTGCACCGTCACGCTCCTGGCCCAGCGCCGCGAGCGAGAACTGCGTGATGTGCCCGGCGAGGCGCGCGACGTCCTCCGGCCGGTAGCGCTGCTGCGGGAAGAGGCGCGTGATCACCGCACGGTTGTGGTGGTGGAAGACGCACTGGCCGACGATGCTCATCACGCCGAGGCGCACGCGCTCCTCGTCGGCGGCCGGTCCGAGCAGGGCGCGCACGATGTCCGAGAGCAGGTGGCACTGCGGGCGGATGGACTCCTGCACCAGGTCGTCCAGCGCCGCGGTGGGCTGGATCATCTCGCGCGCCATGATGCGCCCCAGCCAGGCCGGCTCGCCCTCGTCGAAGAGCCGTGCCAGCAGGGCGCCCACGAAGTGCGCGAGGCGCTCGGCGGGACTGCCCTGCTCACCGTCGGGGCGTGTCGTCGGGTGGCGCTCCAGCGCGCGCGCATGGAGATGCTTGAGCACCGCCGCGTAGAGCCGCTGCTTGTCGCCGAAGTGGTAGTGCACCGCCGCGATGTTGGCCTCGGCCCGGCTGCAGATGGAGCGCACCGTCGCGTCGCGGAAGCCATGCTCGGCGAAGACCTGGGCCGCGACGGCCAGCAGGCGCTCGCGCGTGCGCTGCGGGCTGTCGGGCGCCGGCCCGGACGGCCGGCCGGCGGCGGCGCGCGACCGCGCTGCCCGCCCCCCGCTGGCGGCGCCGGGCGCGCCCTGGGTGCGAGGGGCGCCGGGCGTACGAGGGGTGCCGGCTGTGCTGGGCTTACGGGAGGAGCGGGAGGCGGCGGCCATGCCCCAAGGCGTCTCAAGCGAGTGATTGAAGCGGACACTTTAATCGCGCGTTTGAGTCCGTCAAGGAGGCGGGCCGCCGGGAACCCGCGCGGTGGCTGGCCCGCAGTTCTCTCGGCGTTCGTCACGAGGTGGCGCCCAGTCGTGGCTGGCAAGGCGTGGAGTCGCGATCGACCAAGGGGCCCACCCAAGGACGACCCATGCGGGTCGTCCGACGTGGGAGGCGGCCTGTTCAGGCCGCTGAGGACCGGGCGCGACCCCACAACGCAGCCAGACGCGACTGGGCGCCACCGCAGTAGAACGCCGTGAGAACTGCGGCCTAGGGCAGGAGACGTCCGGCTAGGTGCTCCGGGATCAGCGGGCAGGTGCCCGGCGGCTGGCCGAAGAGCCGCCGGCGCACGCGCGCGACGCCGTCGTAGCCGAGGTCGCGCAGCGATCGGGGCACGAGCCGCAGCAGGCTCGCCAGGGCGCGCCAGCCGCCGCCGAGGCGCCGCAGCGCGTGCAGCACCGCGTCCGAGCGCATGAGCAGGTCGCCGCAGGGCGTGATCACCAGCAGGCTGTCCGGGAGCGGCCCGTCGTCGTGCGTGCGTCGGCGGACCGCGAACGTCTCGCCCTGCAGTGGTGCGAACCGGAAGCGCTCGCCCGAGTCGTCCTCGGCCAGCAGCAGGCGCACCAGCCCGTGGCACAGCCCGCAGTGCCCGTCGTAGAACACGACCGACGGTCCGGCGCCGCCGCGCCCCGCAATCCAGGCCGGATCGAAGGTGAAGGCCTGCAGCAGGAGCAGGCCCAGGGCCGGCGTCAGGCCCTCGGCGGCGAGCGGCAGCAGCAGTTGCAGCGCCAGCAGCGCCGTCCAGACGGCGGGTCTCAGGCGCGGCAGCAGGGCCAGCGACGCTCCCGCCGCGGCGAGCAGCAGCACGAGCGCGGCGGCGTCGAGGCCGGGCGCGGCGCGCCAGCGCAGGACTCCGCGCGCCGCGAGGCCGAGCGCCAGCAGCACCCAGCCCGCGACCCAGGCTCCGCGCGCAGGCCGCCAGCCGCCGCCAGGATCGACGCGCCCACGGGCCGCCAGTGAACCGAAGGGCGCCGGCGACATCAGCGCGTGCAGGCCGAGCAGGGCCAAGAGAGCCAGGGGGCTCACCAGCGCGACGGATGCGCCACCCGCGAAGGGCGGCAGGCCGACGCTGGCGAGCCAGGCCGAGACGCACAGCAGCAGGAGCGCCGCCGCTCGATCGTGCCAGCCGAGGAGCAGCAGCAGCGACAGCCCGGCGGCGCTTCCGGCCAGCTCGACGGGCAGCTGTGCTGGCACGCTCGGGCCCTGGCCGTCGCCCTGCGCCGCGGGAGCCCCCCAGCCCGATCCGAGCCACGCGAAGCACGCGAACAACACCGCGCCGAACAGCGCCCGGAAGGCGCTGTATTGCGCGCCCGTCCAGCCGACGGAGGGCGCCGCCAACCCTGCGGCCGGGTCGAGCGCACAGCTCGCGGCAGGCTCGCGCGTGGGGCTCACGCACCCAGTTTGCCTGCAGCGGCCGCGGGGACACCAGCGACGGCTGCCCTCGCGGGCCCGGCTGTCGCCCGCCCGGCCGTCGTCCCCCGCCGCCCCGCCGCCTGCCCGCGCGCCCGGCCGCCGCGCCTGTCGCCACGCTCGGCTGTCGCTCGGCTGTCGCCCGCTCGG
>Ga0315912_10001791_pt1 | contig 24716 bp, 25 predicted proteins | sample VfabasoilMG_FD_204469 | JGI IMG/M metagenome (GOLD analysis project Ga0315912, IMG submission 204469) | Garden soil microbial communities collected in Santa Monica, California, United States - V. faba soil | ecosystem: Environmental > Terrestrial > Soil > Garden | place: USA: California... | reverse complement strand
TGGACGTCGCGGCGGCCAAGGAGCACGGCGTCGCGGTTGCGAACACGCGCGGCTACGGCACGGCTTCGGTGGCGCAGCACACGTTCGCGTTGATTCTCGGGCTCACGCAGCAGATCGGCGGCTACGCGGCGCTCGTGCGCCGCGGCGCCTGGCAGGAAAGCTCGATGTTCTCGCTGTTCGACTTTCCGGTCCGCGAGCTTGCCGGCCGCACGCTCGGGCTCGTCGGCTCCGGCACGCTCGGACAGAAGGTTGCGCGTCTCGGCGAGTGCTTCGGCATGCGCATCGCGTTCGCCGCGCGCATCGGGACCTCGCGCGCCGAAGTGCCGGCGGGCCGTGTGCACTTCGACGATCTGCTCGAGCAGGCCGACGTGTTGTCGCTGCACTGCCCGCTCAGCGCTGCGACGAAGCACATGATCGGCGCGGCGCAGTTGAAGCGCATGAAGCGCGATGCGCTGCTGATCAACACGGCCCGCGGAGGGCTCGTCGACAGCGCGGCGCTTGCGGCCGCGCTGCGCGCGGGCGAGATCGGCGGAGCGGGCATCGACGTGCTCGCCGTGGAGCCGCCGCCGGCGGACCATCCATTGCTCGCGCGCGATATTCCGAACCTCGTCGTGACGCCGCACGTCGCGTGGGCTGCAAAGGAATCGCGACAGCGAGCGCTCGATCAGGTGACCGAGAACATCGCCGACTACTTGCGCGGCGGAACGTTGCGGCGAATCGCTTAAGCGCCGTTCACGACCCTGCCGCCCGCGAGCTCGATGACGTGACCGCAACGCGCGGCCGCCTCGAGGTCGTGCGTGACCAGCACGAGCGTCGTGCCGGCGGCCGTGTTCAAGTCGAACAGGAGATCGAGGATCTTCGCGCCGGTCTTGTTGTCTAGATTGCCCGTCGGCTCGTCGGCGAACAGCAACGACGGCGAAGTGACGAACGCACGCGCGAGCGCGACGCGCTGTTTCTCGCCGCCGGAGAGCTGCTTCGGATAGTGGCGCAGCCGGTGCTCGAGCCCGACGTCGACGAGCGCTTGGCGCGCGCGCGCCGACGCGTTCGCGGCCGCCGCAAGCTCGAGAGGCAGTAGCACGTTCTCGATCGCAGTCAACGACGGCAACAGGTGAAACGACTGAAAAACGAAACCGACCTCGCGATTGCGCAAACCGGCACGGCCGTCCTCGTCGAGCGCCGTGAGCTCCGCGCCGTTCAGCCAGACTTTGCCGGACGAGGGTTCGTCGAGGCCCGCGAGCAGCGCGAGCAGCGTCGATTTGCCGGCGCCCGAGGGTCCCACGATCGCGGCCGTGTGGCCGCGCGGGACTCCGATCGTCACGGAATCGAGGATGGTCAGCTCACCCTCGGGGCTGTTAACCTTTTTCGTGAGATTTTCGGCTCGTAACAGGAACTCGCCGGTGCTCATGTTTCAACGCCTTGCCGCCTTGCTTGCGCTGACAGTCGCCTGCCTTCCGGCAGCGCACGGTGCCGAGCAAACCATCGTCGTGGTGGGCGACTCCCTGAGCAGCGGCTATGGAATCGCCGCGGAGCAGTCGTGGGTCGCGATGCTCGAGGATCGCTTGCAGGCGGAAGGTTACGGGTACAGCGTCGTGAATGCCAGCATCGCGGGCGACACGTCCGCGGGCGGTCTCTCGCGATTGCCGCGTCTACTCGCGACGCACGATCCGAAGCTCGTCGTGATCGAGCTCGGCGGCAACGACGGGCTGCGCGGTCAACCCGTCAAGGTCTTGCGCGACAACCTCGCGAAGATGATCGAGTTGAGCAAGGAGAGCGGGGCCGACGTCGTGCTCACGGGAATTCAGATTCCTCCGAACTACGGCGCGACGTACACGCAGGCGTTGGCAGCCGTGTACCCCGAGCTCGCCGAGCGGTACGGCGCACCGCTCGTCGGTTTCATTCTCGAAGACGTTGCGCTGAACCGGGAGCTCATGCAGCCCGACGGCATTCATCCGAACGCCGCCGGCCAAAAAATCGTGTTTGCGAACGTCTGGCGCGTGCTAGGCCCGTTGCTCAAGCCGCGCGATGCCGGCTAGCCCCTGGGTCGCGGCTTACTCGCCCGGTGTTCCGGCCGAGATCGATGCCGATCGCTATCCGTCGCTCGTTGCGCTCCTCGAAGCGAGCTTCACGCGGTTCGGCGGCCAACCCGCGTTCACGAACCTCGGCACGACGCTGACGTTCGCCGAGGTCGAGCGCCACTCGCGCGCGTTCGCGGCGTACCTGCAATCGCTGCCCGGGCTCGAGCGCGGCGATCGCGTCGCGATCATGATGCCGAACACGCTGCAGTCGCCCGTCGCGCTGTTCGGCATCTTGCGCGCGGGTCTAGTCGCCGTGAACGTGAATCCCCAATACACGATCACGGAGCTCGGGCACCAGCTCTCCGATAGCGGCGCGCGCGCCGTCGTCGTGCTTGAGAATTTCGCGCACACCGTCGCTGCGGCGCTGCCGCAGACGAACGTCGAGACCGTCATCGTGACGAAGCTCGGCGATCATTGCTCGCCGCTGAAACGCGCGGTCGTGAATTTCGTCGTCAAGCACGTCAAGAAGCTCGTGCGCCCGTGGCAGATCCCGGGCGCCGTCGCTTACCGCGACGCACTCGCGCGCGGCGCGGCACGCAAGTACACGGCGCCGCGGCTCGAAGGCGCGGATCTCGCGTTCCTGCAATACACCGGCGGAACGACGGGCCGCGCCAAGGGCGCGATGCTGACGCAGCGCAACATGGTCGCGAATACGCTGCAAGCGGCCGCTTGGGCGCGGCCGTACTACGCCGCCGATGCCGGCGTCGTCGTGACGCCGCTGCCGCTCTATCACGTCTACTCGTTGACGGCGAACCTCTTGTGCTTCGCCGAGCTCGGCGCCCACAACCTGTTGATCACCGATCCGCGCGACATCAAGGGGTTCGTCGCGCTGCTGCGGAAGACGAAGTTCGCGTTCATGACGGGCGTCAACACGCTGTTCAACGCGCTGCTGCACGACCCCGCTTTCGCCGAGCTCGACTTTTCCGCGTTGCGCGTCGTCATGGGCGGCGGCATGGCCGTGCAGCGCGACGTGGCAGCGCGGTGGAAGGCCGTCACGGGCAAGGTCATCGCGCAGGGCTACGGGCTCACGGAGGCTTCGCCGATTCTCACGGGCAATCCGCTGCATCTCACGGAGTTCAACGGCTCGGTCGGCGTGCCGTTTCCGTCCACGGAAGTTGCGATCTTCGACGAGCACGACCACGAGGTGCCGGCCGGGCAGGTCGGAGAGATTTGCGCGCGCGGCCCGCAAGTCATGGCCGGCTACTGGGGCCGGCCCGACGAGACGGCCAACGTCATGTTCGGCGACGGCTGGCTCAGAACCGGCGACATTGGCCGGCTCGACGCAGCCGGGTTCGTGTTCATCGAGGACCGCAAGAAGGACGTGATCGTCGTGTCCGGGTTCAAGGTGTACCCGAACGAGATCGAGGACGTCGCGACGCTGCAGCCCGGCGTCCGCGAGGCGGCCGCCATCGGTGTGCCGGACGCGCAGTCGGGCGAAGTCGTGAAACTGTTCATCGTGCGCAGCGACGAGAAGCTGACGCAAGCCGACGTGCTGACGCACGCGCGGCGCCACCTGACCGGTTACAAGGTGCCTCGCCACGTCGAGTTCGTGGCGAGTCTGCCGAAGTCGAACGTCGGCAAGGTCCTGCGCCGCGCGCTCAAAGAGCAAGAGCAGAATCAGGCGAACGCGAGCCCGCCGAAGTAGAGCGCGAGCCCGACGAGACCGCCGACGAGCGTGCCGTTGACGCGGATGAACTGCAGGTCCGTGCCGATGTTGAGCTCGATCCGCCGCGACGTGATCTCCGCGTCCCAGCTCTCGATCGTCTCCGACACGATCTCCGACAGCGGGTCGCGATAGTTGTCGACGATGTGCAGCAGCAGCTGCTTGAGCCAATCGTCGAGCTCGGCGGCGAGCCGGCCGTCGCCGTTGAGGCGCGCGCCGAGAGCGCCGATCTCGCGCTGTAGACCGAGCGACAATGGCGAGCCGTCGTCCGCGAGCGCCGCGGAGAGCTCGCCGCGCAAGCGCTGCCACAGCTCGAGCGCGTAGCGCCTGACGGCCGGGTGCGTGACGATCTCGTCCTTCAACGCGCGGCTCTTGGCGGCCAGCGCGGGATCGGCCGCGAGCGAGTCGTGCAGCGAAGCAAGACGCGCTTTGATCTCGGCGCGCGCCGGATGGGCCTGGTCGGCCGCGATCGCCGCGAGCAGCTCCTCGAGCCCGCCGACGAGCTTGTCGAAGATCTCTTGGTCGACGAACTTCGGCATCCACCAAGGGCTCTGCTCGTGGATCCGCACGCGGATCATCACGCGGTTGCTCGCAAGCTCGGTACGCCCGAACGCGACGAGCTGGTCGATGATGAGGTCGGCGCGCTCGCCGGTCGTCAACACTTCGAGAACCGTGGCGACGGTGCGGTTGACGGGGACGTCGTCGAACGCCGAACGCAGCGTCACGCCGAGCGCGCCGCGCAGCTCGCCGCCGCTGCCGTCCTCGCGCAGCGCCCACGACAGAGCGTGGCCCAAATCGCGGCTCACGCGCGCCGCGTTGGCTCCGTCCTCGAGCCAAGTGCCGAGGCGCGCAGCGAGGTTCGTTCGACTGAGGCGGCGCTGCACGGCCTCGCGCACGAGGAAGTGGTCGCGAATGAACCGCGCGAGCGCGCGGCCGATCTCGTTCTTGCGCGCCGGCACGATGGCCGTATGCGGAATCGGCAGGCCTAGAGGGCGGCGGAAGAGCGCCGTCACCGCGAACCAGTCCGCGAGCCCGCCGACGAGCGCTGCCTCCGCGAACGCGCGGATCGCGCCCACGACCGGCGTCGGGCTCGCAAACCAGGTCGTGCCGACGTAGACAACGGCCATTGCGGCGAGCAGCGCCGTCGCGAAGAGGCGCATGCGGCGCAAACGGCGTACGAGCCCTGGATCGGTAGCTGACGGCGCGGCTTGCGGGCCGTTCATCCGAAGACGCCTGCAATCTCCTCTTGGATTGCCGTGGCGGCAAGATACGGGTCGGCGGCATCGCGAATGGGCCGGCCGACGACGATGTGGTCGGCGCCGGAACGAAAGGCGAGCGAGGGCGTGACGACGCGGCGTTGATCGTCCTTGGCTTTGGCGTCGGCCGGCCGGATGCCGGGCGTCACGATCAGCGCGTCGGCGCCGAGCGCCGCGCGCAGCGGCGCGGCTTCGAGCCCCGATGCGATGACGCCGTCGCAGCCTGCGGCCACCGCTTGGCGCGCGCGCAGCAGCACGAGCTCCTCGAGACTGAGCCCGATGCCCATGGCACGGAGGTCGTCCGGCGCAACGCTCGTGAGCACGGTCACGGCGAGCACCTTGAGCTGCTCGCCCTTCGCGGAACCGGCCGCTTCGGCGACGGCGCGGTCGCCGTTGACGGTCAGGAACGAGGCGCCCGAGCGGGTCAACTGCCGCACGGCCGCGCTGACCGTCGCGGGAATGTCGTAGAGCTTCAAGTCGGCGAAAACTTTCTTGTCGCGGGCGAGCAGCCAGTCGAGCAGCTCGAAATAGTGGCGCGACGTCGCGAGCTCGAGGCCGATCTTGTAGAACGCGACGCTGTCCGAGAGCCGTGTCACGAGCTCCTTCGCGCCTTTGAGGTCGGGCACGTCGAGAGCGAAGATCAGCCGCTCGCGATTCGCGATCTTGCGCGAGGGCGCTGTCGGTGCGGTGGCCACGCGCGAATTCTACCAGCCGCTACCGGCTCGCGCGCAGCGCGTCGCGCGTCTGCAAGGCGAAGCGGTCGGTCATGCCCGCGATGTAGTTGGCCACGACGCGAGCGGCGCCCGGCGCGTCGCCAGCCGCTGCCAGCTTGGCCGCGTTCGCGGCGTGCTCTTCCGGCATGAGCTCGTAATCGGCCATCAGCGAGTCGAACAAGAACCGAACCGTTTCGCCCGCTTGCTCGGTCATCTGCCGCACGCGCGGGTGCGTGTACAGCGCGTCGCGCAGGAATTGCTTCAGCTTCAGCTGCGCTTCGCGCAGAGGCGCGCTCAACTCGATCAGGCCGCGCGGCTGCGCGCGCACGTCGTCGATGCTGCGCGGCGCCGCGGCGGCGATGGCCGCAGCGCTGGTCGATACGAGATCGGCCACGAGCTGGCCGATCATCTCGCGGACGAGCTCGCTGCCCTGAAGCTGCGGCGTCAAGCGCGGGTGGTCGCGGTTGATGCGGCGCAGTTTCTCGTCGAAGAACGGCAACGTCGCGAGCTGCTCGAGCGTGATGAGCCCGGACCGCAGGCCGTCGTCGACGTCGTGATTGTTGTACGCAATCTCGTCGGCGATGTTCGCGAGCTGCGCCTCGAGCCCGGGTTGAGTACGGTCGAGGAAACGCCGGCCCACGTCGCCGAGCTCGCGCGCTACTTTGAGCGAGCAGTGCTTCAAGATTCCTTCGCGCGTCTCGAACGTGAGATTCAAGCCGCGGAAGCTCGCGTAGCGGTTCTCGAGATGGTCGACGACGCGCAGCGACTGCAAGTTGTGCTCGAAGCCGCCCAAATCGCGCATACATTCGTTGAGCGCGTCTTGCCCCGCGTGGCCGAACGGCGTGTGCCCGAGGTCGTGAGCAAGGCTGATCGCTTCCGCGAGGTCCTCGTTCAGCTTCAGCGCGCGGGCGACGGTGCGCGCAACCTGCGCGACCTCGATCGAGTGCGTCAGGCGAGTCCTGTACAGGTCGCCCTCGTAGTTCACGAAGACTTGCGTCTTGTAGACGAGGCGGCGGAAGGCCGTCGAGTGGACGATGCGGTCGCGATCGCGCTGGAATTCGCTTCGGAGCGAAGACGGCGGTTCCGGTAGCCGCCGGCCGCGCGACTGCGCCGCGGCCGCGGCGTATGGTGCGAGCGCGAGCGGCGCTTCGCTCACTTCAGTTGCTCGGCGAGCACGGCGCGCAGCGCGCCCTCGGGCGGCGCGCGCGTCACGACGGCCTCGCCGAGCGAGCGGATCAAGACGAGCTTCAACCCCGAACGGTCGGCCTTCTTGTCGCCGCGCATGTGGTCGAGCAGCTCGCCGACGTCGACGCCCGAAGCTTTCGTCGGCAGGCCGGCACGCGCGAGCAAGCGCTCGATGCGCTTGCAATCGTCGCGCTCGATCCAACCGAGCGAGGCCGACGTGTGCGCCGCGAGCACCATGCCCACGGCGACGGCTTCGCCGTGCAGCCAGCGCTCGTATTTGCCGATCGCTTCCAGCGCGTGACCGAACGTGTGCCCCAAGTTCAGCAGCGCTCGCCGGCCCTGCTCGCGCTCGTCCTCGGCGACGATCTCGGCCTTGATCTCGCAGCTGCGCCGAATCGCGTGCGTGAGCGCCGCGGCGTCGAGCTGCTTCAGGTCGTCGATATGCGTCTCGAGCCAGCCGAAGAACTGCGCGTCGACGATGATGCCGTACTTGACGATCTCGGCGAGCCCGGCCGCGAGCTCGCGCTGCGGCAGCGTGCGCAGCGTGCCCGTGTCCGCGAGGACGGCCGTCGGCTGATGGAAGGCGCCGATCATGTTCTTCGCGCGCGGGTGGTTGACGGCCGTCTTGCCGCCGACCGACGAGTCGACCTGAGCCAGCAGTGTCGTCGGCACTTGCACGAAATCGACGCCGCGCTGGTAGCTCGCGGCCGCATAGCCCGTCAGGTCGCCGACGACGCCGCCGCCCAATGCGACGAGGCAACAGTCGCGATGAAATCGCGCGTCGATGAGCCGGTCGATCACGGCCGTGAACGTCGCGAGCGTCTTGTGCCGTTCGCCGTCGGGGATCACGACAATCTCGAGCTCGCGGCCCTTCAGTGCGGATTGCACGCGCTTCAGGTACAGCGGCGCGACGACCTCGTTCGTGACGATCAGGACCTGCTTGGCCTCTAGGCCGTACAGGTCCGACTGCTCGATGAGGTTGGGCCCGATGTGAATCGGGTAGCTTCGTGAGCCCAGCGCGACGGTGATGGTTTCCACGGGCCGAAGGTTCTCAGGGGGACTCGGGCTTTGCAACGCGCGGAGCGAGCTTCAGCTGGATGTCCGCCGCGACGGCTCGCACTTGGCGACCTGTGGTCTCGATGCGCAGATCCGCGGCGCCCTCGTAGAGCGGCCGCCTCACGAGCATCAGGCGCTCGAGCACCGCGCGCGGGTCGTCCCCCATCAGCAGCGGCCGCGTTTTCGCTGCTTTCGTGCGCCGCACGAGCGTATCGATCGTCGTCTCGAGATAGACGACCGTGCCGGTCTTTGCGAGCCGCTCGCGGTTCGCGGGGTCGAGTATCGCGCCGCCGCCCGTCGCCACGACGACGTCGTCGAGCTGCGTGAGGTCGGCGATCACGTCGCGCTCGCGCTGCCGAAACCGCGCTTCGCCTTCCTTTTCGAAGATGTAGCGGACATCGACGCCCGTTCGCTTCTCGATCTCGGCGTCGCTGTCGAGGAATTGTTTGCCGAGCAGCGTCGCGAGCCGCCGGCCGACGGCAGTCTTGCCAGAGCCCATGGGGCCGATCAGATAGACGTTACGCCCGCCCAACATGGCTGCGTAGGATACTGAAACGAGACGGCCGCCCAAAGGCGGCCGTCCCGGACGAAGCGAAACTGAAAGCGACGACTACTGGAGCCGCGCTCCGTCGCGCAGGATCTTCGGCGTCACGAAGATCAAGAGCTCGGCGTTGTTGTTGCTCGTGCTCTTTTTGCGGAACAGGTAGCCCAGGCCCGGAATGTTGCCGAGGCCCGGTACCTTGTCGACGTTGTTGATGATTTCGGTCTCGTAGACACCGCCGAGAACGACGGTCTGGCCGTCTTCGACGACGACCTGCGTCACGAGCTCGCGCGTGTCGATGCTCGGGATGAAGCCGCCAGCGTTGCCGCTCGAGACGACTTCGCCGACCGAATCCTTCGTGATCGTGAGGTCCATGATGATGCGATCGTCGGGCGTGATTTGCGGCACGACCATGAGGCTCAACACCGCTTCCTTGAACGACGTGGTCGTCGCACCGCTCGACGAGGACTCCTGGTACGGAATCTCCGTACCCTGGAGGATCCGTGCCTCGCGCTGGTTCGTCGCGACGATACGCGGCGTCGAGATCACGCGGCCATCGCCTTCGGCTTGCAGCGCCGTCAGCTCGAGGTCGACGAGGTAGTCGCTACCCAGGATGGCGAGGGCGACCGAGCCGGCCGGGCTTGCGACCGGCAGGTTCACGTTGTAGCGCGCCGCTTGCGGCGGGACCGGAACCGGCAGGGCCGAGCCGCCGGGTGTGCCGATCGTCGGAGTGCCGACCATCGAGCCGGCGCCGCTGCCCGTGCCCGTGAGGCCGATGAGACCGTTGCCGCCGTTGTCGTTCACGGCCGTGGCGCCGAAGCGAACGCCGAGCTCGCGGCTGTAGTCGTCGTTGACGATCACGACGCGGCTCTCGATCAACACCTGACGCACCGGAATGTCGAGCGTCGTGACGAGCCGGCGGACGTTCGACAGGCTCCCGGCCGTGTCGTTGACGAGCAGCGTGTTCGTGCGCTCGTCAATCGCGACGCTACCGCGATCGGACAGCATCGAGCTCATGCCGCCGCCTTGAATCAGCGTGGCCAGCTCGGCCGCTTTCGCGTAGTTGACTTGAATGAACTCGGAACGCAGCGGCTCCAAGGTCTGCAGAGCCTGCAAAGCCTCGAGCTCGGCCTGCTCGCGCGCGGCGATCTCCTCGGCCGGCGCGACGATGATGACGTTGCCGTTGCGCCGCATGTCGAGGCCCTTCGTCGTCATGACGATGTCGAGCGCTTGATCCCACGGCACGTTCTGCAGGCGCAGCGTGACGCTGCCTTGCACGGTGTCGCTGACGACGATGTTGAGCCCGCTGAAGTCTGCGATGAGCTGCAGAACCGCGCGCGTCTCGAGGTCCTGGAAGTTCAGCGTCAGGCGCTCGCCCGTGTACTCGCGGTCCTCGTCGTAGACTCCGGGCGTGACCGAGGCCTGCTCGACGGGCGTCTTGAGCTCGAGCGTGAACTGATTGTCGGTTTGATAAGCGACCTGCTCGTAGTCGGCTGCCGACGTCACGACGAGGCGCGCGCCGCGATTCGCGCGCAGCGCGTCGACCGTGTACACCGGTGTCGCGAAGTCCGTGACGTCGAGCCGGCGCAGAAGGTCCTGCGGGAGCGCGGTGTCTTGGAAGTCGACGACGATGCGCCCGCCTTCCGTGCTGACGTCGACCGTCGTCGACGGATCGCTCAGATCGACGACGATTTGGCCGGCGCCGTCCGGGCCGCGACGAAAGTCGATGTTGCGGATCGAGCGGCTACCGGGCGCCGCCGCAGCCGAACGCTGCGCGCTGCCGCCCTGGCTCTGCTGAGCCGCCACCGCCGGCGCTGCGCCGCCGCCGGCGCCTTGGCCGAGCAACACGACGATGTCGTTGCCTTCGACGCGGGTTTCGTACGGAACCATGGCGCTCAAATTCATGACGACGCGCGTGCGGCCGTTGGCCTCGGCGGTCTGGATGCTCGTCAACGGACCGACGTTGGCGTCCTGGCGGCGCTCCTCGAGGCCGAGCGCCGTGTTCGGCAAGTCGAGCGAAATGCGCGCCGGCTCGTCGATCGTGAAGGCTTGGGGTTGCGGTGCCGCGCCGCTCAGGCGCAGCCGCAGCTCGACCTGTTGCCCGGGCAAGGGCGCCACGTCGATGGCCTCCAAGCGCAGATCCTGCGCCGAAGCGGCAGAGGGTAGGAATCCGATCGCGAGCAGCCAGCAGAGCGTTGCGCTCTGGCACAGCCACTTCGAAAAGGTCTCGCGACGGACGAGCGCTGACATGTTCATACGATTCACTCCCTAAGCTCCCCTGCGCTTCAATCGGCCAAACCGATCGCAGCGGGCCGTTCCAAGTACCCGCCGAGACCGTCGGAGATGATCTCCACCAATTGAATCTCAGAATCCGAGATGGCGATGATGCGACCGAAGTTCTGGCCCATGTGATTGCCGACGGCCACGCGATGCACGAGGCCGTCCGACGTCTGAACCAAGCCGAAGGCCGCGCGGCGATCGGCCAGCGTGCCGACCATCTTCAACGTGTCGAGCGGGAACTGCTCGAGGAATTCGCGCGGCCGATCGCGATCCGGACCCTCGACGGAGTTCGGATCGTTGCTGACGCGCCGCTGCGGCGCGTCGGGCATGAAGGGCGAGCGTCGCGCACCCGGCTCGTACTTGAACGTCGGCGCGGGCTCGACGGGCGGCAGCGGCTCGATGCGTCCGCCCGGCCGCGCCTTGACCTCGTCGATATAGGCGCGCAGATCGTCGTTCGCGCCGCCGCACGCGCTCAAGGTCGCTGCGACCAATGCCGCGGCGACCCAGCGCGTCGAGAGTAGGCTACGCGTCTCCATCAACCCTCCGTCGCTTCCTCATCCAGGTAGCGATAAGTCTTCGCCGTCACGTCGAGTGTCAACTCATCGGGATTCGAGTTGTTGACGGGGCGAATAGAAATGTCATGTAAGGTCACAATGCGAGGCAGTGCAGCGATGCCGCTCACAAAATTGCCGAGCTCGTGATAACTGCCGGTGTAGCGGAGCTTGATCGGCAGCTCGGCATAGAAGTCCTTGTGGACCTCGCCGCCCGGCGTGAACTGGACTTCCTCGAGGCCGGCGCCGAGCCCCGTCTGCGAGATGTCGACGAGCAAGCTCGGAACCTCGGTCTTGCCCGGCAGCTGGCGCAGCATCGCGCCGAAGTCGCGCTCGATGTCGGCCAGCTGGGCGCGGTACGAATCGAAGTTCGCAGCTTTGCGCTGCCGGTCCTCGAACTGAGCGCGCAGATCGCGTTCTTCGCGCTGAGCGCCCTCGAGTTTCGGCATCTCTTCCTTGATGACGAACATATAGACGCCGAACGCCGCGACGGCTGCGAACGCGATCGCGATCGCGCCCGCGCGAATCGGCAACGGCCAACGCCCGGGGTCGCTCGTATCGAGTGAGCGAAGCTCGTCGACGATGCTCATTGCGCGCCTCCCTGGGCGTCACCATCGGGCGTCACCATCGAAACTTGCTCGGCAAAAACCTTGAACTGCGCGTTGCGCTCCGTACCCGACGTGACGAAGTCGACGCCCTCGAGGCCGGGTGCCCGCAGCCAATCGGATTCGTCGATGTTGCGCATGAGCGCCGAGACGCGAGTGCTCGACTGTGCGGAGCCGCGCACCTCGATGCGGGTGCCTTGCTGCAAGACCTCGAGCAGGTTCACGCCCTCGGGAACGGCGTCGACGAGCTCGTCGAACAAATGCACGACCTCGGGCCGCGAACGCTGCAGCTGGGTGATGACCTGCATGCGTGCCACGAGACGCTCGCGCTGAGCTTCGAGGCCTGTGATCTCTTGGATCTGCTTGTCGAGCTCGGTGATCTCGTCTTTCAGAATTTGATTGCGCCCCTCTTGCCCGCTCGTCCAGCCCTGCACCGTGAGCTTGGAGAGGTACACGACGCCGAAGGCAACGATGAGGCTGCCCGCGAGCGCGACGAGGAAGTCTTTCTTGCGCCGTTGGCGAAGCTCTGCTCGCCACGGCAGTAAGTTGATTCTCGGCATTAGTCGAAGCTCCTCAAAGCGAGGCCACACGCGGTCAGGAGAGCAGTGGCGTCTCGATCCACGCCTTGTGATTTGGCGCGTCCCGAAATCTTCATTTGGCCCAGCGGATCGCCGATCTGCGTGACGATGCCGACGCGGCTGCCGATGACGTCGGCGACGCCGGGGATGTTGGCGCATCCGCCGCAAATCAGAATTTGATCGGGCTGCTCGCGGCCGCTGCCGGACGCGAGGAAGAACTGCAACGACCGGCTGACTTGCTGCGACATGTCGTCGATGAACGCGTCGAGCACCTCGGGCTGATAATTGCTCGGCAGGCCGCCTTCCTTCTTCGCGCGCCCCGCGTCTTCCATGCTCAGCCCGTACGTGCGCATGATTTCTTCGGTGAGCTGCTGCCCGCCGAACGCGAAATCGCGCGTGTAGATGACTTTGAGATCCTTGAGCACGCTGAACGTCGTCGTGCTCGCGCCGAAGTCGACGATCGCGATGAACTTGTCTGCGCCGGCATCCGGCATCTGGTGCGTCAGAAGCTGACACGCGTTCTCGACGGCGAACGCTTCGACGTCGACGACGCGCGCTTGCAGACCGGCGGCTTCGACGGCGACTTGCCGCTGCTCGACGTTTTCCGTGCGCGTCGCGACGAGCAATACGTCGACCATGTCGGGGTCGCGCTCACTGTCGCCGATGACCTCGAAGTCGAAGCTGACTTCTTCCATCGGGAACGGGATGTATTGATCGGCTTGCAGCTCGACTTGGCCTTCGAGATCCGTCGTGCCCAAGTTCTTCGGCATCTGGATCACTTTCGTGATCGCGGCGTCGCCGCTAATCGCGATCGCGGCCTCGCGAGTTTTCGTTCCGGCGCGTTTGTGCGCGCGGCGAATCGCTTCGCCGACCGCGTCGGCATCGACGATCGCTTTTTCGTTGATGGCGTTCGGCGGCGTCGGTTCAGCGGCGTAGGCTTCGACCCTGTAGCCGCGCCCGCTCTCCACGAGCTCGATGAGCTTGACCGATGACGTGGTGATGTCGAGGCCGACCAAGGATCCCTTTCTACGCGTAGCGAACACTGCTTTTCCTTTCCAACACGGGAGGTTGGGTTAGAATCCTACACGTGTCTTCAACTCGCCAATTTAACTATATCTCACTCGAGATATACACCGTTGTGACGAGGCTCTCGCTCCGCGCGTGGAGCCTAGGCCCATCCCCCCTATGTTCGCCGTTGTGGAATCTGCCGACTGTGACGCGATTCCCGACTCTGTGGCGAGACGCCGGGTTATTGCGCGGGCGAAACCTCAGAGTTGGCGAGGGTCGGGCGGTGGTTCCGCGACGGATTCGGCAGTCTGCCAGCCTGGCGGGCGACCATGCTGCCTGCTACCGTCGAGCGGACTTTGCACAGCGGCCCGATGCCTGGCAAGGGCGTAGAATCCAACTTCGCAGATGAAAGCTTACTTGCAGATTCTGTTGACGATTCTGGCCACCGGGATCGGGCTGGCCTTGATCGTTTTTGCGTTGCTGACAGGCGCTTACTACTACGTTGCGCCGGGCGTGCCGCAAGCCGCCGAGCTTCGCAACATCGCGATTCAGGTACCCCTACAGGTCTATAGCCGCGACGGTCGGCTCATCGCCGAGTACGGCGAACGCAAGCGCACGCCGGTCGAGTACGCCGACATTCCGCCGCTCCTGGTCAAGGCCGTGCTCGCGACCGAGGACGAGCACTTCTTCGAGCACCCAGGCATCGACTATCGCGGTGTGCTCCGGGGTGTGCTCGCCGAGCTGACCGGGCGGCGGCAGGTCGGCGGCAGCACGATCACGCAGCAGGTCCCGCGCACGCTCGAGCTGACGAAACGCGCCGGATTGAACTCCGGCTTCGGCCAGTTCGTCGCGAAGTTCAAGGAGATGATCCTCGCGTATCGCATGGAGCAGGAGTTCACGAAGGAGGAGATCCTCGAGCTCTATTTGAATACGAGCCTCTTCGGTGGGCGCACGTATGGCGTTGCGACGGCAGCGCAGACCTATTTCGGCAAGCAGCTCGGCGAGCTCTCCGTCTCGGAGATCGCGATCCTCGCCGGTATTCCGCAGCGGCCGAATGATTGGAACCCCGTGGCCAGCACGGAGAACGCAACGGTGCGGCGCGCGTACGTGCTTCGGCGCATGCGAGAAACGGGCGCGATCGACTCGGCCCAGGAGCAGCAGGCCCTGGCGGAGCCCGTCATCGGCAAGGACCATGGCTCGCAGTTCCAGCTCGAAGCCGATTATGTCGGCGAGATGGTCCGCGCCGAGATGGTCGCGCGCTTCGGCGACGTTGCGACGACGGCGGGGCTCAAGGTCACGACGACGATCGACAGCCGGCTGCAGGCGGCGGCCAACCGTGCGATGCGTGAGAATCTCGTGGCCTACGACGAGCGCCACGGCTACCGAGGGGCGCTCGCTCAGGTCGAGCTGCCCGACGGGACCGTGAACACGGCCGACCCGCTCGCTGCGACGGCGATCGACGCCGACGCGTTGCGGGTTCTGCTCGACGACTATCCGGGGCTGCTCGATTACGAGAGCGCGCTCGTGCTCGGCGCAGATGACGTCGGCGCGCGCGTGTTCTTCGCGGACCGCGGCGAAGAAACCGTCGGCCTCGATGCCGTCGAATGGGCCGGAGCCTTCGTCAACGACGACCAGAAAGGTCCGCGGCCGACGAAGGTTGCCGAGGTTCTCAAGGCCGGCGACGTCGTGCGGTTCCGGCGCACTGCGGAAGGCGGTTGGCGGCTCGCTCAGATCCCCGAAGCGCAAGGCGCGTTCGTCGCGCTCGACCCGTTCGACGGAGCGGTCGTCGCGTTGAACGGCGGCCTCGATTTCTTCTTGAACAATTTCAACCGAGCGACGCAAGCGCGGCGTCAGCCCGGGTCTTCTTTCAAGCCGTTCGTGTACTCGGCTGCATTCGAGAACGGCTTCACGCCGGCGAGCGTCGTGCTCGATGCGCCCGTCGACGTCGGCTACCAGCCGGAGCTCGAGCGCGTCTGGCGGCCCGAGAACTTCAACGGCCAGTACTTCGGCCCGTCGCGGTTACGCGAGGCTCTGCTCAAGTCGATGAACTCCGTGACGATCCGCATGTTGCAGACGATCGGAGTCCCCACTGCCCGGAGCTTCGTGAAGCGCTTCGGCTTCGACGACGAGGCTGCCCCGAACGACTTGTCGCTTGCGCTCGGCGCCGGCGCCGTCGCGCCGTTGAGCGTTGCGGCCGGCTATGCCGCGTTCAGCAACGGCGGCTACAAGGTCACGCCGTACTTCATCGACCGCGTCGCAACGGCGGAAGGCGAAGTGCTGTACGAGGCGAAGCCACTCTACTGCCCCGAGTGCAACACGCCTCCGGAGACCCCCGTGCAGCGCGAGCCGGAGCAACCCGAGCTCGTCGCCGATGCTTTGGAGCTCTATCCGACTCAACGTGCGGCTTCGCGCATCATCTCGGCGCAGAACGCCTACCTGATCGGCGACCTGATGTGGGACAACGTGCGGCGCGGCAGCGGCGCGGCAGCGCGCCGCGACCTCGGCCGCAACGACCTCGCCGGTAAGACCGGCACGACGAACGAAGGTCGCGACCTCTGGTTCGTCGGATTCAACGCGAACATCGTCGGCGCATCGTGGGTGGGGTTCGATCAGTTCCGGCCGCTCGGCGCGTACGAGCAAGGCGCCTCGGCGGCGCTGCCGATGTGGATCGGCTTCATGCGGGAGGCGCTCGCGGGCACGGTCGAGCAGCGCCCGAAACGGCCGCTCGGCATCGTCGAGCATCGCATCAATCCAGAGAGCGGGCTCATCGCCAATGACCGCACACCGAACACGATCTTCGAGAAGTTCGATATCGATCATTTGCCGGAGAGCGAGGTTGGCGGTATCAGCACGCCGTTCGATTCACTCGATCCCGGTGTGCCGTCGCAGCCGGCCGGCAATCCGTTTCTCGAATAGCCGAGCAGCGCAATGAGCGGGCGTCGTCGATCTTCGCCGTGGCCGTCGGCTGATCTGCGGCAGCAGCTGGCCGACGAAGCCGCGCGGCTGATCGCAGAGCACGGCATTCAAGATTTCTCGTTGGCCAAGAGAAAAGCTGCGGAGCGGTTAGGGGTTCGCGGCGGCGAGAGCGCGCTGCCGAGCAACGCGCAGATTCAGGAACGGCTCGTCGAGCGGCAGCGTCTGTTCGAGCCCGACGAGCACGACCGGCGCGTCGAGAAGCTGCGGCTCGTAGCGACGAACGTCATGCGCGTGCTCGATGGATTTCGACCGAAGCTCGTCGGCGCCGTGCTCGACGGAACGGCGACCGTGAACTCGCCGATCGAGCTTCACGTTTTCAGCGATGCGCCCGAGGACGTCGCAGCCACGCTCGAGCAATTCGGCTTTCGCGTGCACGACAGTCAGCGGCGCTACCGCTTCGGCCGCGAGCTCACGGAGCAGATCCCGGGGTACGAGCTCATCGTCGACGACGAGGAGCTGCAAGTCATGGTGTTTCCGGAGCGCGGCTCGAGCCACTCGCCGCTGTCCCCGATCGACGGCAAGCCAATGCGGCGCGCCTCGCGCTCCGCCGTGCTGGCGTTGCTCGAGCCGGGCGAATCGAAGGAAACGGCGGTCTAGCCGGCCGCTTTGCTGTAGCGCTTGCGGAACTTGTCGACGCGGCCGCCGCTGTCGACGATCTTCTGCTTACCCGTGTAGAACGGGTGGCACGACGAGCAGACCTCGACGTGCAGATCCTGCCCGAGCGTCGAGCGCGTCTCGAATTCGTTGCCGCACGAGCAGACGACCTTGATGGCGATGTAATTCGGGTGGATTTCTGGCTTCATGATCGGGCTCCGAGCGGGCGCGGAAGAATAATGCCCGCTCGGCGCGAACACAAGCCGCGCCAATCGGTCACCGCTTATCCACACAAGCTGTGAATAACTCTGTGGAGAGTGGCCGGTAGTTACCTGCCGGGCATGACGCTGAAACCGTTTCGCCTCGTTAGATCAAGAAATCGGCAACCCTACGAGCCCTGTTTTTTCAATCGCTTGCGCTCGTTTTGAGGTTTCCGCTGGCAGAAAGGTCACGCAACACGCTTGTTTCGATGCGGGCCGAGGGCGCGTGTGCATAAATTTCGGCTGCAAACCACTTCGGTCGCGCGCCAACTTACCGATTCTTCAGGAGTTCGACGAGCGCTCGCAGCGCCGCTCCGCGGTGACTCACGCGGTTCTTTTCGGCCGCGGATAGCTCGGCGGCGGTCCGGCCCGAGGCTGGATCGAAGAAGACGGGGTCGTAGCCGAAACCGCCTGCGCCTTTCGGCGTCGGCGCGATCCGGCCGCTCCATGAGCCGGACGCAATCAACGGTGCCGGGTCGTCGGCGTGCTCGAGCGCAACGAGCACGCAGTGAAAGCGCGCGCTGCGATCGAGCGACGGCGCGGAGAGAGCCGCGAGCAGCTTCGCCATGTTCGCGCGGTCGTCGGCGTGCTCGCCCGCGAAGCGTGCCGAGCGAACGCCGGGCGCGCCGCCGAGCGCCGGAACGACGAGGCCCGAGTCGTCCGCGATCGCAGGCAGATCGGTGATGCGCGCCGCGTGCCGCGCCTTGAGCAGCGCGTTCTCGACGAACGTCGCGCCCGTCTCGGGCGGCGCTTCGACGCCGAGCTCGGATTGCGCCGTCACCTCGAGCTCGAGCCCCGCGTCTGCGAGCAGCGCAGAGAGCTCCGCGGCCTTGCCGCGATTCGAAGTCGCGAGCACCCACCGCTTCGGCAGCGTCACTTCGCGAGGACCGCCGCTTGCGCCGCGAGCAGCTGCTCGATGCCGACGGCCGCGAGGTCGAGGAGTGCATCGAGCTCGCTGCGCTGCAGCGCGTGCCCTTCGGCCGTGCCCTGCACCTCGATGAAGCCCTTGGCCTCGTTCATGACGACGTTCATATCCGTTTCGGCTTCGGAGTCCTCGGCATAGTCGAGATCGAGAACCGAATGACCGCGGAAGATGCCGACGGAAACGGCGGCGACCTGGCCGTGCACGGGATTGCGCGCGATCTTGCCCGACTTGACGAGCCGCGCTGCCGCGAGCGCGAGCGCAACGTAGCCGCCCGTGATGGCCGCGGTGCGCGTGCCGCCGTCGGCCTGCAACACGTCGCAGTCGATCGTGATCGTATTCTCGCCGAGCGCGTCGCGGTCGACGACGGCGCGCAAGCTGCGCCCGATCAGGCGTTGGATCTCGAGCGTTCGCCCGCTCTGCGAGCCGCGTGCGGCTTCGCGCTGCGTGCGGGTGTGTGTGGCCCGCGGGAGCATGCCGTACTCGGCCGTGACCCATCCTTGCGCCTTGCCTTTCAAGAACGGCGGCACCTTCGACTCCACCGAGGCTGTGCAAAGGACGCGCGTCTCGCCGAACTCGGCGAGCACGGATCCCTCCGCATGGCGCGTGAAGTGCGGCGTCAGGCGCACGCTGCGCAGCTCGTCGCGCCGCCGACCACTCGGGCGCATCAAAGACTCCATTCGAAAGCGAAGGTAGGGCCCGACAGCTTACCAGCTCGGGCGGGCGGGGTCGGCGAGCAGCGCTAGGCGCCGAGCCACCGTACGGCCGCAACGCTCGTGTTGTCGCTGTGCGGCGAGTTCGCGGCAACGGCGCGGTCGGCGAGCTTGCGGATGATCTCCGCGACCGGCGTGCGGTCGTCGACGGTCGCTGCGGCCATGTCGAGGTCCTCGACGCCGGACCACAGGCCGTCCGTGCAGACGAGCAGCACGTCGCCGGGCTCGAGCTTCTTGCGCGCCGTGACGCTCATGTCCGGGAGCGGCACGTCGCCGCCCAAGCAGCACTCGACGAAGTTGCGCATCGGGTGGCCGCGCATCTCGCTTTCCGCGATCAGTCCCTCTCGTAGCAGCAGCTCGACGTGGCTGTGGTCGCGCGTGCGCGCTTTGATCGCGCCGCCGCGCAGCTGATAGATGCGACTGTCGCCGACGTGCGCCCAGTACGATCCGCCGTCCTGCACGAGACACACCGCGCACGTCGCGCGAGGCTTGTGATCGAGCGCGACGCCGTCGCCGAGCTTGACGACCCGGTCGTGCGCGCGCGCGAGCGACAAGGTCAAGAATCCCTGCGGGTCGAACACGGGCAGAGCCACTTCCGCGAAAGCTTCCTTGAGCGTCGCGACGGTGACCTCGGCGGCACGCGCGCCGTGCGCGTGACCACCCATGCCGTCGACGACGATCATGAGCAACGCCTCGCCGCCCGCGACGAGGTCGACTCGATCCTGGTTCTCCGTTCGATGGCCAGGGAGAGTCAACTTGGCATGATCCACGCGCACGTTGTTCTTATGTCCTCGCACTACTCCGGGCACGCCGCCGATGGCTCCTCGCTCAGCCGAGCGGCTGAGACGCTGATGTACACTCGGTTCCGCAGCGCCAAACGGCGCTCAGATTGGCTGAAACCAACTCCGGACTCAATCGAATGCCTCACAGCATGACGGGATTCTCGACCGCGGAAGCGCGCGTGGGGGCGTTCAGGCTCGTGTGGGAGATTCGCAGCGTCAATCATCGGTTTTTGGAGCTCGGCTTCCGTTTGCCCGAGGAGCTTCGCGGCGTGGAGCCCGAATGCCGGGAGCTCGTCTCCTCGGCCGTCAAGCGCGGCAAGGTCGATTGTGCGCTGAAAGTGGCCGCCGACGAGCGCGCCTCGGTCGCGGACACGATCGTTCCCGGCGCGCTCGAGCGATTGAAGTCACTCGAGGCAAAAGTGCAGCGTGTGTTTCCCGATGCGAAACCGTTGAGCGCGCAGGAAGTGCTTCGCTGGCCCGGGGTTCTCGAGGAGCCCGCGAAAAACGTCGAGGAGCTCGGCGAAGCCGTGAAAGGGTGCTTGAACGCTGCGCTGCGGGCATTGACGGAAGCGCGCGCACGCGAAGGCGCGCGCATCGCCGAGATGCTCGAGAAGCGCAACACGGGGATCGCGACGCTCGTAGCGGGCATCAAGCCGGAGCTCGACGGCTTGCAGTTGCGGTACCGCGAACGTCTGCGCGAGCGCTTGCAGCGGCTCGACGTGCAAGCCGACCCCGAGCGCTTGGAGCAAGAGATTGCCTTGATCGCGCAGCGCGCCGACGTCGCCGAAGAGATCGACAGGCTCGTGAGTCACGTCGCCGAAGTGCAAGCGATCTTGAGCCGCAACGAGCCGGTCGGACGGCGCCTCGATTTCGTGATCCAGGAGCTCAACCGCGAAGCGAACACGTTCGCGTCGAAGGTGCAGGAAGAAGCCCTGACGCGCGTCGCCGTCGAGCTCAAGGTGCTCATCGAGCAGATGCGCGAGCAGGTCCAGAACCTAGAATGAGCACACGCACGGCGCGCAGCGGCGAGCTCTGGGTCATCGCGGCGCCCTCGGGCGCCGGCAAGACGTCGCTGGTCAAGGCGCTGATCGAGCGAGACCCCACGCTCAAGTTCTCGATCTCCTACACGACGCGCAAGCCGCGCAGCTCGGAGGTTCCTGGCGAGGACTACTTCTTCGTGAGCGAGCAGGAGTTCCGGAAGATGGAACGCGAGAACGCGTTCCTCGAGTACGCGCAGGTTTTCGACAACTGGTATGGCACGGGGCGCGAGCACGTCGCCGAGCTCAAAGCCGCGGGCTTCACGGTCGTCCTCGAGATCGATTGGCAAGGCGCCCGGCAGGTGCGCGAGCGCGCAACGGGCTCGCACAGCGTGTTCATCCTTCCGCCGAGCGTCGCGGAGCTCGAACGGCGCTTGCGCGGCCGCAAGACCGATTCGGAGGCCGTCATCGCACGGCGGCTCAAGGACGCGCTCGGCGACATGACGCATTGGAACGAGTTCGAGCACGTCATCGTCAACGACGATTTCGAGGCCGCGCTCGGCCGCCTTGCCGACGTCATCGCGGGCCGCGAGCAGGGCACGCGCACGGAGCTGCCCGCCGTCCGCGCCGCCGCCGCCGCGATCCTCGCGGGATAGCTTCCTTACTGCTTGGGCCCGAGCGCCGGCCAGGTTGCGAAGGCCAGGAAGAAGGTCATCGCGATATTCACGAGCGGTATGACCATCAAGAGCCCGAGCCATGGCGAGAAACCGGCCTTGCGGAAGATCCGCGAATACGGCCAAACGAATAGCGCGATGATCGCGACGATGATGAGAATCTGCGCGACGCTGATAGAAATGCCCATGACCCACGAGCCTCCACGCCAGGCGACCGCGGCCGATCATACTGGGGTGGCGCCCGGGAGCGCCGCTTGCCGGCCCCAGGGGGTGCTGCATTAGACTTACCGGTCCTAGCCCATGGAGGGCCGTCCGCAATGGCAAGAATCACCGTCGAAGACTGCTTGGAAAAAATCCCGAACATGTTCCAGCTCGTGCTCGTCGCTGCAAAGCGAGCGCGCCAGCTTGCCAACGGCGCCCATCCAATGGTCGATTGGGAGAACGACAAGCCGACGGTCGTCTCGCTCCGCGAGATCGCCGAGGGCTACATCACCGAAGAAATTCTCACGCAGCGCGACAAGCCGGTCGAAGACATTCTCGCGGCCGACTTGGCCGCCGTGACGCCGATGTCGCCGGACGACCTGCTGGGCTCGAGGCCCGTTTCGCTCGGCGATTAGTATTGATCGAAAGAGGGCCGCTGAAAGAGGGCCGGCCATGACGCCGGTAAGCTAACCGCCATGGATTATGGTGCCGCCACGCTCGATCGGATTGTGTCGTCGGTGTGGCGGACCGACGACTTCGGCCGCCTCATGGGCCAGCTCGAGCGTTACCTGCCGAGCAACGACCTGCCGAGCATCAGCGCCGCTTACGAGTTCAGCGCCAAGGCGCACCAAGGGCAGCAGCGCCGCAACGGCGACCCTTACATCTCGCATCCCGTCGCCGTGGCCGAGATCCTGGCCGGCCTGCATCTCGACTCCGGCTCCATCAAGGCGGCGTTGCTGCACGACGTCGTCGAGGACACGGCGAGCACGTTGCCCGAGATCCAGGAGCGCTTCGGCGAGGACGTCGCGCTGCTCGTCGACGGCGTCAGCAAGATCGATCATTTGAAGTTCGACAGCGCCGCCGAGGCGCAGGCCGAGAGCTTCCGCAAGATGCTGCTCGCGATGGCGAAGGATCTGCGCGTGATCCTCGTCAAGCTCGCCGATCGCACGCACAACATGCGCACGATCTCGTCGCTGCCCGCCGAAAAGCAACGCCGCATCGCGCGCGAGACGCTCGACATCTACGCGCCGATCGCGAACCGGCTCGGCGTCTACTCGATCAAGCTCGAGCTGGAAGACCTGGGCTTCAAGACCTTCTATCCGTACCGGTACAAGGTCATCGAGCGCACGTTGCGGCGCGCGAAAGGCAATCAGCGCCAGCTCCTGCGCAAGATCGAGTCGAGGCTCACGGACGCGCTCGGCGAAGCCAAGATCGCTGCGCGCGTCGTCGCGCGTGAGAAGCACCTCTACAGCATCTATCTGAAGATGCAGCGTAAGCAGGCGCACCTCTCGGACATCGTCGACGTGTACGGTGTGCGCGTCATCGTCGACGACGTCGATAGCTGCTACCGGGCGCTCGGGATCACGCACCAGGTCTTCAAGCCGATGCCGGGCCGCTTCAAGGACTACATCTCGATTCCGCGCGTGAACGGCTACCAGTCGCTGCACACGACGCTGTTCGGCCCGAATGGCCTACCGCTCGAGGTACAGATCCGCACCGAAGGCATGGACAAGGTCGCCGAGCGCGGCATCGCCGCGCATTGGCAGTACAAGGCGCTCGACAAGGACACGCACAGCACGGAAGAGCGCGCGCGCGAGTGGCTCGCCGGGCTCATGGAGATGGAACGAGCTGCGAACTCCGAGGAATTCCTCGAGACCGTCAAGGCCGATCTCTTCCCCGACAAGGTGTACGTGTTCACGCCGAAGGGCGCGATCATGCGGTTGCCGCGCGGCGCGACGGCCGTCGATTTCGCGTACGCCGTCCATACCGACGTCGGCAACCGCTGCGTTGCCGCGAAGATCGACCGGCGTGCCGTGCCGCTCAAAACGCTGCTGCAAAACGGTGAGACCGTCGAGATCGTCACGCAGCGCGGCGCGCACCCGAACCCGAGCTGGGTCAACTTCGTCACGACGGCGAAGGCGCGCAACGCGATTCGGAGCTATCTGCGCAGCCTGAAGCGCGACGAAGCCCAAGAGCTTGGGCTCAGGCTCATCAACCAGGAGCTCTTGTCGTACTCGCTGAGCGTGAAGAAGGTGCCGCGCGCGCGCCTCGAGCAAGTGCTCAAGGAGCTCGGCATCGCGGACCAGAGTGCGCTGCTCGAGCAAGTGGGTTTGGGCGAGCGCTTGGCGCCCGTCGTGGCCGGGCTGCTTGCGCAGGAGCGAGACGAGCGCGGCGCGAGTACGCCGCGCAAGCCGCTCGAGATCGCGGGAACCGAAGGTTCCGTCGTCAGCTACGCGCATTGCTGCTATCCGATCCCGGGCGACGAGATCGTCGGCTTCATGTCGAGCGGCCGCGGCATCGTCATTCATCGCGATCGCTGCCGAAACTTGGCCGAGTACCGCAAGCAGCCCGCGAAATGGATTCCCGTGAACTGGACGCGTGGCATCAAGGCCGAGTTCGAGTCCGAGATCCTGGTGCGCACGCTCGACCGCGTCGGCCTGCTGGCTGAGGTAGCGGGCCGCATCTCGGCCGCGCACACCAACATCGAGCACGTGCGTGTCGACCGGGACGGCGATGCGTCGGCGCTCGCGTTCCGTCTCAAAGTGCGCGACCGCCGCCAGCTGGCGCAGGTCGTCCGCAGCATTCGCACGATTCCGGGCGTCGTGCGCGTGTCCCGCAGCGCCAGCTGATCCGAAGGTAGCAATGTCCAAAGAACCGATTCACACGTTTCGGGCGCCGGCCGCGATCGGCCCCTACAGTCAGGCCATCCGGGCCGGCAACACGGTGTACCTGTCCGGCCAGATTCCGCTCGACCCGAAAACGATGGAGCTCGTCAAAGGCGACGTCCGCGCGCAGGCTCGCCAGGTGTTCGAGAACCTCGCCGCCGTGGCGCAGGCGGCCGGCGGCTCGTTCGAGAATGCGGTGCGGCTCACGATCTACCTGACCGACCTCGCCAACTTCCCCATCGTCAACGAGATCATGGCGGAGCACTGCAAGGAGCCGTACCCAGCGCGCGTGACGATCGGCGTCTCGCAATTGCCGCGCGGCGCCGCCGTCGAGGTCGACGCCATTCTCGTTCTGTAGGCGGGCGGAATCGCAGCGCAGCCGAAATCCGTGTTCGACCGGCCGGTCGAGAGCTTGGCCGGTGTCGGCCCGAAGGTTGCGG
>Ga0315912_10001790_pt1 | contig 24722 bp, 26 predicted proteins | sample VfabasoilMG_FD_204469 | JGI IMG/M metagenome (GOLD analysis project Ga0315912, IMG submission 204469) | Garden soil microbial communities collected in Santa Monica, California, United States - V. faba soil | ecosystem: Environmental > Terrestrial > Soil > Garden | place: USA: California... | reverse complement strand
ATCTTATCTACTGATTTGCCTTTGGCAGGAGCAGCAGCCTTCTTCTTGGGAGCTTCTTTTTGCTCATCAACTGCCCACATGGCTCTGTGGCTTAAGGCAATCCTGCGATCCTCCTTGGAAAACTCGAGCACTTTAAACTCAAGAGATTCGCCCACTTCTGATTTGCTGCCGTCTTGTTTAGAAATATTCTTCAACGAACAGAAACCTTCAATACCATAAGGCAACTCAAGAATAAATCCTTTGTCGTTCTTGGCAATGATGGTTGATTTTTGAACTGATCCAATCGTGAAGATTGTCTCGAAGGTATCCCATGGGTTTTCTTCCATGTGCTTATGGCTCAAGGCCAACCTTCTGTTTGCTGCATCCAATTCCAGCACTTTCACTTGAAGTTTCTCTCCCACTTTAGTGAATTCAGAAGGATGTTTCACCTTCTTGGTCCAGCTTAAGTCTGAAACGTGAACAAGGCCATCAATACCTTCTTCCAGCTCGAGGAATAATCCAAAGTTAGTTAGGTTACGAACCACACCAGTGTGGGTGGTCCCGATGGCATACTTAGTCAACACATCCTGGCGAGTCCATGGGTCTTCCGATAATTGCTTGATACCCAACGACATTTTCCGCTCTTCGCGATCGATGGTAAGCACCACTGCATCTATTTCATCTCCAACCTTAATGAAATCCTGGGGATTTCTTAAATGTTGAGACCAGCTCATTTCACTTACGTGGATAAGACCTTCAACACCAGGCTGCAATTCGAGGAATGCTCCATAGTCGGCAACGTTCACAATTTTGCCTTTTACTTTTGATCCAATTTGAATATCAGCTGGCAGCGATTCCCATGGGTGGGGAGTCAATTGCTTCATGCCAAGCGAAATCCGCTTCTTGTCTCCATCGAAATCAAGTACAACAACTTTGATAACCTGATCAAGTTTCAGCAATTCTTCCGGGTGACTGATGCGACCCCATGAAATATCAGTGATGTGCAATAATCCATCAACACCTCCCAGGTCAATAAACACACCAAAGTTGGTCATGTTCTTAATCACACCCTCCAACACTTGTCCTTTGTCAAGGTTAGTGAGGATAGCCGCCTTTTGCTGCTCGATGTCTTTTTCGATAAGCACTTTATGCGACACAACTACGTTATCATTTGTGTAGTTGATTTTCACAACTTTCACTTCGATAGCCTTGTTTACATAAATATCGAAATCGCGGATGGGCTTCACATCAATTTGCGAACCGGGCAAGAATGCTTCAATGCCGAATACATCTACGATCAAACCACCTTTGGTTCTGCGTTTTACAAATCCTTCAATGATCTGGTCTTTGTCAAGGGCAGCTTGAACGTATTCCCATCCCTTCACTAATTTTGCTTTCCTGCGGCTCAACACCAACTGACCCATGGCGTTTTCACGCTCTTCAATAAAAAGGTCAACCTTATCGCCCACTTTCAAGTTGGGCATATCTTTAAACTCGGCCAACGGCACTAAGCCATCCGACTTAAAGCCAATGTTCAGAATTACATCGCGATCGTTAATGCCAACCACAACACCAGACACCACTTCAGAATTATCAACTGTGGCGACCGTTCCGGAATAAAGGCTTAACAAATCTTCACGTTCTTTCTTGTTATAACCTTCGCCAAAACCTTTTTGCTCAAATGCATCCCAATCGAATTTATCAAGTGAAACAGACGAAGTGGTGGATGACCTGCGTGCTGTTACATCACGAATAACACGGCCAATACCTTCTTCTTCTTTTGCTTTTTGCTCGGCTTTGAAATGAGCTAAGTCATCTTGTTCCAGCTCGGCAGTGGCGGTTTGCACATCCACCTCAACATCATCAAGATCTTTAATAACTTTCTTTGGTGCTTCGGCTTTCTCGGCTTTTGAATCGCCTCCTTTTAAATTTTTAGCCATAAAATATTCCCTGATTACATGATGCAGGCGGGAAGGCTGCAACATTTTTGTTATAAATCCCTCTTTTTCGTGAAAAAAGGCCACTCACCCTGAGCGGGCTGCAAATATAATGGCTTTTTGGGAATCGGATTGCTAAAGGAACTACTTTACACCAGGCAATAAAATTGCCGGGACAATCCCACGTTTCTCAGAATTATAAGCAAATAGGTCCATCGAGGGTAAACCTAAAGACGAGACCTTCTTCGTCTTTTTCTTTTTCTTTCCGCTCAATTTCCGGTTGACTTTTTTGCTTTTTTTGGACATGGCCCAGGTAGGGTCTGTCTTGGGTTTCGGTTTACTCTTTTTTTGGGCAAATGAGTCATCTGGAATTAAAACCAATACTGGGACGAGAATCAAAATCAGCAACCATTTCTTCATACGTATTTTCGTTTGATTGAACTCTGCAATGGAAGATAGGTGATTAAAATTTAATAGGCAATTAAAAATACTAAATTGCCATTCATACCTTCAAAAACTTGGATCACCAAAAACACATCTGCAAAAGCTGCAGCAACGAATTTATTGGACTCTACTGCAACCAATGCGGGGAAAAAATTATTCTCCCCTCCGACCGCTCTTTCCGCAAATTTCTGAGTAACATTATGTTGGCCGTAACTTTTGCCGACAGCAAGTTTTTTAAATCGCTTTGGCTAGTGATTGCTAAGCCTGGATTTCTCTCCAAAGAATTTGCCGAAGGGAGGACAATAAAATATTTGCGACCGTTGTCCATATTTTTTGTGCTGAACCTGGTGTACTTTCTGTTTCCTCTTATCCAGTTGTTTAGTGCATCTCTCAAAACTCAACTAAATACTACCTACGGTAAACTTGTTCAGCAAATGGTAGCGACAAGAGCAATTAAGTTAAATATATCTGTTCACTCCTTTGAGTTAATCTATAATCAAAAATCGAATGCATTAGCGAAACTCCTGGTTATCGTCTTTGCCATACTGGCTTCCCTGCCACTCAATATTTTTTATCGAAAAAGAAATCGCTTTTTTACTGACCATGTAGGTCTAATGGTCGAACTGGCTTGCTTCAATTTGTTTGTAAATGCTTTCGTAATGACTATTGCCGCCAAATTTTCAGGGATAGGAAAATTTTTGGACGAAGACATACTGGTGATCGCATTCATTACCACCAACGCTTATTTTTTACTAAGGTCAGGCTATACCTTTTACAAGGAACGCGGGGTGAAACTTATTTTGAAGTCTATTATTATGATAGCTGTTTTAAAACTGGCACTGGAGGCCTATCGTTTTATTTTATTCTTGCTGACGTTGGGGTCTGTTTGAAAGAGTCAAAGTCTACCGTTAGATAGGAGGCTGTGAATTGTAAACGGGATGACACATTAATACTTCAAAATTTCATTCAAGGTTTTTATTGAAAAGGCGAGTTCAGTCGGTTCAATAATTCCCAATCTGTTTACCAATCTGTCTTTCGAAACCGAACGAATATGAAAAACCAACATCTCTGACTGAGCTTTTAATCCATTTATTTTTGAAGGGCTTAAAACCGGATGCCCCTTATAGTTTTTAATTCTCGAAGTGAGTGGCACTACAATAACTACGTTGAGGTGTTTGTTCAAAAGGTCTCCGCTTACAATTACCACCGGCCTGAAGCCTGCCTGCTCACTACCTTTTGTTGGATTCAGGTTGGCATTCCAAATCTCACCCTGCTTCATTCCTTCAATTGACTTAGATAGTCTTCCATTCCTTCCTCAGCAATGGAAAGAATGTCTTTATCTTCAGCTGCCAGCTTATACGATTTTATATACTCTGCCTTATCGAGGTGCTCCAGATAAAGCCTTAGGGCGTTTTCTATAAGCTTGTTTTTGGGCAGCGAAAGTGCCTTGGCCTTATCGGAAAGTGTTTGTAGGAGGCTATCGGGAAGGGTGCTGGTAAATGTGGACATATCCATTAATTTCCAACAAAATTACAATTCATAAATATAGATTGCAAATATAATTTGCAAACAAATTACAAAGTAATTTGACCCAAACTACCCCGCATTTCGATGTTGGCTTTTAGTTTTTACCCGCTTCGCCTTCTCCATGGGCATTTTACCATACGACTTTAAAGGATTGAAATCGTGGGCCATTTGAATGATCTTGGGGTTGGCTCTAAAGAATACCTTGTTGGAATGCAACGCGGCAATAATATCGGTATAATCCTGTGCATGATCATCATGAATTAATTCCGGATTGCGAGTGTAAACTTCTTCTATCAATTCAGCAGCGCGAACTAAAAGGTTTAAGAGGGTCTTATCCTCATTCAACTTTGCTTCCATAAAATTATTTTTGACTCGTTTGGCTTGTCAGCGAAATGGTGGCAATCAATTCATCTACATGGCGAAAATCATCTTTCTCCGACAATTTCTTATACTGGTACAATTCATTGACCGCTTCAGCGGATTCACCCAACATAGCAAGCGTAAGCCCCAGGTTAAAATGACTGTTCGAAAATTCAGGCTCTAGTTGGATGGACATTTGATAATGGACTTTTGCCAACTGCAAATTGCCAAGCTCGGCATATAAATTGGCCAGGTTATAGTGTGCTTCGAAATGCCTTGGGTCGTGTTTCAAACTCAAGGTGAAGTAATCAATTGCTTTGCTAAAATTATTGATTCTCGATTCCAGCACTCCCAAATTGCAATAAGCATCAGCCACACAATCGTTCTCTGCAATAGCTTTCAGATATAAGTCTTTGGCCACCGCTTCGTTACGCTCATCCAGAATCAAAGCTTCTTCAAAGGCTGACAAGTTTCCTAATTTCACTACCCGGCCACCTGCAAAAAGATTAAGCTGTTTGGTTTTGTCCCCTGGCGTTTCTTTCCTTTTGCGAACAGGTTTGAAACCAAACTTCTCTGGTGTGGGCTGTGGAAATTTTACAACTTTAGCCATGGTGGTGTAAAGTTAAAAAAGTTAATTGGTAATCGTTATTTGTTGATTGCTTCGGACGCACAACAATTTTACTAAACTAACTTGCCTTTCTTTTCGGGGCTTTTACTGCCAGCTTCTCTGCTTTAGTTACTGAACCCTTGGCCTTTTCCATAGGTTTTTTCTTTGCCTGCTCAATGCTTGCTTTTAATGCGGACATAATATCAACCACAGGGGTTTCTTCTTCCTTCAACACCACAATCTCTTTGCCTTCAATCTTGGCTTGTATCATTTCGCGCAGGGCATCCTGGTAGTTGTCCTTCATCGGAATATCTACAAACTGCTTGGCCATAGATTCAACTAACATCTTCGATAGCTTCAATTGTTCTTTCTCAACTTTAATATTCTCAAGTAGTTGTGGCACTTCACTTATACTTCTTACTTCAGACGGATAGCGAAGTTTGTATAACAAAATGCCTTTCTTTTCAGGAGTTAAAAGCACAATAGTTTCACGATCGCGAAGAACAACCCTGCCCACACCAACCCTTCCTGTGTCTCGCAATGTTTCGGATAATAATGCATAAGTCTTAGCGGCTACATCGCCATCAGGCCCAATAAAATAAGGTGAGTCAAATAAGGTTGTATGTACTTCATCAGCGCTAACAAAGCCTTCAATCTCGATCACCTTCGTGCTCTTGAGCTTTACCTTCTCAAAATCTTCGTCTTCAACAATCACATATTGTCCGGGCTCATATTGATAGCCCTTCACAATATCCTCGCCACGAAGGGGTTGGCCAGTCACCTTATCTTTCTTCTCATAGCTCACAGGATTGTGCCCTTCTTTGGACAAAAGATTGAAGCTTAAAGTCTGCCCCGAGTCTATGGCATTATAAACCCGGATGGGGATTGTAACCAGTGAGAATCGGATGTGTCCTTTCCAAATAGCTCTCATAATTCAGTTAGTTTAAAAAATGAAAAAGGTGATGCTAAGATATTGGTAATGAGCAATTTTTCAAAGCCCATTTTTATTTTGTTATTTCTATGAATTCTAAACAGTCAGCTGCAATCCTAAAACTTCCATTTACTTTGATGAAAAATTAGCCCATTCTATTTTGACTGACCAGGAACTCTTAGAAAAGCTTAGAAATCCGGAAACACACAACTATGGTTTCAATTTGCTGGTCAGAGCATATCAAACCAGGGTCTATGGCATTATCCGTAAAATGGTTATTGATCATGACGATGCCCACGATGTTACTCAAGAAGTATTCATTAAAATTCATAAAAGCATAATCAACTTTCGGGAAGACAGCCAGCTATTTACCTGGATTTACCGCATTGCTACAAACGAGTGTCTCACTTTCCTAAACAAGAAAAAGAGAAGATTTTTCCTTCCGCTTGAAGATGTTGGCGCTCAGCTTTCCGAGGCTATAGATAATAGCGAATCCATAAGCGGAGACGAAATCCAAAAAAAGCTTCAAAAAGCTATTTTAACATTGCCCGATAAACAAAGGCTGGTGTTCAACATGAAGTATTTTGAAGACCTATCGTATGAGGAAATGGAAGCCATTACCGGCACCAGTGCAGGCGCCTTGAAGGCGAGCTACCACCATGCCGTGAAAAAAGTAGAGGAATATTTAACAAAGGATTAAACTTTCAACCAAAAAACAGGTCATAACCACGGAACATGAAAAAGCTTGAAGACATACCAAAAACCGACATTTTTAAGGTCCCTGATGGGTATTTCGACACATTGCCGACAATCATCCAGGCAAGGGTTGCCAGGAAAGAAAGTAGTTGGAGCCTTCCACTTCACTATAGCCTGAAATACGCCTTACCGGTTCTTGTAGTTGCATTCGGGTTTTTCTGGTATTGGAATGGCAGAAACGAAATAACGAGCCCGGAGCAAATGCTGGCCTCAATCAATTCCGAAGATTTGATTGAATACATGGAGGAGGCCGACATGAACACAGAGGATTTGCTCGAAAGTATAGACTACACACAAATCAATGTTGATAGTCTGGACTTGTATGAATCGGAGGTCCCCATAAATGATGATGACCTCAACGATATTTTAAATGAATTTGAAACTGAACTTTAATGATCATGAAAAAAAAATTACATAAAATATTGATGGCATTAAGTTTTGCCTTGCTCTCCTTGCCTGCCCTTGCGCAAGATGAGTTACCAGCCAATGATCAGCCGCCAGTAGATCGCGACCCCAAAGCAAAAGAAAAAATTGAAGCCGCCCGTATCGGCATGATCACCAACAAACTTGGACTTTCGCCCGATCAGGCGGAAAAATTCTGGCCTATCTATCGCGAGTTCACCCAAAAGCGTATGGAATTGCGAAATGAATTCCGGACTGAGCAAGGAAAAATTAAACCTGAGAACCAAAGTCCGGAGGATCAGAAAAGATTGGTGGACTTAGGCCTTAACCTGAAGCAAAAAGAATTGGATTTGGAAAAAATGTATTCCGGTAGGCTCTTGAAAGTCATCTCTGCAGAGCAAATGCTGAACCTTCGAACTGCCGAGCGCGATTTCCACAGGATGATTATCCAACAACTTCAACAGCGGAAAGACATTCAACAACGGCAGGAAAACCTAAGAGATAGAAATCAAATGCTACGGCAGAAGAGAAACTGAATAACAGTTGAAATCCTTTTTCTGGATTTGCCTTTGGTTGCCCTGCGCATGTTTTGCACAGGGTAATGCTGTTTTACCTGATTCCCTCCTAACCCGGTCCGATTCACTTTCTATCTTCATGCTACTCGACAGCCTGATGAGCAGCATGGAAAACACTCCGCCAACATCTCAACTGGCCTTCAGACTGGGCTATAACAGCAATATAAATGCAACAGGAAGTTCCTTTGAGTTTGGACAATATGGACTTTCACTTGGATCTACATTCTATCATAAAACCGGGCTTTACACCGATGTCTCTGCATATTGGAGCAACGAAAATACTCCAGCCTACTATCTCACCACCTGGTCAGCTGGCTACATAAATTCACAACTCAGAAAATGGTCATTCATGATAGAATTCAGGAAATCATTTTACCGGATTGATGATGAGTTTGTTTCTCCATTTCCAAGAATAACTTACAACTACATTGATAATTATTCTACCGGGCTATACACCAATAAGCTAACAAGCACAGTATACTTCGAGCATAAAATTATTAACCTTCGTTTCGATTATATACTGTTGGTAGAATCGGGTACTGCTCATCGATTTATGCCTGCACTTTCTTTAAATTTTGAAAAACGATATTGGAAGGGCATAGATAAAATTTCTTTTTTCCCGACTGCCAGTTGGCTATATGGTATTGGTCCTGTCCCGGAATATATAAGCCTTTTCAGAACACGCTTGCAGGCTTTGTACCGAATTAAAAATGGCTTGCCCCTCTACAAACAGATTGACAGCCAAAAATCGGGAACACTAAACTATGCGCTCACCGCCCCGGTGTCGGTATCATGGAAAAATTGGAGCATCATGGCATCATACACCTATAATTTCCCTAAAACCTTGCCAGGTGAAACATTTATTGTTTCGAATGGGGGCTATTTTACGCTCAGTGTAGTCCGATACGTTGATTTAAAAGGGAAGAGAAAAACTTCAACGGATTGATGTTATCAGAAGTTTTTTTTCTTAATCTTGAGTCATGGAGACAAAACCCGACATTCAAAAAACCATTTACGACAACGCAAAGACGCACTTCCTGGGCAACTTCCCGGACTCGTTGCCAATAGAACAGGCTTATGTGCATATAGGCATGTATCTGGGTTGGATCATCGAGTCGGAATTATACTCGGAGTTTTTTGAGGAAGAGGCTGCTATTCAGATATTTAGATTTAAACGGAAGGAAATATCCTGCACCATCTTAAGTGAAATTTGGGATGGTTATTTGGGTTTCGAGTTGTTTAACCGCGAGGGTAATATGTTTACCTATTATTATTATGGAGGCGGGTTATATCGTACCGATTACGATGAACTCCTGGTAAAGGCCTTGCCTTCAATTTACCATGTAACAGATTCGTGGGAGAATTATGAAAAAATTAAGGCCCGCACCACTATGCGCCACCAGGATTGGAAAAGATTAGTGGGCGCGTAGGTTTTCGTTTCTGTTTCTTTCACAACTTTATAATTGCTTGCCATCCTTTTGAATGGTGACCACTTTATTACCAATGTCCGTTGAGATTTTTAACGTTAAATCGCCCGTTTCTTTTCCATAAGTTGCTTCAATCGGGGTGCCTTCCAGCGCATAATATTTAGACCAGGCCAATCCGTCTGTGCGCGTTACTTTGTAGACCTGGCAGGGTATTTTATTTCTCCTTTTCTGCTCTGAATACATTACTACAAAAAATTCGTCTTTAGAAGCATCTTTAGTAGATATCCCTTTTGTCAACGGTAGATTAGCTTTCCGAAATGCAACGCTGTCTAACTTGTGGTTTGTTTTTATCGTTGCTTGGCGCGATGGTGAAATAGCATAGAAATAGGCAAATGAAGTAGTTGAATCGGGAAATGTTAACCCGAACGTGTGGCTTTCAGGAACAATGGATAATGGAAAATACTTCTTGGAGGTGACAGTTGATACTGCTGGTATGGAGTCTGTCTGATCTAAAACCCAATTAAGCACTTGCTCAATATTTTTTACTTGTTTTGCTTTTTCTGCTTTTTCAGCAACAGCAAAGTCGCCCGTAGATTTAATCAGGTTTTTAAGGACACTGGCAGAACCATAAGAATTTTGAATGAAGGCTTTGTAATTCTCAGCCTCATAATCAAAATCGCGCTGCATTAACAAACTGGCAACGCTATCAATTCTACCAAGCAAAATAATTTCCCGACTATACAAGGCAAGTTTAAGAGGCAGGCTAGCCGAGTCTCTCTTCTCGCGCGCCTGAGCCAATTCAGAAGCATATTCCAACTCTTTGATTTTCAGACTAAAAACCTCATTGGGCATGGGCTTTGGGTCAAACTTACTTAACCCGGTTGCATTTATCTTCCCGATAATAGCAGGCAGTTTGCCTACGACTGAAACAGAATCTTTTTTGATTTTCTCACGAAGCGCATTCAGCCCGGCATCCAATTTCACAAGGCTGTCCGTCATGGGTAAAATTTCTTTTTGGATTACATCTAAATTGGCAACTGCCCATCGTTTATAATCCCAAAATTTTAGCTCATCTTGATAGAAGTCAACACTAGAATAGCCATCTTTTTTAAAGTCAATAATTTCCCGTGGGTCCAACTCCTGGTTATATCCTGTCTTACCTAAACCTTCGAGAAAAATTCTGTAGTCATTGAAACTAATAAGGCATGAGTCATACTTCCGGGAAAGCACTCCCAAATCATTGGTCAGTCTTTCATCAGCACGCAGATAAAATTCCTTTTGATTTTTATTTCGTTCGGCAATACTTTTAAAAAGCAAGTCACAATTCTTATAAATGTCTTGGGTCTCATTAAACCTTTCATTTAGTGACAGAACTCTTTGCCTCCTATCCTTTAAAGCCTTCATCTTTTTTTCCAGATCTAACTGAATATCTGACAGTTTCAGGCCAAACTTGCCAGTTCGTAAATCTCTTCGGCTATACGCCTGATAGTACTCTTCATTTTTTTTAAGCTCCTTCTCATCAATTTCTTTAAAGGCCCGATCGAAATAATAAACCGCTGAATCGGAATTGTCGTATAGTTTTTTTGTTTCCTTTAATACATCATTAGCCAGGGCTTTTTCTTCATAAATGTATCCCATGAAAAGAAATGCATTCGGGTTGTCTTGTGATTCTTTAAGATACCTTTTCAGGTGCGGTTCAGCCTGATCGTACTGTTTTGCCTGGAGCAAAACAAATAAATCTTTGTACTTAACTTTTTGTGCAAAGCAAGTGCAGGTCAACAAAGAAAAAAGAATCAGAAACAAATTTTTACTTTTCAAAATCATAATTTTAAGGCTACCAAAATTAATGAATTAAATACACTCCACTGGTGTTCTAGTAAACAAACGCATGCAGTCATTTCATCAAATATTCTATTTTATTAAGCCTTTTATACCAATGGTCATTATAGTTGGTGGGTTGCAATTAACAGGCCAGTTAGACAATGTTGTAACAATTGGACAAACCGCGGTGATAAAAGCAGGGTTTGTGAATGCAGGAAGTGAAATAGAGTCCGCTGAAGATTTTGATTATAACTTCCAGGCCGTTGATCTGAAGGGTTCCCCACTGCTCGTTGATTCTCTTAAAGACAAAGTTGTTTTTCTGAATTTATGGGCAACCTGGTGCGGGCCTTGCCGGTCAGAAATGCCCACGATTCAAAGCCTTCATGATAAAATTAACAACCCAAATGTTGTGTTTGTTGTGATGGCGATAGACCCGAGGGAATCAATCCAAAAAATTGAGTATTATATTAATTCTAAAAAATTTACCTTCCCAGTATATGTATTGAAAGGACAGCCTACCGAGCAATTACAAGTGTCTTCAATTCCTACAACTTTTATTGTGTCGAAGAAGGGAAAAATTATTCGCATGGAAACAGGTATGACCAATTTCGACACCAGGAAATTCAAAGAATTTCTTCTGAAGGAAGCAGGTCGATGATTGAATGCTGATTATTTCTTTTTCTTAAGCGAAACTTTGGACGACTTCTTAAGCGGGGCTTTAGCCATTAAAAATTTTTCTTTTGCAAACTCTTTCATTTCAATCCATTCATCGGCTGGGGGTGGTGTACCTACAGCAAATACTTCATTAATAAGCCATTTTACTATCCCCTTCTTCATTCCAAATTTTTCCACCACCTCTTCACAAAATTCAATTTCCTTTTTTTCAACAACACCATCGGCATAAACCATTAGTACCAAATCATAGAGCACGTGCATTTTATCATGAAAATTATCTGGAACGTTCACTTCATAGGGCTCATCGCTCTCCATCAATGTATTGATCTGGCGCACTTTTAAGCCATAGCGCTTTCCTATCTGGAAAAGAACTTCCACTTCTTTCTCGTGCATATAGCCATCGGCTTTCGATAAGGCCAACAGGTTTTTTATGTGGTTCTTTTTGTATGACAAGTATTGATGTTCAAAAAATCCAATCATACTTTTAGTGGTTTAAATGGCATTCGAAATTCAATATTCAAATCGACATTATCAAAAACATTTGGTTAAAAGTCTGCTAACCCCGTAATTTCTAACCTGATATGTCAGAAAGGGAAGCTCAAAAAATTATTGTTGAATTGACGGCTGAAATCAACCGCCACAATGACTTATATTATTTACAGGATAAGCCAGAAATATCTGATTATCAATTTGATGCGCTGCTTGAACGATTAATTAAACTGGAAGCTGAATTTCCGAATTTAAAAACGCCCTACTCCCCAACCCAGCGGGTAGGTGGCGGAATTGTAAAGGAGTTTGCATCTGTTCAGCATCAATACCCCATGCTTTCGCTTGGCAATACTTATTCTGAAGAAGAGCTGCGGGATTTTGACGGCCGCGTGGCCAAAGGTTTAGAAGGTGAACCCTATGAATATTTTTGTGAATTGAAATTTGATGGCGTTTCCATAAGTCTTATTTATGAAAATGGGCTACTTACTAAAGGAGTTACCCGTGGGGATGGTGTTAGGGGTGATGATGTCACCACCAATGTAAAAACTATTCGTGCCATTCCCCTTCATGTGAAGGGAAAGGAATTTCCAAAAAGTTTTGAAGTTCGGGGAGAAGCATTCCTATCAAAGGAGGCTTTTAAGAAATTAAATAAAGATCAGGAAGATATTGGTGAAGACACATATGCCAATGCTCGAAACACCGCATCGGGAACATTAAAAATGCAAGACTCTCGCCTGGTGGCGCAGCGCAAACTTTCATGTTACTGCTATTATTTACTGGGTGAGGATAATGCCACCGATACCCATGAAGAAGGAATAAAAAAACTGGAGCGTTGGGGTTTTAATGTCTCCCCTACTTATCAAAAATGTAAAACCATTGAGCATGTAATTGCCTATATTAAAAATTGGGAAAACAAGCGCAATACGTTGCCGCTGGAAACTGACGGTGTTGTGATAAAAGTAAATAATCTTGCTCAGCAAAAGGCCCTTGGATTTACAGCTAAAAGTCCGCGTTGGGCAATCGCCTTTAAATATAAAGCCGAAAGCACGAGCACGAAGTTGAACGGCATAACTTACCAGGTTGGCAGAACTGGAGCCATTACACCGGTGGCTGAATTGGAACCGGTGATATTAAGTGGCACCACAGTGAAACGCGCTTCTCTTCACAATGCCAATGAGATTGAGCGCCTCGATTTACGAGTTGGCGATTTTGTGTTTGTAGAAAAAGGCGGAGAGATTATCCCAAAAGTAACTTCTGTAGATATAACCAAGCGAGGCAAGCAATTGAAGCCTGTCGAGTACATACGCAATTGCCCTGAATGTGGCACAAAACTTATTCGTCATGAAGGTGAAGCTGCCCATTATTGCCCCAATGAGACGGGATGCCCACCTCAAATAAAAGGGCGAATTGAGCACTTCATTGCCAGAAAAGCCATGGATATAAACTCCCTTGGGGAACGTACCATTGACTCTTTGTATTCCCTTAAATTGGTTAAAAGTCCGGCAGATTTATACTTCCTAAAAAAGGAAGACATTCAAAGGTTGGAAGGCTTCAAAGAGTTGTCAACTCAAAATCTGCTGGCCGGAATAGAACAATCAAAAGCTGTTCCTTTCGAATCAGTTTTGTTTGCGATAGGCATTCGTTATGTAGGCAAAACCGTTGCAGAAAAGCTGGCCCGGCATTTTCGTTCAATTGATGTTATTGCAAAAGCTACCTACGAGGAATTACTGGCAGCTCCTGAAGTTGGTGAAAAGATTGCGCAAAGTGTAGTAGATTATTTTAAATCACCTTCAAGCCAAAAAGAAATTGAACGATTGAAGGCTGCCGGCCTTCAGTTTGAAGTATCAGGAAAAGCAACTGAAATGCTAAGCAACACTCTCGGTGGCAAAACATTTGTTGTGTCGGGTGTATTTAAAAACTACGAACGCGACCAGATAACCGAAACAATTTCCGCGCATGGCGGAAAAGTGCTGTCAGGAGTAAGTGGCAAACTAAATTATTTGGTTGCCGGAGAAAACATGGGGCCATCTAAAAGAGAAAAGGCTGAGAAACTTGGGGTTAAAATAATTTCTGAAGAAGAGTTTGAGGCGATGCTGAAGAGCGGTGCCTGATCACCGAAATGCCAACTCTTATTGATTACCAATCTCTGACACAGCAAGCACCTCTTTCGTTTCGTGCAGTCCACACTCTTTACTCGTATTTTCCCACCACCATCTTCCGGCACGAATATCTTCACCGGGCACAATGGCACGTGTGCAAGGTGCGCAACCAATGCTGGCAAATCCCTTCCGGTGCAACGTGTTAACGGGAATATTATTCACGTTTAAAAAATTCTCCACTTCTTCCAATGTCCAGTTTAAAATAGGGTTGTATTTGAATACCTGAAACTGTTCATCCCACTCCACCACATTCATTTGTTTCCGGTTCTGCGATTGTTCAGAACGTATGCCGGTTATCCAAATCTTTGTATTGGCCAATGCTCGCTTCAATGGTTCAATCTTTCGAATGAAGCAGCATTCTTTTCTATTCTCCACCGAATTATAAAAGCTGTTGGGGCCTTTTTCTGTAATTAGATTTTGAACACTATTCTGATTGGGGAAATACGAAATGATATCCAGGTGATATTGGTTTCGCGTCAACTCCATTACATCATAAGTTTCCTGAAATAAACGCCCCGTATCAAGTGTAAAAACCTCAATGCCCAACTTTTGTGTACCAATAAAATGGGTAACCACCTGGTCTTCAATTCCAAAAGAAGTTGAGAATTTAGCTGTTTTAGGAAAGTTAGCGTTCACCCACTTCAGCCCTTCTACTGTTGAAAGTCCAGACAAAATTTGATTCAATTGTTCTACATCCATGCTGCAATAATACTTAAAATCCATAGATTTTATGGACTTATTGATAATTTTTCTATATAAAACCCTAATTTTCAGTTATTTAAACAATACAAAAAGAAATTTAGTTTGCCGTGGCCGCACTTACTGGATAATCGAAAAGCCTGTGTTCTTTAATGGCATCTTTCACTTTGTGGGGTACAAATTTCTCCCATCCAGGTTCCCCCTTCTTTATCATGGCCAGTACATTATCTGAAATAATATGAAGGTTGCTAACATTAGCATCTTCCACATCTTGCAATTTATTGTTGTCCATTAGGTAACGGAACAAACTTTTAACATTGTCGGGAATCTGCACTTCAAAATCTTTTAATTTAAATAGCTCCGTTGATTCAAATCTAATTGCCGGATATATGTAAAGTTTTACATTGCTACCAAACAGGGAGGCAAAGCTCTCCATAATTCCACCGATGAGGTTTGCATAAGTTTTCTCTTCAAATATTTTTTGCAGAGCATAAATGCCAAGTATTATCCCAAGCTTTTTCCCCTTGGTAATTTTAGTGAGGTATTCCACTAATCGGTAATATTCAAAGTAGTTGGAAATCATTACTGTTTGTCCAAGCGAACAAAGGATTTCTGTTCGATAGAGAAAATCTTTCTCATCTATCTGGCCATCGGGACTAAGGTCATTCAGTGTCAACTCGGTAAGCAATACAATTTTTTCCCGTACAACGTCAGGCTCTTGCCTGAAAAGTTTTCTCCCACTGAGCATCATATCCACGTTCACATGGGTGACGGGTCTAAACCTACCGCGCAGTACCAATACATTTTTCTTATACAAAACTTCCGATGGCTGAAGCACCGTGCCATCTGGTCCAAACATGGCGGCCTTCGTCAGTCCGTTCTTTACTAATTTCAATGCCATCAGGCGATTATCCAAACTGGCAAAATCGGGTCCGGAAAGGCGAAACATATCAATTTCAATGCGCCTGGTGGTAAGCCCATCCATCAGCGAGAGCATTATTTCCTCTGGATCTGCAATGAACATACATCCATAAATCATGTTCACTCCCAAAACGCCAATGGCCATTTGCTGTTGAAGCGGGTCGTTGTCGCGCAATTTTACATGTATGACACACTCATTGGGCGGGCTGTTAGGGCGAAGTTGAAAGCGCATACCAATCCAGCCATGACCTTCATTAGTTCGCTCGAAATTCAAGATTTCAATTGTATCAGCGAAAGCGAAAAAGCGTGTTACTGTCGTTCTATCGGGCAACCGCTCGGGCAGCAATGGATACTCGTGCTCAAGCATATTGTCCAGGCGGTCTTCACAAACATAACGTTCGCAATAGCCATAGATGGCATCGCTAAACTTCATGTCGTAAGCAGAAATAGTTTTGGCAATGGTGCCGCTGGCACCACCTACTTTAAAAAAATTAGCAGCCACTTCCTGTCCAGCTCCTATCTCGGCAAAAGAGCCGTAGATAGCTTTGCTCAGATTTATCCGGAGAGCCTTTTCCTGCGTGGTCAATTTCGGGTTTAGTCCGGTCATACTTCAATTTCCAATCTACACTCAATAATAATCAAAAAAATGTAATGTGCTTAACGTGTTAAAGTGTTAATGTGTTGTTGAGTCCTCATCAACCGATTGAGATGTCAACATTCAAATCTGGGTGCTCACTTTAAACATGTCAGATACATAACAACATCTTCCGGTTTTTGATTCTTGTCTTCAATGTCTATTTTTCCGAAAATATCAAACATGTCCAATAGAGGAAATTTTTCGGGGCGAATAGGATTCATATTAGCTGCGGCAGGGTCAGCAGTTGGGTTGGGAAATATCTGGAGGTTTCCATACCTGGCAGGGCAAAATGGTGGGGCAATTTTCCTCTTTTTTTACCTGATATGTGTATTTCTGCTGTGTTACCCCGTAATGGTTGGAGAAATTGCCATCGGCCGAAAGGCTGGTAGCGATGCTTATGGCTCATACCAAAAGTTGGGTGGTGGCCATTGGGGGTGGTTGGGTATATTCGGAATACTGGCTGGGATTTTTATTCTATCTTTTTATAATGTAGTGGCCGGATGGGCCTTTGGTTATTTCCTGGAAATCACGTTCGGCAATTTGTTGAATGAGACTAACTATGGCGAATTCTTCGGCTCGTTCATCAACAACATCGGCATAAACATTTGGTTCTCATTGGGTTTTATGGTGCTTACTGCATTGATCGTTTCGCAAGGCATCCAAAAAGGTATTGAAGCTGCCAATAAAATTATGATGCCTTCGCTTTATGCGATTCTTATCGGACTAATTATATACAGCTTCACGCAGCCGAATGCCATGGAGGGTGTGAAGTTTTACCTCATCCCCGATTTTTCTAAAGTGAACCCACAAACAATATTTGACGGATTGAAGCAAGCCTTCTTTTCCCTTTCCCTGGGAATGGGCGCTCTCATTACCTATGGATCGTATCTCCCTAAAAATGAAAATATTACAACTTCTGCCGCAGTAATTACTTTAGCTGACACATCTGTAGCTTTTTTAGCGGGGCTAATGGTATTCCCCATGGTTGCCACTTTGGGCAAGTTCGATGTGCAGGGACCCAGTTTGGTTTTTGTAGTGCTCACCGAAGTTTTTCATAACATGGGCCCGGTGATGGGCAGGATTGTTGGTGGTTCATTTTTTCTGCTGTTGTGCTTTGCTGCGTTAACGTCAACCATTTCACTTCTTGAAGTTGCAGCGGCTTATTTTGTTGACCAGAAAAAGATGCCACGAAAAAAGGTAGTTTGGGGTGTAGCCCTGCTCATTTTTGTTTTGAGTATACCTTGTATGGTAAGCCAGGGTGCTGTTCCGTTTCTTTCTAAACTTCCCTTTTACCGCGATCGTGACTTTCTAACATTTGTTTCTGATATGTGCGACATCAGTTTAACCATAGGCGGTTGCCTGATGTGCATTTTTATTCGCAAGCGATGGAATATTAAAGAAATGAATGCGGAGATATCGCTGGGCAACGAAAAGTTTATGGGAACAAATCTTCAACGATACTTAGACATTACTATAGGCTATGTTTGCCCGATTATTTTAGGAGTAATGTCAGTGCTAATTATTATTGATAAGTTTTTTGGGTTAAATATTGGTTAAATATGTTACCCAAATAGTCAGTTTCAACTTTTACTCATCAACAAGATGGTAGAGTTCTGGGAATTCAAATGCCTTGTGTCATTTTGTTTCAAAATTTTAAATGCCGAGCCATCAAATTGCAGTTCATAGACACAGGCATTCTGATGGTCAAATAAATCCATCTCCTGAAGCGGTTTGTTCATCATCAGGCATAGTATCACTCGCATAGCCCGGCCATGCATGCATACGAGAATATTTTTATGGGCTGATTGAATAATAATTTCAAGCGCCCGCTTCATCCTCACAGCCACTTCATCAGGGCTTTCACCACCGTCAATTTTATGAGCTGTGTCGCCCAATTGCCATTGCTTCAACATCCACTGGTAGTATTTGTCTTCTTCAGGTGTAATGGGTTGACCCTCATGTTTACCCCAACTAATTTCATTGAGATCTTTCAGAATTTCCCATGATAGTCCATCTTCAATAAAATGCCGAACTGTTTCATGGGTGCGCTTTAGAGCCGATGTGTATAATTTATCAAACCCGTGATTCTTATACGATTGATAAAAATCGTGAGATTGTTTACGACCGGTTTCGTTCAGCGATGAATCAACACCGCTGCCCTGCACAATGCCCCGAAGGTTGAAATCGGTCTGTCCGTGGCGCAGCAAAATAATTTTTTTCGGAGTCAAGTTTACTTAATTTGGCGGCAAAGATAATTAAATCGGTTTCACCTCAATTTTATTCAATTTTGGCGCTCGATTTTTCTAAGACGGTTTCTCTTGAAACGCTGAACAAGTTGTCGGCCAACACGCTGGCGCAATCGCTTGGTATTGAGTTCACTGAGGTAGGAACAGATTGGCTTACCGCCCGAATGCCTGTCGATAGCCGAACACATCAACCCTATGGGCTTTTACACGGAGGCGCATCGGTGTCCCTGGCCGAAACATTAGGAAGCATCGCATCATACTGCTGCATAGATAGTTCAAAACACTATTGCGTAGGGCTTGAAATTAATGCCAACCACTTGAAGGGAGTAAAAGATGGGTTTGTTTACGGAACAGCACGACCAATCCATGTCGGAAGGAGCACCCAGGTGTGGGAAATTAAAATCATGAACGAGAAAAAAGAGCTGGTTTGCATCAGCAGAATTACCATTGCCATTCTTTCTAAATGAGAACAAGCAGCCCATCTGTTATCGAGCAACACAACAGGAAAATTGAACGCGCAATAATTGGCCACGCACTTCAGCAAGGCTACTCTATTGCTATGTGGAGACTTCCCAATCAAACCAAAATAAATTTACTGCTATCCCCGAACTCAAAATTAGTAGATGAATTGGCCATGGAGGAGTGCTCACCTGGTTTTATCTTTGCTCCATTTGACCCTGGCAAATCAAAGTTTTTTTTCGAGACTGACCACTTGTTTGAAATATCAAACGAAGAGATTTCCGAAGTAACTCACGGTCAGTTTATCGAAAGCTTAAGCAAAGCCAGTGAGAGAAAAATAGAATTCCATCATGCTGCAACCGATCATGCGCCTACGCCTGGAGAAGATTTCATTGGCTTAGTCAAACAATCAATCGACACCATTAAATTGGGAGCGTTTGAAAAAGTTGTTCCCTCTGCTCAACAAAAAATCAAGTTAACGGAGCAATTTGATTTGCTGAACGCTTTCGATGCCATGTGCAAAGGATATCCTGCGGCTATGGTCTCATTAGTATCTGATTCAAAAACCGGAACATGGATGGGTGCATCGCCCGAACTTTTGGTGAGCACCGACAGGAACGGAATTTTCCGAACGGTTGCCCTGGCCGGAACTCAACGCCTAAAGGATAATGTGTCTCTCAAAAATATTAGCTGGACTCAAAAAGAAATTGAAGAACAGGCTTTGGTTGAGCGGTATATCATCAGTTGTTTTAAAAAAATCAGGGTGCGTGAGTATGATGAACATGGCCCTAAAACAGTTCAGGCCGGAACTCTATTTCACCTGAAATCCGATTTTGAAGTGGATATGAAAGCCGTAAACTTTCCCTTGCTTGGCTCTGTAATGCTGAAACTCCTTCATCCCACCTCAGCTGTGTGTGGAATGCCGTTGGAGCCCAGCATTAAATTTCTTCAGGAAAATGAAAGCTACGATCGCGAATTTTATTCAGGTTTTCTCGGTCCGGTTAATATTGAAAGTGAAACTCAGATATTTGTAAACCTCCGTTGCCTGAAGTGGTGTGGAGATCATCTCTACTTGTATGCCGGTGCTGGTGTAACAATAGACTCCGAACCAGAAATGGAAAAGAAAGAGGTGGAGATTAAGATGGAGACAATAATGAAAGTGCTTGGAATTTAAATTTAGTTGTTCGTTGTTAGTTATTGGTTGTACGAAAAAGTCAAACGCAACCAGCACCAATAACTAACAACGACCAACGACCAACTAAAATTGAAATACCAATTCATATACGATCTCGTTGAAATTTGCTCCAAAAAAGGCGTACTCCATACGGTAATTTGCCCCGGCTCACGCAGCGCCCCTTTAACTTTAGCCTTTGCAAACCATCCGAAAATTAAATCCTTCATTATTCCAGACGAGCGAAGTGCAGCGTTCGTTGCTTTAGGTATTTCACAAAGCACAAGTCTTCCCGTTGCTTTAATATGCACCTCGGGGTCAGCTGCGTATAACTTCGCCCCGGCCGTAGCCGAAGCGTTCTTTCAGCACATTCCCTTATTGGTATTCACTGCCGATCGTCCACCGGAAATGATTGACCAATTGGATGGACAAACCATCCGACAAAAAAATTTGTATGGCCCACATGTTAAAAAATATTTTGAATTACCGGTTGATGAAAATACAACTTACGATTGGTTTGTAAACCGAACGATCAACGAGGCCGTTAACCTGGCCACCTCTGGGGCGAAAGGACCGGTACAAATTAACGCGCCCTTTCGGGAGCCTTTCTATCCGGCATCGCAGGAACCGATAGTGTATAACAGCAACCGTGTTATAAATCTCGTCCCTCCTGCGCTCGGGTTAAATGACGAGCAGGTTGCCCAACTAAAAAAGCAGTGGAAAACTTTTAAGAAAATTTTAGTGGTAGCCGGGCAATCTAATTACGATTCAAAAGTTGTTAGTGCGCTTCAGGGCATGCTTAAAAAAATACAAATCCCTATTGTGGCTGAACTTCTGACTAACCTGCATGCCGTTCCTGATGTTATTCAACATGCCGAGTTATTTCTGAATGCATCACCCGAAGAATTAAAAGAGACCTTGCACCCTGAATTATTGATCACGTTTGGAAAGTCTGTTATATCCAAAAGCGTAAAATTATTTCTTCGAAAATATCCAGCCGTTCAACATTGGCACATTCAGCCAGACGGAAACTATGCCGACACATTTCAAAACCTGACTACAGTTTTACAGTGCACTCCAGAATTTTTCTTTGAACGTGTGCCGGCAACTGAAGCGAGAGATACATTCCGCAATCAAAAGCAAAATAACTACTACCAGCTTTGGCAAGCTGAAGAACACAGGGCCATTCAAGCCAAACTTAAATTCTGCGGAGAAGTGAGCGGTGGCGAATTTAATTTCGTTCGCAATTTAATGGAGGTCTTGCCATTGCGTTGCAATTTGCATTTAGCCAACAGCATGAGTGTGCGATACGCTAACTTGGTTACGCTCACAATGAAACAAAAAGGCATCCGTGTTTTTTCGAACCGGGGCACCAGTGGCATTGATGGCTGCACCAGTTCGGCTGTCGGGCATTGCCTGGCCAACGAAGTACCCAATATTCTCATTACGGGCGATATGGCTTTCTTCTACGACCGAAACGCCTTTTGGAATAATTATTCCATTCCCAATTTGCGTGTAGCTATATTGAACAATCATGGAGGAATTATTTTTAAAATGATTGACGGCCCGGCTGGGCGATATGAAGCCGATGAATATTTTGTGACTCAGCAAAAGCTTATTGCCAAATCGCTGGCATCAGAATTTGGGATGGGATATGAGTCAACCGATAATCCGCGAAAATGGAAAAACTCCATCAAACATTTTTTTGAGTTTGACAGGAAAGCTAAAATTTTAGAACTTGAGAGCGATCAAGCCAAGACCACTGAAGAATTTAATACTTTAAAAAACCTAATGAAAAAAAGTTATGTCTGACAGAAGCTGGATACCCGCAAAAAAATACAAAGAAATTTTATTCACGAAATACAACGGCATAGCCCGCATTAGCATCAATCGCCCCGATGTGCATAATGCGTTCACTCCACTCACCGTGCAGGAAATGAGTGACGCCATGAATATTTGCCGGGAAGATGTGGAAATTGGGGCGGTAATCTTGACCGGTGAAGGCGGCAAAGCTTTTTGCAGCGGTGGCGACCAGAGTGTGCGTGGCGAAGGCGGCTATGTTGGCCAAGATGCTGTGCCACGTTTAAATGTGCTCGATCTTCAAAAGCAAATACGCACCATTCCTAAGCCTGTGATTGCGGCTGTGGCCGGATGGGCAATTGGCGGAGGCCATGTGTTGCATGTTGTGTGCGATCTAACCATCGCTGCCGACAATGCAAAATTTGGACAAACAGGCCCTAAAGTGGGAAGCTTTGACGGAGGCTTTGGCGCTTCTTATCTCGCCCGTATTGTTGGGCAAAAGAAAGCGCGCGAAATTTGGTTTCTGTGCGACCAATACAATGCTGATGAAGCGCTGGATATGGGATTGGTGAATAAAGTTGTGCCCCTTGCGAAACTGGAAGACACTTACGTGGAGTGGGCAGAAAAAATTATGAAGAAAAGTCCATTGGCAATACGCATGTTGAAATCCGCTTTCAATGCCGAGTTGGATGGCCAGGCCGGTATACAGGAGTTGGCCGGAAATGCCACGTTGCTTTATTATTTAAGCGAAGAAGCGAAGGAAGGAAAGAATGCATTTCTAGAGAAGCGAGAACCGGATTTTGGAAAGTATCCAAAGTTCCCCTGAGAATTTCGAATAGCGCTCGCGTCAATATCGCTAAAGTCCCTTTCGGATTTACCATAGACCTTTGACGAGGCATTTAGTATGACTATTACAGACTGGATCGGATTTATCGGAGTAACCATTCTTCTTATGGCCTTCTTCCTAAATCTAATGGATGTAATTAAGAAAGACAGTTTAATGTATCTCAATTTAAACATGATTGGAGCAGGAGTTGCGTGCCTGGCTTCCGTACTTTTGAATTACCTGCCTTTTGTTATTCTGGAGGGTTGCTGGACAATTGTTTCATTTTATGGACTGATAAATTATTTGAGGAACAGGAGAAACGATGATTAAAATAATTTTGGAAATTCGTCAGAGATGCAGCTTGAACACAAGATTTTAGTTAGCTCACTAAGAAAAGCTTACTCTGCGGAAAAAGCAGCCGCCTTTGCTTACCAAGGTCATGCCGGGTCTGTAAAAAATAAGGATGAAAAAATCGAGATCAGGCAGATTGAACTAGATGAATGGCATCACCGTAAAGAAGTGTTGGCCATCATGCAGGAATACAACATCCCAATTTCAAAATATTATGAATTCCGTTTTCATATAATTGGAAAGATCATATCGATGGCATGTTATGTAATTGGTTGGTTTATGCCTTTCTACTTTGCGGGAAGACTGGAAAGTGGAAATGTATGCGAATATTTTCGTATGATGCAATACTTCCATGAGCTTGGCATTATCAAGCATAACCAGGTATTATATGAAATGGGGATAAAGGAAAAAGAACATGAGGTTTATTTTTTAGGAAAAATAAAAGACAGGCGAATGCTGCCCCTTTTTGAAAAAATATTCACCTGGGGTTCCACTAAAAGTTTTAATGATGTTGACTTGGATAAAAAATATCCGGTAGAATCTTCTGCCCTGTACTGTAAAAAAGTAGGCAGTGAAGCATGACACTTGCTATCCGGTCATGATTGACTAAACCCTCCCATTCTTGTCTTGATTTATTAATAAACATAACCCACCACTGCCACCACATGGCAGATGGTGCCGGCCAGCACAAATAAGTGCCACACAAAATGGCTGTAGCGAATGCGGTGATCGTAGGCAAAAAACAACACACCTGTAGAGTACATTACACCTCCTGCGACCAGCCAGAAAAATCCCCAACCTGGCAAGCTATCCCACAAAGGCTTCACAGCAATCACTGCAATCCACCCCATGCATAAGTAAAGTGCAGTTGATAGTTTGCCGGCTTTAGCGCCACCAACCGATTTCATCACTACGCCCAAAACAGCCAAGGCCCATACAATTCCAAAAATTGTCCAACCCCATACACCCGGAAGTACATTTAAAGTAAATGGGGTGTACGTGCCTGCTATCAATAAAAAAATAGCTCCATGATCAAAAATTTGAAACACACGCTTGGCTTTATTTTTTGGAAAAGCGTGATAAAGTGTCGATGAAAGGTAAAGTACCATCATGGTGAAGCCAAAAACACTGGCTGCTACTATGCCCGATGCGCCCGATGGAAGGGCTGCAATTATGAGTATTGGAGTAATGGCTAGCGCTCCTAGAAAACCAATTCCGTGACTGATGCTGTTGGCAATTTCTTCCCCTAATGATTGATCTCGCTTGAGCTGAATGGATTGAGACATAAAACTGAGCAAAAATTATTCGCAAATGTAATGCGAATGCCCATGAAATCAGTTACGCCATAAATTCAATAAAAATTCTTTCCTGGAGTTCCTGCCGGGTGAGGAGGTGTCGGTTTACAATCAAAAAATCAATAACGCTCATTCTTAGCCCCATTTTGAAGGCAATGCTCTTGCAGAAACTCAGTTCGCTGTCAAAAATCTTATGGTCAATAAAAACCATATCTATGCAGTCCAGAA